>Ga0209692_10000624_pt1 | contig 73213 bp, 69 predicted proteins | sample tdDd472_FD_187129 | JGI IMG/M metagenome (GOLD analysis project Ga0209692, IMG submission 187129) | Marine sediment microbial communities from the Atlantic coast under amendment with organic carbon and nitrate - tdDd47.2 (SPAdes)... | ecosystem: Environmental > Aquatic > Marine > Coastal >... | reverse complement strand
TCTGACTGACACCATGATTCTGTTCCGCGCAGACTTCGGCGACTTCCTTGATAAGTCCGGCCGTTTTGGCAATCTCGGGCGTCAAACGGGCAAACAGCTCTCCAGTCTCCTCGGCAACCTCGACACTTGATGCGGAAAGCTCACTGATCTCCTGAGCCGTGGTCGCACTCCGCTCTGCCAGTTTCCGGACCTCGGCCGCAACGACGGCAAACCCCTTGCCCTGTTCCCCGGCACGAGCCGCCTCAATGGCTGCGTTGAGAGCAAGCAGGTTGGTCTGGCGCGCTATTTCTTCGATGAAAACAATCTTGTCGGCAATCTCGCGCATGGCCTCGACCGTCCGTTCCACAGACTCCTCACCTGATTTGATGTCGTTGTTGGTCGAATCCGCGATACGGCTGGTAGCCTCCGCATTATCCGCATTCTTTCGAATGGAACCGACGATCTCCACAAGGGAGGAAGAAACTTCCTCAATGGACGCGGCCTGTTCTACGGTGGACTGCGACAAAGTTTCGGATGACGTGGACAGCTCCTCACTCCCTGCGGCCACATTGTTGGTGGCTGACTGAACATCCCCGACCACGACACGCAGATTGCCAGCCATTTCCTTCATGGACTTCAATATACCGCGCTCGACAACACCATTGCCCGTCGTCGATGCAATGGTCAGATCACCGCCGGAAACACGCGCGGCAATTCCGGCGATGTCCACGGGCTCGCCCCCGATGGTATTGGTAACGGAGCGTGATCCCAAAACTCCCGCAACCACACTCAGCACGGCGAGCAAAAGAGAAATTCCCAGCACAAAGACAACCATGGAATGGATTGCTTCCTCAAGGGCGACCTGCTTGGCTGCAACCGCCGTGTCGATATTGTCAATATAAACCCCCATTCCGATGACCCAGCCCCACGGCTTGAACAGCTTCACAAAGGAAAGCTTCGGGAAATCACCATCCTTTCCGGGCTTACCCCAAAAATAGTCCACATACCCCTGCCCATCTGTCTCAGCCACCTCTACCATGGCCCTGAACAATTGCTTTCCCTTGGCATCGGTCATTGCGCCGACATTCTTTCCGTCCAAAGCTGGTTTGATCGGATGCATGACCATTTTCGGAGTCATGTCATTGATCCAGAAATAGTTTCCATCGGAAAGCCGCATCTTGGCGACCTGTCTCAAGGCTTCGCCCTTCATCTCGGCTGTAATATCTTCAATCCAGGCTCCGGAACCGATAATCAATCCGGCATCCGGCAACAGACGCACATATGAAATTTTGAGCTTGGCCTCCTGTTCTCCCGGCTTCGGCCACCAATAAGACGACATGCCCTCGCCGTCCCGCTTGGCAATCTCCGTCATGTCCCGAATCATGTAATTCCCCTTCGGATCCTTGAACTGACTCATGTCCTTCCCGGTCAGCTTGGAAGAAGGGTGAATCAACATAACGCTATCAAGGTCCTGCACCCATAAATAGTTGTCCCCATCGTATCGGGCAGGCAGAACGATGCTCTTCATCCCCTCGATCAACTCGAATCGGCTCAATCCCGGATGCTCTCTGTGAAACGCATCCAACTGCCCATAAACGGCGTCCACGACACGCTTGAGTTCGTCTCGTTTGGCCTGCTTCAAGGCTTCAACATCCTGTGACCGTTTATAGTAGCTGTCTATCGTACCGACAGCCATCTGCACGAAATCCTTGAGCTGCTGTTTTTCGTCTTCAAGCATCTCTGTGCGGAATTTCTCCATTTCGGTTTCCCCGTACCGCGAGATCTGTTGAACAAAAACCCAACATAATGCCACAATAGCAGCGACGACTGTCGCAACCTGCATCAAGGTCATTCTTGTCTTCAAACGCATCCCGGACCTCCAGAAATCGCCATGTCGATACTTCAAACAAAATATTCCAGACTCTTTTCAGTCTGTTCCATTGTTACAGGCTTTTCACTCTGCGGCACAACATTTCAGATAAATATATAACGCCTTCAACAAGCAGATATTCTTGGTCAATATCAAGGCCCATATGGGCAGGAATTTCCGGGCACATTGTAAAAGCACGACAAAGCATGTAAATTCCGCCCAATACAGTTAACACCTTCACGGAGAGGATATGCATCGCCTTCTTATCGCCCTGTTCCTGATCTGCCTGACCGCACTCCCCGCCATCGCCGAACAGACCGTGATCGGCACCGGCAATCCAGGACAAGACATCGCCAATGTTCAGGCCGCAGTTGACGCCGGAGGGACAGTTCTCCTGAAAGGCCGCTTCAATTTCGGTCCTGAGGGACGCATAAAAATCACGAAAGACATTCGTATCAAAGGCGAATTCGACAGTGTTGACGAACCCAAGACGAAAATCTCCGGCGGTTGGTGGACCTTCTACTCACCGCTTCCCGTCAAAGGGGCACAGCCGTCCCGCAACGGGCCGATCATAGCCATCCGCTCCATTCATTTTGACGGAGCCAAAGGAACCCCGCTTCACTTCCCGCATGCAGGCGGCCTTGACCTGCGCGGTTGCACCATCACGGACGTCATTCCACAAGAGACCGGCATACGATGGTCCGACGGCGACACACTCCCCTTCATGGCAGGCGTCGTCGTCGGCAACAGGCTCGACTTTAGGGAAAAGGCCATAAAACGCGCTGCGACCGGCACCATCCGCATCGAAAACAACCGTTTTTTCATGGAAACCGGCAAACCGGAACGCACAGCGGGTTACGGAGTCATGGTCGACTGGACGTGGGATGCTGAAATAACAATTAAGAACAACACCATTCACCGCGCTTCACGAAACGGTATCGAGGTATTGGACAACTCGCTCGGCGGCAAGGGCCGTGGCAGTATTTCCATAGAGAACAATCGAATCACCACGGCGGACTCCGGCATTCCATACCCCCATAAATATGGTCCCAACGGCATTGTCGCGGGGTGGTACATTGACACCACGGGCGGCGTGGATTTCTCGCGCAACAACCGTATCGCCCTGACCGGCAACCGCATTGAAGGACGTGGTGAAGCGTCCACCGGAATGCTGCTGTACGCCAATGACATCATAGCCACCTGCAACGACATCATTATGGGAGGAGGCTCGCAGGCCCGGGGCATCGTGCAGACGGGATCACGAGGCTTCTTCGCCAACAACCGTGTTCGTGGCGAATCCAGATATGCGATCTACTGCTATCCGTTTGAATCGTTGCGAGGCTCGTCCAACACCTTTGCATGGACCGAACTCAATGACTTTACCGGCATCAAGGATCAAATCCTGCTTGGCGGCAACGTCAACGTCATCATCGGCAACACCCCGTCCCTGCTGGATAAGGGCAAAGGCAACCGAGTGGTAGAAACACCCCCATGCGCCCTGCCAGAGATCGACCCCGAAGGCGAAAACTGGGAGCCTGTAGACAGTGAATAACCATCCGGGAACACGCAACTCTCCTCCGCACCGACGACCATAAACCAGACAGTACCACCATAAAACGGTCAGTCGAAACGTCTTCGACATCCCGATCAAATCTTTTTTGCTTGACCTTTTCTTTTATCCCTCTTATTGATTGAAAACGATTTTCAATATCATTCAGCAATTAAAAAGGAGACAGGGATATGTGTGCTGCTCTGGTTGGTGGAATGGACAGGCTGAAACGGGATTACATGAACGAAGCAAAAAAGAACGGCGTCAAACTCAAATGCTACACCGGGAAGGAACGCTCCATTTCGGGTTCTCTCGGAAAGGTGGACTTTGTTGTACTCTTCACCAACAAAGTCTCACATAAAGCAAGAAAGGACGTCCTTTCCGCTATTCGCGGCAAAAACGTACCTGTCATCATGCGCCACTCCTGCGGCATCAGTTCTCTTCGAGACTGCCTTGACGAAGCTTCCGTTTAAATCAGGCTATCAAATCTGCAGATGCACCGGGAACTGTAGACAGCGGGGACACCTTGATTAGCACAGGGACAAAAAAAGCTCCCCACGCCAATCAGTTGACGAAGAGAGCCTTTTCTATTGTATCGGGTGCTATTCAATCTTTGGCTCAGGCTTCCGCTTTCCAGTTCTTGACCAGTTCGATAACGACTTCGGTCAAGCCGTTGAACTCGGGTTTGGTGACCTGCGCATCAGCCTTTACCGCCTCGCCCTTGTGCTCGACGCCCTTGGAAATAAGGGACGAAAAGAGTGTCACAGGCAACACGTTAAGGACTGGATCTTCCTTGACGCGGCGGGTCAGGGTATAGCCGTCCATCTGCGGCATCTCAATGTCCGACACAACCACATCCAGATAATCCAGAGGACTTTTTCCCTCTTCCTGTGCCTGTGTCTTGATTTCCTCAAGCTTGTGCCAAGCTTCAGCACCATCTCCGACCACAGTCACATCAAAATTCGCATTAGTGAAATTATTCCGCAGCAGTTCCCGTACCGAAGTCGAATCATCTGCGATCAAAGCCCGATACCGTTCCTCTGCAACGATATCGGAAAGGTTTGCAGCGGTCTCTCCTGATTCATCCAAATCGGCCAACACCTGTTCAAGATCGAGCATGAGCACAAAACGATCCCTGATTTTGACCGTACCTGTGATGCAGTTGGTATCCATACTTGCCACATACTTACTCGGCGGCTCGACGTCTTTCCAGTTCACCCGGTGAATCTGGGTCACGCCTGAAACCAGAAAACCGGTTATCATGCCGTTAAACTCGGTGACAATGATGGGTTCATTCACATCCTGTGCGCGCTCAACAGTCAACCAGACGCTCAAATCCACCACCGGCAGAATGAGATCTCGTAGCGGGATAGTCCCGAGAAAACTGGGATGAACCGCGGCCTCGGAACCGGTCAGCCCTTCCGGGGCCTCGACCACTTCGAGCACCTTGGCGACATTGACACCGAAATAGTGTGTTTCAACGCCCTTTTCGGTTTCTTCTCGTATGAAGAACTCGATTATTTCCAGCTCGTTGGTGCCGGTTTCCAGCAAAATTTCCTGTTCGCTCATGGTTCCTCCTCTCCTGACACACGGAATATTGCCATACCTAACACTACCCGGCCATTATATGAATGATTTTTTACAGTTCCATTCTTACCTGTTTTTCAAACAATAAAAAAGCCACCACTTCACATTGTGAAGAAGCAGCCTTTTATCAGGCAGAAATGATGGTCTGCGAACTATCGTCTATGAAGTCGCAGCCCCTGCGCACTCCTCGACATCGGCCAGAGTCAGAGTCTCCCATTGTACAGGCTCCTCATGCTGAACCGATTTCTTGAGCGTAGCGTTCAACACCTCGTCCCAATGCACAGGCGAAACGCCGACACGCGGGCAACGGGTGGTCAGGTCTGCTTCGGTCAGGACATGACCGGCAGGCAGATCTCTTGAAAAAACGATGCATTTCCGCAGTTTCTTGGATGCGGCCTGCTCTTCCGGGAAAACTTTCTTGCCCTTGACGCACAGGGCTTTTTCGACCTCGCGAACCATGGAAACCATCTGTGAAAGCTCTGCCGGTTCCAGTGACGCCTGATGATCCGTCCCCTTGAACGACTTGTCCAAAGTGAAATGGCGTTCGACCACACATGCGCCAAGAGCGGCCGCTCCGACACTGGGAGCGATCCCCTGCTCATGTCCGGAATATCCCACAGGCAGGCTGTACCGCTCACGAAGGCCGTCCATGACCGGCAGACCAATCTGGTCCTCAGGGCAAGGGTAGGTCGAATTGCAGTGCAGCAGTACGACATCATCGTGATATGCGTTGATTTCTGCCAGGGCGACATCAATGTCTTCAAGGGAACTCATGCCGGTAGAAAGAATAATCGGTACGTGGGCCTGTGCATATTTGCGGACCAGCGGCACGTTGACCAGTTCGGCAGAGGAGATTTTCAGCAACTCGACATCAAGGTCGAGAATCTGAACCAGACTCGGATCATCCCAGGCAGAGGCGAAAAAGACCAGTCCCAGAGATTCACTGTAGGCCTTGAGTTCAGCCATCTGTTCAATGGACAGTTCCAAGGCGTTACGGTGTTCACCGTAGGTAGGACCAAAGCTGTTGCAACCGGAATACGGAGCGGCACGCCCCTCCCGGGTCAGCAGGGCTTCCATGTCACGTTTCTGAAATTTGACGGCCTGAACACCCGCTTCCGCAGCCCGGTCGATCATCTCTTTGGCCAGGTCGAACTCACCCTGATGATTGTTGCCGATCTCAGCAACGATAAAGCAGGGATGACCCTGACCGATGGTGACGCCGGAACGAAGCTTAATGGAATCGATCTGTTTCATAATCAAAATCTCACGATTTGAAATCCGCGCTTTTCGGAATACGGCTTAAGCTGCTCGTATATCTCGGCCTGCCTGCCGAATGAGGTAATGACCACGGCATCGCAGTCCACCTGATCCAGAACATGAGGTGCGGAAACCACATGTCCGTTGAAAATCTGCCCTTGCTTTCTACTGTCATTATCAAGAAGCATCATGATCTGGAAATCGCTATCCCGCAGAGCGGACAGCACGACTTCACACGTCTCGGAAGCACCGAACAGAGCCAACCGGGTTTCACCCTTCCCCAGCAATGTTCCAAGCCTTTCCAGAACAAAATCCTTGATGGTGGTATAGAGGCGAACGGTCTCCGAAGAATAGTCCGAAAACATCTTCTGACGGGAAAATCGGCCTTCCTCTGTCAACGTGTAACGATAACTCTTACCGTTGACAGGAAGAAATTCAACCAACCCACCTGACTGAAGCTGCTTGAGATACTGGTTAACCATGGCTCCGGAGAGATTCAGCTGCTTTCCCAACTCGAATTGGGAAAGGCTGGAATCCCTGGACAAGGCATCCAGAATAGCAAGAACACGAGTACTCTTACTCGGCTTGAGGTACAATCCGTCAGTAATAAGCATCCCGGTCTTTCCGTTAATATTCGCCATTTGATCTGTCATTGAAGCTCTCAGTCATTCGCTCGGTCAATGATTCATCGCTGTTTCAGCATAAGTTCCCGAGCAGATTGTAGCACCTTAGTCGGCCTCCGGAACCCTGTCAACTCAACTGCTGCCAACGATTTTAGAGAATTAGGCCATCTTGTCTTTAGAGGCGCTGAAAAAAATCAAATCGTTGACACAATGAATAATCGGCCTGTTTAAACATATTCTTTAGCATGTAGGCAATGATTGCCCCTGACATGCGTTTCACTGCTTGTGCAATATGTCTGCCAACCTCCTCCTTCTCCAATCAGCGACATTTGATCCTCAACGGCAATCTGTTGTTTTAAAGAAACTTTTTATTCCGCACCCCCAAAAGCCTTCCGCCGACCCCGCACGCTGATTTTTTTCAGACAACTTCAGGCGTCAAACCTCTGTCACTTGAGACGTTCTCTACTTTCAACATCCCGTATTGACCCTCAGGCTCGGCTATTATACGTTCCGGCAAGCCGTCTGGACGGCAAAAAAAGAATGAAAAGGATGCCCAATGGAGCAGATCGAGCGCCCCTGGTTGAAATCGTATGACCCGGAAGTTCAGGTCAATCTGGACTATGAAAAAATCCCCCTGTTCAAATTTCTGGACAGAGCCGCCCATAAATGGCCGAAACGACAGGCCATCGTATTCAAGAACTGGAAGACCACGTATGCAGGGCTCAAAAAGCAAAGTGAAATCTTTGCCGCCAACCTCAAAGCGCAGGGAGTACGCAAGGGAGACCGCGTTGCCCTGATGCTGCCCAACCTGCCGCAGACGATTATCGCTTTCTGGGGAGTGCTGCGCTGTGGCGCAGTAGGCGTCATGACCAACCCGCTCTACATGGAAACGGAAATCGTCCACCAGTTCAATGACGGGGAAATCAAATTCTGCATCACTCTTGACCTGCTCTGGCCCAAAATCAGCAAACTCAGGGATTCCATTCCAGTAGAAAAAATCTTCGTCACCACCATTGGCGAGGGATTGAAATTTCCTCTGAATACGCTCTACAAACTCCAGTCCCTGAAAAACAGGACAGCACCCAAAATCCCATACGACGGGAATTCAGTCCTGCCCTTCAATACGCTCACCAAAGGGCGTGACCGGTTCACTGAAAACCGGGTCGACCCGGAAGATCCAGCCCTGCTCCAATACACGGGGGGCACTACAGGTGTTGCCAAGGGTTGCATCCTGACCCATTTCAACCTTGGGGCCAATCTTCAGCAATGTCAGGCCATGATGCACACGCTTGGACAGGAGCAGGAAACCTTTCTCGGCGTCCTGCCCTATTTCCATATATATGGTCTCACCACCTGCCTGACCTGGCCGACAAGCATGGGCGCAACACTCGCCCCGTTCCCACGCTACGTCCCTCTGGATGTCCTCAAAGGCATTCAGAAACTCAAGCCCACTGTATTTCCCGGGGCCCCGTCCGTATATGTGTCCCTGCTTCAACAGAAGGACGTCAACAAATACGACCTGTCGAGCATCATGTGCTGTGTCTCAGGGTCAGCCCCCATGCCGGTCGAACATCTGGACCAGTTCAAGAAACGCACCGGCGCAGCCATTGCAGAAGGCTATGGCCTGACCGAGGCATCCCCGGTCACGCACATCAACCCGATTGAAGGCACACGGAAAAACGGCTCCATCGGCCTTCCCTTCCCGGACACCGAAGCCAAAATCGTGGACATGGAAGTCGGCGGGGACCCGCTTCCTCCGGGCAAACGGGGGGAACTCGTCATCCGGGGGCCACAGGTGATGAAGGGATATTACAACCGCCCTGACGCCACAGCCGACGTTCTGCGCAATGGATGGCTCTACACCGGCGACATCGCCTACATGGACGAAGAGGGATATTTCTACATCGTGGACCGCAAGAAAGACCTCATTATCTCCGGCGGCTACAACATCTACCCTCGTGAAATCGACGAGGTGCTGCACTCCCATCCGAAGATTGAGGAGGCCGTCAGCGTCGGCATCCCGCACGAAACCCGAGGTGAAATCGTCAAGGCATACGTCGTCATCCGCGACGGAGAGGAACTCTCCCGCAGCGATGTCATCGCCTACTGCCGGGAAAAGCTCGCCAACTACAAAGTGCCGCGCCGCGTTGAATTCAGAAAGGATCTGCCGAAAACCATGGTAGGCAAGGTCTTACGACGGGCTCTCAGGGATGAAGAAATCGAAAAAATGGAAAAACGGAAAAAGAAACGCACACAAAAGAAGAACACAAGTGAATAGCCAAAGATACGTCTGCAAACACAGGGGAGAAGTCACCCGAAAAGACAGGGAAGACCAAAATGGCTTCCGTTCAGTGACACTCTGGTTTACCGGTCTTTCCGGTTCGGGCAAATCCACCATTGCCCACGCTGTCGAAAAACGTCTCTTCGACATGGGGGCTCGCGCCTACACGTTTGACGGCGACAACGTTCGCCACGGATTGTGCGGCGACCTGTCCTTTTCCACAGAAGATCGGGCCGAAAATATCCGACGCATCAATGAAATGACCAAACTGTTCATGGATGCCGGAACCACATGCCTGTGCGCGTTCATCACCCCGAAACATGAAGTACAGCAGATGCTGAGAGAAGCTCACGCAGAAGGCGACTTCTATCTCATTCACATTGACTGCCCAGTCGAAGTCTGTGAATCCAGAGATACCAAAGGGTACTACAAACTCGCCAGAGAAGGGAAAATCACAAACTACACTGGAGTGGACGCTCCTTATGACATTCCAAAATCCCCGGACCTCCGGCTTAATTCGGACAAACTCTCGCTTGAAGAGTGTGTCAGTCGCACCATAACCTTCCTTAATGACAAAACTGCATTATCCGACTGACCCTTTATCTCGCTCCACCCCCCGAAGGCCTGCCGAAAAAATCGACAGGCCTTTTTTGTTCCTATAAAAAAATATTCACCCCTTATAATATTTCTTTTTTACATTAACGGAAATTCATTTTTTCCATTTGGAAAATTTTCCGCCATTTCTCGACCATATCCGGCGGATATTTCGCAGATTCTTCAAGCATACTGCGCTATTTGCAAAAATGTCTGATGGAAAAAAACTTTCATTCACCCTGTATTTGTTGTATGTCTCAACCTTGTTTATCCGATTGGTTATTGTAATTCCTATGAGAGGAGGAAATGATGAAAGGTTTTCTTAAAGGTGTAGGTCTGTTAGGCCTCATGCTCGTGTGCTGTGCCTTCCTGCTCGCCGGTTGTGGCGAAGAAAAGGCCGACACCATCAAAATCGGTTTCAACCTGCCCCTAACCGGAGACATCCCGGAAGTCGGAGAAGGCTCCAAAAACGCCGCAGAGATGTACCTCAAAGACATCAACGAGGCGGGCGGCCTCGAGGTCGGCGGCAAGAAGTACCCGCTCGAGTTCGTCTACATGGACAACGAGTCCAAGGCTGAATCCGCAACCAACGTCGCACTGAAACTTATTGACCAGGAAAATGTTGTTGCCATCATCGGCCCCAACTCCTCCAAGCAGGCTGTGCCCGCAGGCGGTACCTGCAACGATAACCGTGTTCCCATGATTTCCCCGTGGTCCACCAACCCGAACACCACGCTGGATCGTCCCTGGATCTTCCGCGCAGCCTTCCTTGATCCGTTCCAGGGTCCGGTTGTCGCCGACTTCGCAGCCAAGAAGTTCGACGCCAAAACCGCTGCCGTCCTCTTTGACGTATCCAATGACTACTCCAAGGGCCTGGCAGAAATCTTCAAGTCCTCCTGGGAAGCCAAGGGGCTCGGCCCGGTCGTGGCTTTCGAGTCTCACGGCACCAAGGATCAGGACTTTTCCGCACAGTTGACCACCATTGTGAAAGCCAACCCGGATTTCATCTTTGTTCCGGACAACTACAATCAGGTTGCCCTGATTATCCAGCAGGCACGTGACCTCGGCTACAAGGGTCCCTTCATGGGTTCCGATGCATGGGGCACTCCTGACCTCATCAAGCTTTGTGGTGACGAATGCTACGGCAACTTCTTCTCCACCCACTACGCCGCAGCCGGCGCCAAGGGTGCCACCAAGATCTTCATTGATCGTTACGAAAAAGAATACGGAGCCACTCCGGCTGACTACGCAGCCCTCACCTGGGACTCCATCGGCATCATGGTTGAAGCCATCAAGAACGCTGGCAAGGTCGTATCCGACCCCGTGGAAATGCGTAAGCTCATCCGTGAAGGTCTGTCCTCCATCAAGTCCTTTGACGGCATCACCGGTTCGTCCAAGTTCGACGCACAGGGTGACCCGATCAAATGCGCTGTTGTCGTCAAGATCAGCGACAAGGGCGAATTCGTCTTCGAAGAATCTGTCTGCCCGTAGGCTGCAGGTTTAGCGACGCTACCGGGCGGGGGCCACGAGGCCCCCGCCTTTTTGCGACACAACGGACCGAATCGAAAAATTCCCTGATTCGCCGGGATCGGTCCAAGCTCAGACTTTCAAGGAAACACCGCTGTGGATTTTATTATTCAGAACATACTGAACGCCCTCCAATGGGGGAGCTTCTACGCGCTCATAGCACTCGGGTACACCCTGGTGTACGGAGTACTGCGTCTCATCAACTTCGCCCATGGAGATATCTTCATGGTCGGCGCGTACATCGCCTTTTTCGTCGCGTCATGGATGCTCGGCCCGATTCTCAATCTTTCCCCGCTGACGACGTTCATCTTTGCCGTGCCCATCACCATGCTCCTCACGGCGGGTGTCGGAGTCACGCTTGAACGCATCGCCTACCGTCCACTCAGACGCAAAGGTGCGCATCGACTGTACGTGGTCATCACCGCCCTCATGTGCGGACTGATTCTCGAATACGGCAACCTCGCCGTACTCGGTGCCAGCCGTCTGAAATTTCCAGAACTGGTCGAAAAATCCATTTGGCACATGGGCGGCGTCACCGTGACCAACCTGAAGGTCATTGTCATTTTTGCCGCTATCGCAGTCTTCATCTTCCTGAACTTCATCGTCACAAAGACCAAGATCGGCATGGCAATGCGCGGTATTTCCTACGACAAATTCGCTATTCCGCTCATGGGCATCCCCATTGACGCCATCATCGTCTTCACCTTTGTTCTGGGGTCAGGATTCGCTGGTCTTGCGGGCCTGCTTTACGGCATGTCCTACCCGATTCTTGAACCGTTCATGGGCATGATTATCGGTTGGAAAGCGTTCATCGCAGCGGTTGTCGGCGGTATCGGCGATATTCGAGGGGCGTTTTACGGAGGCTTCCTGCTCGGCTTCATCGAGGTCGGCGTCGTCACCGTGTTCCCGTCTACGTATCGCGATCTGTTCGCTTTCACGATCCTGCTTATCATCCTCTGGATGAAACCAACCGGACTGTTCGGAATGCCGCAGTCCACAAAAATCTAGTTGGGAGAGAATACAATGCAGAAATACTCTCTCAACATACTCATGGCAGCATGCGCCGTCGTGCTCCTGATGCTGGCTCAGTTCCGTATCCTCGACAACTACATCCAGGCCGTGGTCATGTTCGTCGGCATCAACATCATGATGTCCACCAGCCTGAACCTCGTAAACGGCAACATGGGTGAATTCACCTGCGGTCACGCTGCATTCATGTGCGTGGGGGCCTATGTATCATCCGTCCTGTCAGTCCTGTTCTTCGGGACAAAACTCGGCGACCCGATGCTCCCAGCATCCATGGCAGTCATCGTCTTCCCAATCATAGTGCTCATCGGCGGGGTCTTTGCCGCTCTGATCAGTATCCTTGTATCAATCCCTTCATTCAAAACCCGTGACGACTATCTCGCCATTATCACCATCGCGGTGAACTACATGGTCATCTCGGCCATCGAAAACATGGACTTCATCGGAGGCTCTCGCGGCTTTCAGGGCATGAAGGATACCGTCTGGGCCATGAAGGACACCCTCAACGGCCCGTGGATGCTCTTCTGGGTCATCGCGTTCACAGCGTTCACCATCTGGGTCATCCGCCGTTTCATCACCTCCACCTACGGCAAAGGCGTCAACGCCATCTGCCAGGATGAGGTCGCAGCCGAAATCATGTCGGTCAATACCAACAAGATCAAGACGATCAACTTCATGATCTCTGCAGGTCTGGCCGGTTGCGCGGGCGGCCTGTTCGCCCACATCGTCGGCTACGTCAACCCGCAGTCGTTCAACATCCTCAAGTCTACCGAGGCCATGGTAATGGTCTACCTCGGCGGCATGGGATCGCTTTCCGGCGCTGTCATCTCCGCAGTGGTCTTCACAGGCCTGCTTGAAGTGCTCCGCTCACAGGCGATCATGGATGTACTGCTGGCCCCGGCCACTTTCGTGTTCCCGGATTGGGAACCGTCGGCTGGCGTCATCAAGTGGGTCATGATCCCCCTGCTCCTCGTCCTGATCATGCAGTTCAGGCCAGAGGGCATTCTTGGCAACAAAGAGCTTTCGGACGTATTCCCGAAACTCAAAAAATACTACACGTTCAAGTAGGAGCCAGCCATGTCTTTACTTACAATCGACGGACTCACACAGAGGTTCGGCGGGCTCCAGGCTGTTTCCGAATTCAGTGTTGAAATGAAAGGCGGCGAACTCATGGGCCTTATCGGTCCCAACGGAGCCGGTAAAACCACCATCTTCAACCTGATCTCCGGATTCTACCAGCCCACCGAAGGCACCATTACAATGGCCGGGACACCGACCGCCGGACTCAAGCCTCATCAGGTAACGTCACTCGGCATCGCACGAACCTTCCAGAACATCCGCCTTTGGCACGACATGACCGTGCTGGACAACATCCGCATCGCCCAGCACTACCGCATGGGCTATTCAGTCTGGGATTCGGTTATTCGTGGTAAAAAGTACCGCGAACGTGAACAGCGTATTCGCGAGATAGCCGAAGAACTGCTTGAAGCCATGAGCCTGACTGAATACGCTCAGGAATTCCCGAAAAACCTGCCCTACGGTCTGCAGCGTCGTGTCGAAATCGCCCGCGCCATGTCCGTTAGGCCAAAACTGCTATTGCTCGATGAGCCGGCAGCAGGCCTGAACTCGGCAGACGTAGAAGATCTCATCAAGCTGGTCCAGTGGATTCACGACAATTTCGACATCACGATCTTCATGATCGAACACCAGATGAAGGTTGTCACCAGCCTGTGTCAGTGGATCAAGGTCATCGACTTCGGTGCGACAATCGCCGAAGGCACCCCGGAAGATATTCAGAGCAACCCGGCCGTCATCAAGGCCTATCTTGGAGACGACACCATATGAGTACTCCACTTATCGAAATCGAGAACCTGTACGTAAAATACGGGAACATTGAAGCCCTGCACGGCATCAACTTCACTGTGGGAGAAGGCGAAATCGTCACGCTCATCGGAGCCAACGGTGCGGGCAAGTCAACCACACTCATGTCCATTGCGCAGCTTCCGCCGCCGGAAGCCCCCAAGATCACGCAGGGAGATATTCGATTCAAGGGCCAATCCATCATGGGCATGGCTCCGGACAAAATCGTCTCGGACCTGCACATCGCGCTTGTACCGGAAGGCCGCCACATTTTCGGCAACCTGACGGTTGAGGAAAACCTCAAGCTTGCAACCTACGCGCGCAAGGATTCAATGGAAGACATCAAACGCGACTACAATCGCGTGTACTCCCTGTTCCCGCGTCTCGACGAACGCAAAAAGCAGCGCTCCGAGTCTCTGTCCGGAGGAGAACAGCAGATGCTGGCTGTGGGCCGCGCCCTCATGTCGGCCTGCAAGGTCGTCATGCTCGATGAACCGTCCATGGGACTCGCGCCCCTGCTGATGTACGACATGTTCCGCGCCCTGAAGGAACTCAACGAAGAGGGCATGACCATTCTGCTTATCGAGCAGAACGCCAACCTTGCACTCAAGTTCGCCCATCGCGGCTATGTCATTGACACTGGCGAAATCGTGGCACAGGGATCAAGTGCAGAACTTCTGGAAGACCCTGAAGTCAAGAAAGCCTATCTTGGCGGGTAAAGAAGATATTCACAAAAACAAAAAAAGGGCTGTCCAAATGGACAGCCCTTTTTTTATTTATCTTCTCAAAAACTAATCTTCGATCACAGAAGCCTTATTAATGAACACCGGTTCGACCGGGACATCATCATGGAAGCCATTACGGCCGGTAGCAACACCTTTGATCTCGTCGACGACTTCAGTTCCTTCAACAACCTTGCCGAAAACGGCGTAACCCCAACCCTGCGGGGTTTCACTGGAGAAATTCAAGAAGCCGTTGTCCTTCACATTGATAAAGAACTGGGAAGAAGCGGAATGCGGATCCATAGTGCGAGCCATTGCGAGGGTATAACAATCATTTTTCAGACCGTTGTTAGCCTCATTCTCAATGGACTCACGGGTGGCTTTTTCCTTCATGTTCTCATCCATGCCGCCGCCCTGAACCATAAAACCATTAATGACGCGGTGGAAAATCAAGCCGTCATAAAAACCGTCTTCAACATACTGCTGAAAGTTCGCAGCGGACTTGGGAGCCTTGTCAAAGTCAAGTTCAATGACAAAATCACCCATGCTGGTTTCCATTTTAATCATGTTATTACTCCTTTAAACCGGGATACCGGCGTGATGTCGTATAAAGATGTCCCTCATGTACCAGAGAGGCCTTCATGAGGCAAATTTCGTAAAAACATATCCCAAAACACTCAAGGCTGCTCAGGCAAAGCTTCAATGTTGCCACGGACAGTCGATGTGGCATTTCCAGAATCGCTCTCCGCTGTCGCATTATCAGATGCGGCATTGTCAAGTTCTTCCAGTCGTGCAAGCGGGTTCTCCGAACTCATTTCATCCTCTGGGGCAACAGACAACGGTGACCCCAGTTTCATGACATTCTTTTCGACAACGAGTTCTGCGTGCGTCTTGACGATAGCCGCCTGTTGAGCCGCATAGGGGTTTTCCGGCTGGAAATGGACTGGTGCCGGTTTATCAACAAAAGCCGTAAGCAGGTACGCCAGAGCAAGGCCTGCCACAATAGGCTTGGCGATTCGCACAACCGTCCCAAGGCGACCGGCAGCCATACTCATTACCCCTTGAGAACCTGGGCAATGGCTTCCTGATCTTCAGCCTTGAGATAAGGATGCATCGGCAGACTGAAAATCCGGCTGGCAATATCCTCGCAAACCGGGAAACTACCCTCAGAATAACCCAAATTGGCAAACGCTTTCTGAAGATGCAACGGTTTGGGATAGTAAATGACAGACGGAATATCTGCCGCTTTCAGTTTACCCATCAACTCTTCACGATGCTCTGAATCTCTGGCAAGCAGCGAATACTGCGCCCAAACAGAAGTATTACCATCGGCAACAACGGGCACGGTAAGGTCTGCAATATCACCCAAAAGCTCATTATAGCGATCTGCTGCCTGCTGGCGCTTTTCAATTTCGCCGGGGAAAACATCAAATTTAGCAAGCAAAACAGCCGCCTGCATGGAATCGAGTCTTCCATTGATGCCGAGGCGTACATTTTCATATCTGTCCTCGCCCATGCCGTGCACGCGTACAGAGACAAGGAGTTTGTGCAGCTCATCATTCTGAGCGAACACCATGCCGCCGTCGCCATAGCAGCCAAGCGGTTTAGCCGGGAAGAAAGAAGTGCAGGCCATATCACCCAACGAACACACGGGTTTGCCCTGATACGTCGCACCAAAAGACTGTGCAGCATCAACGATCAGAAACAAACCATTGTTATGGGCAAGAGGCTCAATACGGTCGTAGTCCGCAGGCTGACCGAACAGATCCACTGCGATGACTCCCTTGGGAGTCAGTTCAGATTGTCCGTCTTTGATGTCTCGGATCTTACGGCGCAGATCATCCGGGTCAATATTGAAGGTAACCGGATCAATATCCACAAAAACCGGAGTAGCCCCAAGCAGAGCGATGGCTTCAGCTGTCGCCATGAAAGTAAACGGCGTAGTGAAAACAGCATCTCCTGGTCCAACCTCAAGGGCCATAAGCGCCATAATCAGAGCATCGGTCCCGGAGGCACACCCCACGGCATGACGGACTGCGGAAAAACTCGAAAGTCTGTTTTCCAATTCGCCGATCTCTGGCCCCATTACATAGGCTCCATGTTCCAAAACACCATCAATACCTTTTTTAACAGCATCTTCAACCTGTCGATACTGAGCTTTCAAATCAATAAATGGAATACTCATTTCTTTCTCACTTTCTAATGTGATTGAATGACTTCATAAATCCTTGCAAACGGAAGTTTGTCAACGACCAGTCGGAAATATTTGCTGATGTCTGGGTCAGTTGGATCACAGGTAAGTAACCGAGCCATCATGCTCCGATACCCGATTCGATCCATAAGAACACTCTGCCGGCTAACCTTATTGACAACAAGATGCTGCCTCACCGGCAACAAACGAGCCGACATACTATTCATGAAATATTCGGTTGTATCAGCCTTGTCCCAGTCAAGCACGGTAATATCCTTGACCAATCCGCCGCCGCCCTGCCGATTCATGATGGCACCGCGCTGAAAATTGATACCAAGTTCACCCGGTTCATAATTACTGATGGAGCCCTCTATGGTCGATCCGGTCTCAAGATTCCAGTTCCCGAAATAGGATATCCACTTGGAAATACGAATATCTTTCCAACTGACGACAAGATATTGGGGTGCACGAACAGGGAAAGAGACTGCATCTTCTTTCAGCCCTTCGACCTCGGCCATAACCTCACTCCCAGGCAGCTTAGCCCACTCGGAAGCTATATCATACCCCATCCCCAGTTCCCGCTTGTACTGTGAAGTCAGTCGAATCATCTGATTGGCCTGACGAGATGAATCCGTGCTCAAAACAAGCGCAGTCGGGTACACGTCTTTTCCAGAGTGCTGTCCACCATCGATAGTTGTTTCGAGTCCTGCATAGTATTGGGAGGCATAGCCCCAATCCCACCATGTCCAAATTGTACTGTCTTTAGGTGCTTTTTTCTCTAACTCAGCTAGGGCTTCAGCATGAGCCTTGGTCAGAACAGGGGTCAAAGGCAATGTTGAATACTGGGAATAACTGTATCCCAAAAGAGACAGACCCAGAAAAACTTGCAAACCAAATACTATCAATTGCCTGCGTGCGAATTGCTTCGCGACTAAATCCACGCACCAATACAAACCGACGCTCAAAAAGACCATCATGGCAGCACCGCCAAACATGGTAAATCGAACACCGAGTTTTACCCCCAAGAGGTGCAACGCAAGTAAGGGCATAAGGAAAACCGCCGCAGGCCGATAAAACACTATACACACTGAAGAAATGACCGCCAGTGCCCCAAGCCAATATGTAAAGGCTCCCCGACTAAGGATATCTCCAAGCGAAGTCAGCTTGGCTTCAATGACACTCTGCATGATCGACGGATACGCAACCCCAGCGGTAACTACCGAGTCTGTATGTACTTTGGCCGGATTCAGATAGGATGAAATTCTGACAAACGCCTCATTAATAAGGCTCTGATCCCCACCAACTAACAAAACGCATGCTAAAAAAATGGGCGCACATACTAGCCAGTTTTCAAAGAAACCAATTTTAAACCGGTTGGCAACAACAAGAGAACAAGCAATCACACCTGCCAGCAAAAGGTAGAAGAACTCAAAATCCGCAGGAAATAAATTTAACCAAGAGTAGTACCCTAATCGACTAAATGATGCTCCAGGGAAGGCTGCAAGAAAAAAGATTAATAACCCATAAAAGCCAAAAAGTTTCTTCTTTCTTTTTCCATTAACAGCCAAAACAACCGCCGCAAGGCAAAAAAAACCAAGACAAAGACTGACCGTATAATAGTGCCACGAACAGCCAAATCTGGTTAGCAGCCCAAAAACAAAAGGCTGCCAAAGGATGCTATATGACACAATCGTTCGCTCATTCACAGCATCTGTAGACGTAAAAAACCATCCCCGTTTCAAGAAATGAGAGACCCAATACGCCAACATCCAGGCAACAGCCATGGGCACAAGCAGGGTGAACATATCTGTATCAAAATAGCCCAGTCGTGACCGATAAAAGAATCCAGGAGTCAAAGCCCCCACCAGACCGGCGAAAATGCCTGCGCTACGTCCGGCAAGCAGCCACCCCCAGAGGTAGCAGACAACACCGACAAGCGCCCCCATGAAAGCCGGAGCCCAGAATCCGAGGGTTCCGAGTCCGATCCCGGTCATCCCATGAAGCAAAGCCGCAGCCTCTGCTAATGGATACCCGACAAGACGGCCAACGCCCTTCGCCTTGGCAAGCCAGAAATAAGCATCATGCGTCGCAAGAATTCGTTCACCGTTCACCCACAATTCGGGATGATCCCAGCGACCGGCAAAGCTTAATCTGAAAGCGAGAACAATTGCGTATATACAGACACTGTAAAGTGCGATCCAACGCCAGTCACGAGACCATGACGGCATCTCTCCTATGGCATCAAGCCCTTTCAGATACATTCTTTTTACTGCTTCCATGGTATCTCGTCCCTAAATATCGCTCATCAAAATTAATTTTTTCCGCCCAAAGCAGCAGCCTCGACAAACCTTTCTGCCCAGCCGGGAACAGCCAAGGCATGAATATGGTTGTAGCCCGCAAGAGTATTTTTATAAAGCAGGCCGTCGCGGCCATTTGCAATACCCTTTCCGCGAACCATTTTCATTGAGAGATCAAGAGATTTGCCGTCGCCGTCAAGGCAGATGGAATAATGAAATTCATGCCCATAGACGGTTGCCCCTCTTGGGTAGAAAACGGAATCCTGTTCAGCAACAGCCTCGGTATATCCGAGTCCCTGCGGACGCGGACAAAAAGTCGTTCCCACGGGAAACACGCCTGCCATCTTATGCTCAGCCCCTTCGAACTCCAAAGAATCACACAAAATCATGAACCCGCCGCACTCTGCATAAATCGGCAACCCATTTTCAGCCAAAGAACGAATACCCGCAAGAACATTCCTGTTCTCGGCAATTTTCCCTGCAAAAACTTCAGGGAAACCGCCTCCAAGATACAGTCCATCGACTTCAGGCCACGGCTCATCAGAAAGAATACTCAACCGAACCAGTTCGGCTCCTGCGTGCTCCAATGCTTCAAGATTCTCCGGATAGTAAAACCAGAGAGCCGCATCGTGGACATACCCGATACGAACCTTTTTCTTGGCAGGCTCATCGGAAAACAGCGGTCCGGGAATTGTCCCAAAATCAGGCGCCTGCTTCGCGATTTCTGTAATAACATCCAGGTCAAGCCATTCTTCTGCCATGTCCGCCAATGAGTTCAAGGCATCCTGCTCGCCTCCGCAAGCATCGTCGCCATACTCCTGGTCAGACATTAGTCCCATATGTCGTTCAGGAATGGGATTTTTTGAAATTTTGGGAAGCATCCCTATCACTGGGACATCGGTATGTTCTTCGATACTTTTCCTGAGGACCGAACGATGGCGCTCACCAGCTGTTCGGTTAAGAACGACACCCGCAAGATGAAGACCTGGCTCAAACATCGTGCATCCCTGCACAATGGCTGCGACCGTACGGGTCATCTTGGTGCAGTCTATGGTCAATATGACAGGCGCATCCAATTTGCGGGCAAGCTCTGCGGTGGAACAGGAGCCATGCTCATCCTTGCCGTCGAACAATCCCCGATTCCCCTCTATAAGACTCATGTCCGCGCCCTTTGACTTGTGCCAAAAAATGGAACGGATCACGTCATCAGTATGGAAAAAAGGATCAAGATTGGAACAGGGACGGCCAGCAGCAAGTCCGAGCCACTTGGCATCAATATAGTCCGGCCCCTTTTTGAATGGAGCGACGCGAAGCCCCCCCCGGCTAAAAGCTCGGGCAAGGGCAAGGGAAACTATTGTTTTTCCTGTGCCGCCCGAAAGGCCCGCAAGGATAAATCTGGGAATTGCGTTCTGCACTGAATTGCCGAGTTACTGGAGTGATAAATTGCGAAAAGCCTTGCTCGCCAAAAAATGACGGGCAAGGCCTTATAGTCCGATCAAGCCAAAGACCTAGTCTTCGCCCTCGGAGTGGGCCTGCTTGCCAGCGCCAGCAAGGCCGTACATGGTGGTGGAACCGGAGGACCAGAACACCAATTTTTCTTCCTGAATAAGTGCGGTCAGGATTTTCTTAACTGCACGGCTCTTCTCTTCCGGGAAAAGCTTGGTGAAGTCGTTGAAATAGAATTTGGATTTGTTCTTGGACTTCGACTCGCAAAAAGCAAGAATTTCAGCCTTTGCGGCTTCAACGTCGAGTGCCATGATGGACTCCTTAGTTTAAGAACGGGGTATGGCCGAAGCCATACCCCGACAGTATTTTATCTTACCACTTGAACTGAGTGGTCTGACGCCAGGTGTAGTAAGCCGGATCGCGGAAATCATCAATCAGGTGAGAGGTGAATTCCAGTTCGCATTTCTCGAAGAAACGTTCCCAACCGATACGGTTGGCCCAGTCACCCAGACGCTCGTACTTGTTAGCATCGGCAGCGTAGGTGTCGAGGATCTTCTTGATGACCTTGGTCATGGTCGGCCACAGAGGCGGCTCGTTCGGGACGAAGGGCACGACGACCTTGGAGAAGGCCGGCTTGGTGATACGGTTGGAGATCTTACCGCCAACCATGATGGCGATACCATCACCTTCACCGTCGGACAGGGGCAGGGAGGGGCACATGGTGTAGCAGTTACCACAGAACATGCAGCGCTCTTCCTTAATAGCGACGGTCTTGTAGGTCTTGCCATCGAGCTCGACCTTGGACGGGCGAACAGCACCGGTCGGGCATGCAGCAACGGCCAGCGGGATTTCGCACAGGTTGTCCAGGTATTCGTGGTCGATGATGGGCGGCTTGCGGTGGATACCGAGGATAGCGATATCGGAGCAGTGAACCGCGCCACACATGTTGAGGCAGCAAGCCATGGAGATGCGCACCGGAGCGGGCAGCTTCATGTCTTTGAAGTCATCGAAAACGGCGTCCATGGTAGCCTTGACGGTACCGGAAGCGTCAGTTGCCGGAGTGTGGCAGTGGACCCAACCCTGAGTGTGAACAATGTTGGTCACACCAGCGCCGGTGCCGCCGACCGGGAACTTGTAGGAACCACCCTCGAACTTCTGCTCATCCAGGAACTTCTTGAGAGCCTGAGCTTCTTCAAGAGTCTCAACGATGAACTCGATGTTGTTACGAGTGGTGAAACGCAGGAAACCGCCGCAGAACTTGTCAGCGATGTCGCAGATCTCACGAATGTGAGTAACGGTCATCAGACGAGCGCCGCCGCAACGGACGGTGTATGCCTTGTCGCCGGAAAGGGCGGTGTGGCACAGCAGACCCGGCTCGAGGATTTCGTGGAAATCCCATTTGCCGAAGTTGTTTTTGATGACCGGCGGCAGGTACTCGCCGAAGTGACGAGGACCGATGTCGGAGATCCGACCTTCCATCGGTTTGTCGGGATTGTATCCGGAAGAAATGAAAGCCATGTTGTTTTCCTCCAATATTTAGCGCTGGTGGCGTTTACGGAAATCGTTGATGTCGCGTTCCCAACCACCTTCAACGTCTTCCGCTTTCCAGAAGATGTAGGGGTTGTGGCGGGGTTCCTGAACGTGGCGGGGATCAGCAGCGATGCCGGCAGCGTCTGCCAGAGCAGCGAAGCCGAGACGCTTCATGGTCTCACCGATACGCTCACGGTTCTTACCTTCGTCCATCCACCAATCCCAGACATTCTCAATGATGTCCTTGATGGCCTGGTAATCGTCGTCCTTGTTGACTTCGATGAAAGGCACGAGCAGGGAACCCATCTGGGGACCGTCGAGGATCGGGGCTTTTGCACCACAGAGAATGGAACAACCGCGTTCGTCACCGATCTTCAGGGCCTGAGGCATGGTGTTGATGCAGTGCATGCAACGGACACATTCCTTGTGGTCCATGACCAGCTTGCCGCCGTCGTAGCTCAGGCACTGGCTCGGGCAGAGGTCGACAACTTCTTTCTGGATGTCGAATGCACCCCAGTCGCGACCGGAGTGAGCGCCTGCGTTCGGGGCGATCTCGCCACCAACGTAAGCAGCAACCTTTTCCTGATCGATTTTGATCGGGTCTTTCCAGGTACCGAGGAAAGAAAGGTCGGAACGAGCGATAGCAGCGACACAACCGTTCGGGCAGCCATCGAACTTGAATTTGAACTTGTAGGGGAATGCCGGACGATGAAGCTCATCCTGGTATTCCATGGTCAGGTTGTAACACAGTTCCTGAGTGTCGTAACAGGCGTACTCACAGCGAGACATCCCCATGCAGGTAGCGGGGGTACGCAGGTTGGAGCCGGAACCACCGAGGTCGATGTCCAGATCGTGAGTCAGTTCCCAGAAGATTTCCTCAAGCTGAGGAGTCGAGGTACCGAGGAAAACGATGTCGCCGGTTGCGCCGTGCATGTTGGTCAGGCCGGAACCGCGAAGGTCCCAGATGTCCATCAGGTCGCGGAGCAGCTTGGTGTTGTACCACTTACCGTTGGGCTGAGCCACGCGGATGGTGTGGAAGTGAGCAACGCCGGGGAACATCTCGGGCTGGTCACAGTAACGGCCGATAACGCCGCCGCCGTAACCGAAAACGCCAACGATGCCGCCGTGCTTCCAGTGAGTCTCACCATCGGTGTAAGACATTTCAAGAACACCGAGCAGATCTTCAGGGCAGTCCACTGCGACCTGGTAGTCAAGACCTTTTTCATTCTTGGCTCGGTTTGCTGCCTCCTGTTTGATGTCGGATACGAAGCTGGGCCACGGGCCGCTTTCCAGCTGATCCAACAGAGGAGTTTTGTGTTTCGCCATTCCCTTAACCTCCATTGTTTGATTAAGATGTTGCCATCAACCATTCTAATCCGGGCCAACTTACAGAATCGAATTCGTCCAGAGCCCGGATACCTTTGCTTACATTACGCAAAAAGCGTTGAACCGCGGCGCATGCGCCGTTATTCACAAGGTATGCAGGGTTGCCAATGTAATGGACTCACCCGTTTAATGTCAACCGGTAATTGCCCAAAAAGCATTGCCAATCCTTTAATAACGGGACCGCTCCCGTCCTGCTGTCACACCGATTTCCTTGACTCGGGCTTGCCTTTGCAGGCCATGCAGAGTATCGGTGCTTGGCAACAGGTTATAAGCCGTATCAACGGTTACCCCAAAAGGTTTTCAGGAGCAATAGAAACTTGCACAATTCAGACGACAAAACACCCCGCTGCAAGGGCTGCGGAATCTGCTGCCGAAACGGCGGTCCGGCCCTTCATATAAAGGACATACCGCTCATCGAAGACGGCACCCTTCCGCTCTCCGGCATTGTAACCCTCCGCCCCGGCGAACGCGTTTACGACCAACCGGCTCAGAGCATGCTGAAACTTGACTCAGAAATTCTCAAGATAAAAGGGCGCGATGGAACCTGGACCTGTATGTATTACAGTCCTGAAGGCAGTGCCTGCGGCATCTATGAATCACGTCCGGAAGAATGCAGACTGCTCTTCTGCCGAGACATCGGGCCACTGGCCGCCATGTATGAAAAGGACCGGTTGACACGCAAGGACGTCCTCCCAGATGGGCATCCTCTGCTCCAACTCATCGCCGAGCACGACGAGAAATGTGCCCCGCTCCGCATGGAGGAAGCCGCAAAAGCCGCCCGCGACGGGGATGCCGAAGCAGGTGAAGCTCTTCGCGAAATGGTACTCTTTGACATGGAGATGCGCCGACTGGTACCCGAGAAAACCGGCATGCCCGCCGACATGAATGATTTCCTGTTCGGCAGACCCCTTCGAGTTCTGCTGCGCAGCATGAATATAAATGTATATGAAGTGGGCGACTCCATCCGATTCGGATTCGCTCAGGGAGAATAAGATGAAAGACGAACGCGGCCACTATTACACTCCGTCCCTTCAGCACCCGGAAGTACGCATGTACGTGCGTGAAAACGAAGGCAGTGTCGAATTCCGCCTGTATAACCCCAGCGAACCCACGATCTGGGAAAAGCACCAGTGGATTCCCTACGATGCCATCAAGCAGGCTGCCGACATGTACAAGGAACGCAACACAGACAGAAATCCGCTGGCTCTGTACGATCTGGATATTGCGAAAAAGTTGTTGGGAGAGGGGTAGTCCGAAATTTGGAGTGCCCATGATGAACTTCTTCAAGAACGGACTTCTTGTCTTCTGCTCTATTATCCTGACGCTTCTGGCGGCCGAGGGATTTTTGCGTTTTTTTCCGGTCAATGAAGGCCTTCACGTACAACCTGTCAACGAACAAAATCCGATCATCCACTTCAAACCCGACCGAAGCTCTACATGGTCCCGTTTCGCAGACTTCTCCATGGTGAACACGGTCCACTCCAACAATTACGGTTTTCTTAACGATCAAGAATACGACCCAAACGGCACACTGCCGCTCATTGCGGTCATCGGCGACAGCTACGTGGAGGCGGCCATGGTGCCGTACAAAGACACCCTGCACGGCAGGCTTGCAAGCGAACTCAAAGGCAAATGGAGGGTATACAGCTTTGCCGCATCCGGCGCGCCTCTGAGCCAGTATCTGGCCTTCGCCCGTTTTGCCCGCAACGAATTCAGGCCGCAAAAAATGGTTTTCGTGGTAGTAGGCAATGACTTTGACGAAAGCCTGCTCAAGTATAAACAGGCCGGCGGGTTTCACTACTTCACCAAAGACAAAAACGGCGATTTAGACTTGCAACGGATGGACTATGCGCCGTCAGCACTTCGCAACATGGTCAAACGATCCGTTTTGGCCATGTACCTGATCACCAATACAAACATCCACGCCGTCATCTCGAATATCTTTTCACCACCAAACAACAGACGTAACTACGTGGGCCAAACATCCGCAGACGCAAATGACGAAAGAATTACTTTGTCCCAAAAAGCCGTTCGCGCATTCCTTTCAGCCCTTCCGGCACACTCCGGCCTTCCACCACAGTCCGTTTTATTTATCGTAGACGCGATGCGGCCCCATGTGTACACCAAACAAGGATCGGTCGATGCAAAGGGTAGCTATTTTGACATCATGCGCACCTATTTTATGAATGAGGCTGCAAAAAAAGGGTATAAGGTCATCGACCTCGAGAAGACGTTTAAACGTGATTTTATTGCCAACGGCCTTCGCTTCGAATTCCCGAAAGATGGGCATTGGAATCCTTACGGACACGAAATCGCTTTTGAAGCAATTCGCGCCAACCACCTGCCCACGGAATAACAACAGACCTTCTTCCGACGCAGGCGATCTCCTTGACAAACCCATAGCAGCATTCTAACTCAGTCCAAGACAACTGGCAGTAGGAAGTAAACCTCCGACAACCAACTTTTTTCAGCGATATGAACAAATTAGATCTTTTTTGCCAATCTGAAAGCATGACACGACCAGGCGTAGTTCGCAAGCTCAAAAAAACCCTTTCAGAACAAGCTAACCTGCAGGAAAAAAGAATTGCCGTGCTTGGCGGCTCCACAACAAACGAAATCCTCAATCAACTGGAGTTGTACCTCCTCAATTGTGGAATTCGTCCCGTTTTCTACGAATCCGATTACAACATGTTTTTTGAAGAAATCATGTTTGACAATCCCAGGTTGGATGAATTCAAACCGGATCTCGTCTACATCCATTCGACGACCAACAACATCAAGATGGCCCCTTCAATTGATTCGACCGATGAAGAGGTCGATACAATTTTGGAGAACACCTACAGTCAGTTTGAAACCCTTTGGAATAGCATCGAGGCCAAATACGGCTGCGCAGTCATTCAGAACAATTTCGATCCGCCGCCATACCGCCCGCTGGGCAACCTTGACGGAACAGACCGGCGGGGCCTGACATGCTTCACCAGAGAACTAAACTTCCGCTTTGCAAAAGCCAGCCGAGAGCGAACAGGGCTGATCATTCACGACATTGACCGCCTGGCTTCGGAAATCGGCCTTAACAATTGGCATGACCCATCCTCCTGGTACGCCTACAAATGCATACCTGGGTTAAAGGCGACCCCCCGACTCGCCAAAAGTCTGGCAGGAACAATACGCGCCCTTTTCGGCAAGGCGAGCAAATGCCTTGTACTTGATCTCGACAACACCTTGTGGGGGGGCATCATTGGCGACGACGGAGTCGAAGGAATCAAGCTTGGCCGAGAGACGGCTGAAGCCTCAGCCTATCTGGCATTTCAAAAATATATCAAAGCACTGAAAGAACGCGGAATCATATTGGCAGTCTGCTCAAAGAACGAAAAGGAAAACGCCATCAAAGGACTTGAGCACCCAGACAGCGCGCTTCCACCAGAGAATTTCACCATTATCCGCGCCAACTGGTCTCCGAAATCTGAAAACATTGCAGCCATAGCCCAGGCAATCAACATTGACGCCGACTCGCTAGTCTTTTTTGACGACAATCCGGCAGAACGCGAAATCGTTCGTCAGCAGATTCCCGAAACGGCCGTCATTGAGCCGACCACTGAATTCGCTTCCGATGTTTCCGCTTACATTGCAGCTCTCGACAGATCCGGCCTGTTCGAAACGGTACGGATTTCAAAGGAGGACCTGCAACGCAATGAATACTACTCGGCCAATGCCGACAGGGCCGAGCTGCAGCTGCAATACACGGACTATGGGGACTATTTGGACTCACTACAGATGACTGCTGAAATTGGTTTCTTCGCCCCGCAATATCTGGAGCGGATCACGCAGCTGACCAATAAAACAAACCAATTCAACTTGACGACCATCAGGTACACCCTTCCTGAAATCCAAGCAGCGACAGATGATCCGAACCAGCTCGACCTGTATGGCAGACTCACAGACAAATTCGGTAACAACGGTCTGGTATCCGTCATTCTAGGACAGCAGGAAGGCGAGACTCTCTCCATTTCCCTGTGGCTCATGAGTTGCCGGGTATTCAAGCGCGAAATGGAACTGACCATGTTCGACGCGCTTGTTGCGGAAGCAGGGAAACGAGGCATCAAAAAGATTATCGGGACTTACGCTCCGACGCCTAAAAACGGTTTCGTCTCCGACTTTTATGAGACACTGGGATTCACTTTGTTGGAACAAAGAGAAAATGGAAAGACAGTGTGGGAATTCCCGGTTGATGACGACTACTCAAACCAAAACACACATATCAAGGTAGAATATGCATAAGGATCAGATATTCCAAACTGTACAGGAAATCATTCAGGATGCCCTCGATCTTGAAAATCAGCCTCTCACCCTTGCCAGCTCGGCAAAAGATATTGAGCGGTGGGATTCTGTTGCCAACATCGGCATCATCATGAGCATCGAACAAGAGTTCGGCTTCAAATTCGACCTCAGCGAACTCGACACCATGAACACCGTTGGCGACATCGTCGAAGCCATAGAAAAGCACATGTAACGCCAGAAAATCCCTACATGAAAACACTTCGGACATTCACCATCGACGACCAGCTTCGGTTTGCCAAGCTCTCTGGCGACAACAATCCGATGCATACTGATCCCGGCTTTGCACGCAGACTGATGCTGGGGAAAATCGTCGTGCATGGAGTGCATACGCTCATGTGGGGGCTCGACATCGCCCTGGCCGAAAACAAGACCCTCTCCCACATCAGTCAGCTGAAGGTGAAATTTGCCAAAGCGATAGGCATTGATGAAGAGGTTTCGCTCGAATGGGAGTGGAAAGGAGCATCTCTTTCCCTCAAAGCCCACGTTCGCCACGAACTGGCTATGACCGTACGAGCAGTCTTCAAATCCGAGAGCATCGATGCTCCACTTGTGTCCAGAAGCAGATTCGACAAGGATGTTTTACCCAACGATGCTGACAGCCTTGAACTTGGATTAAGGGAAAATCTTCAGCTGACCTTGGACTCGTCATTGTGCAAGTCATTATTTCCCGAACTCTTGTCACGCCTTCCGGATGCGCAAACAGCGGCCATCCTGCTGACCTCGAAAACTATCGGGATGCATTGCCCAGGTCTGCATTCCATTTTCTCAGGCATATCCCTGACTGTTCCCGGAGAACGCCCTGAATACGCAAGGTATGAACTCATAGACTTTGACGAACGATTCTCTTTCGCCACCCTCGACTTTCAAACCCCGCTGCTTACCGGGACACTAACGGCGTTTCAACGCCCGAAACCTGTCGAACAGCCGGATTTTTCCGCCCTCAGCCAAATGGTAGAAAACAACGAGTTCAACGAATCAAGAGCACTCGTTATCGGTGGTTCCCGAGGATTGGGCGAAGTCACAGCCAAGCTGCTGGCCGCCGGTGGCGCTGACATCAGGATCACGTATCACAGCGGCAAGGCGGAAGCAGACAAACTCTGCACTGAGATCGCTGAACATGGCAGGTCATGCTCCTGCTTCCAGTTGGATATATCGTCTCCAGATCAAGGGATGGACGCCATACTTGAAGACGGATGGCTGCCTACTGATGTGTATTATTACCCAACGCCACCCATCTTTCAGGGAACAGCCGGAAAGTTCTCTCAGGAATTATTCGAGCAGTTTTGCCTGTTCTACGTGTCAGCATTTTCATCCATTCTGACGAGGCTGCGCGAAACAGGCAGCGCGTTCAGGGTTCTCTACCCTTCCACTGTAGCTGTTGACGAACTGCCTCCGAACATGATGGAGTACGCAGCGGCCAAGACTGCCGGAGAAAGCATCTGCAAAAGCCTTTCCCGACAGTTGGGCGACTTGGCAATCACCATAACCCGTTTTCCCCGGTTGGACACCGACCAGACAGTCAGTCTCTACCCGGTGAGAAATGAACCGCCAGCTCCCTTGATCCTCGCGACACTCAGAGAGATGTCAAACTGACCGCCGACATGCGGAGCGACCGGCAACACCGAAGTCACTCAATGCTCTTTAATTCATTCGAATACATCCTGCTCTTTTTGCCAATCTGCGTTTGCGGCTACTTCCTGATGACGTCTCGCGGCCTTCTACAGTCGTCCAAACTCTGGCTGTTGGGATGTTCTCTCTTTTTCTACGCATACTGGAACATCCGATACTTGCCGATCATAACAGGGTCTGTCGCCGTCAACTATCTTGTGGCAGCGGTCATGGTGCGACGCCCGGATTTGAAACGCCCCTTCCTGCTGCTTGGGCTACTCTTCAATATCGGGTTGCTCGGATACTTCAAGTACGCGGATTTCTTTCTGGCGAACATAACCATGCTCGTTGGCGTCGATTACACCTTCGAACGCATGGCTCTACCCTTGGCCATCAGCTTCTTCTCGCTGCAACAAATAGCTTTTCTGGTCGATAATTACGAAGGCAGCGCCAAACCAGGCGGCTTTGTGGACTATGCCACGTTCGTCACCTTTTTCCCCCAGCTCATAGCAGGCCCCATTGTTCACCACAGAGAGGTCATGCCTCAGTTTGAGTCCGACGAGAACAAGCTGGTAAACTATGACAACATCGCCAAAGGAATTGCCATTTTCGCAATCGGGCTTTTCAAAAAGACCGTCATCGCCGACACTTTCGCCCGCATGGCCGACAACGGTTTTTCAAACCCCGCAGGCCTCTCGGCCACGGAATCCTTGCTGTCAATCTTAAGCTACACCTTTCAACTGTATTATGACTTCGGCGGCTACATGGATATGGCTATCGGAGCAGCCCTCATCTTCAACATCACCCTCCCCATCAACTTCAACAGCCCGTTCAAATCGGCAAACATCATTGATTTCTGGCGGCGATGGCACATCACATTGAGTAACTTCATAACGACCTACCTATACACTCCCATTGTCAGGGCATGGTTGCCCTTCAGCGTCAGCAAATCGCTGATGGCTATCGGCATAACCATGCTCATAGCCGGGCTGTGGCACGGCGCAGCGTGGACCTTTGTGCTGTTCGGCGGGATTCACGGCACAGCACTCATCGCCAACCATCTTTGGCGTCGTCACGGTTTCAAAATCCCCGCACCTATAGGTGTAGCGCTCACGTTCGGCGTCACAGCCGTGTCCCTCTGCTTTTTCCGAGCACTGTCCGTATCCGACGCCATGACCATGCTCGCCAATCTCTCCGGAAAGAACGGCTTATTGCCATTCTCATTTAACGACGGACCGTACGCTCTTCTCCTCAATCTCAAGGAATCCATCATATACAGCGGGATGGGGACATTCGAAATGGGGACAGGCACATTGCTGACAGCATGCGCTGCATTTTGGGTATTTTCTATGCGAAACACTCACCAGCTATTTGCGAACTTCAAGCCCTCATGGGGCAAAGTCCTGCTGTGTTCAGCATGCCTGTGCGTCAGTTTTCTTTACATGAATTCATTCGCCGAGAAGGAGTTTTTGTACTTTGACTTCTAAGCGATTCACACTCATCACCCTCGCGCTCACAATCGCGCTTTCCACAGGATTTGTTCTCTTCAACATTTTCATGGATGAGTTTGGCATTCATTCAAACACCAAACCCGGCGACATCAAGATATGGACGTACAACAGGGCTTCCAAATACCTGATGTCCCTCAACTACATCCCTTCCAATTTTAAAGCCATCCTGATCGGATCATCTTCCTCTGCCGCCATGGTGGACACAAAAGGGATCAGCAGCGTACCAACCTACAACCTCTCCTTGAACGGAGCCAACATCTGCGAGATGGCTCCAGCCGCCATCGAGACATTGGAAAGAGGAAACATGCGCTACCTTTTCATCTGCCTCGACCCCTATCTGACCAAGAACTCACACATGAAGACCAACGAGCTTTCCCCGGAACTGTTGTCCAGCTCATACGGTTCACTCTTCAACATCAAGTTTTATCTCTACAAATCGTTATACACTCTATTTCCCGAAAAGAACCCGTACAGAAACAGCGGATGGGGGTACAGACTCGCCGGAGAAAACGAAAAGCCCATCACGCAAGCTCAGGCTGACGCATACGCTGCAAAGATCGCAAAGGGTTCGCAACCATTTGCAATCGATCCGCAAGCTGTCCGCTGTCTGAAGGAAATCATTATGACGGCGCGAACTGAGGGGACTCGGATAGTCGCCTACTTCCACCCGAAGCCGGAGGTCATTTTCCAGGCAGCGAGAAGTCAGTATCTTGAATATCAAAAAGAAATGAAGGCACTTTTGAGCCCAGAGGATATCCTGGTAGACTTAAATGATCCGGCTTACGATGAACTGACGGGAGACATCAGCAACTTTCACGACACGACACATCTGTCTGCAAGTGGAGGCAGAAGCATTGTCAAAATCCTGAATCAGATAGTTTCACAGTAGCACAAAAAAAACGTTACCCGATGCTCTCTCGGAAAAGTCTCTCGGTTTTGCTCACCATATGAGCTAAAGAAAAATTCTCAACGACAGTTGAGCGCACGGTCTGGGCCAACAGTCGTCGCTGCTCGGCGAAACGCATAATGCTTGAAGCAAGTGCCTCAGGATCACCCTTCGCCACGACACCCCCACTCGACCCCACGATCTGAAAGGCGTCACCCACATCAGTCGTCACGCATGGCACCCCGCAGGCCATAGCCTCGCCCAATACGTTCGGAAACCCTTCTGAAATCGACGACAACACACACAAATCCAAAGAGTTGTACACTCTCATCATATCCGAGCGACGTCCGGCCCACGTCAGGACGTCATCGACCCCCAACTCGGCACTCGACTTGGCAAGCTCTGCTTCCAACGGCCCTTCGCCCACGCACACAAACCGATATCGAATATCGGTCTTGCTGACTATTGATACTGCTCGCAAAAAGGTCTCATGATCTTTCATGGGATCCAGCCGAGCAACAATACCGATCAAAAACTCTCCATCCCCAAGCCACTTATCTCGAAGATCTGCTCCAACGGGACGGTTCATGAAAAAGGCATCTGTATCAATTCCGTTGAACACGACCTCGGCCTTAGCCGCAGCCATCCCCTTGGAGGCCCCATAGTCAAGACCGGATGAAGAGTTGAAAACAATCCGATCGGCAAAGCGAGACAAAAATATTTCCACCTTGCTGCACAAGCGGGCAAAATATCCGTACTGTTTCAAATCCACGTCCGAAGAACGCACGGACCACACAACTGGCATTGAAGGGAAACAAGCCTTCAACGCAGTAGCCACAATATTCGGAACGCCAAGAAACGAACAAAGCACATCCGGCCTGATACGACGCACAACCCGAATGGCGCGAGCCATGAATCCGAATATGTCAGCCTTGCCGCCCTTCTCCAGATCTACAACTTGCACAGAAGGATTCAAATCCGCCAAAAGGGGACCACTTGCTCGAAAAAGGGCGACGCGCACGGTATGACCACGCGACGACAATTCGTTGACCAGCAAAACCAATTGCCGTTCCGCTCCTCCCGACTCAAGAGATGGGATCAAAAACATGATGTTCATGGTTCGAGACATGATCTCCACCTGGTCCCTATGCTTCGAAGAATGATACTGCGTCATGCGCATTGACGCTTTCCACCACCTTCAAGGCTCCCTCGTCCTTCCGAAGAACAAAAAATGCCTCACCGTCAGTATATTTTTCATTGTTTTGCGACACCACGAGCACCCCTCCATCCTGCAAACTGCGAGAAAGGTTGCTGATTGCTTCCTTAAGGGAATGTTCGCCAAAATAGGAAACATTCAAGATGTTGGCGCACTTGATGATCGCGACAGACTCTTCAAGGACGTCCGTGAACATGTCGAAAAATCGCACGGACTCAACATTGTGCTCGCGACGGATACTCGGATTGATTGTTTCTATACGCTTATATCCTTTTGAATCGCACTGTTTGGCCGTGTCGAAGCTCAGGTACAAAAACAAGCACTTAACGCCAAGAAGCTTGCCCTCTGGCCCAAGAAATATTCGGCACGGCCCCACCTGCTTTTCAAAAAAATGGCAGTATTTATCTGTCAGAATAATACCGGAAAAAGCCCCCCCATTTCGGAGGAGATTTCTTGCGGAGCTGCCATCCGAAACGCCCACTTCCAGCAGGGCGGGACGATTCATTCTCACAGCATGGCGAAGGACGGCTTCATCAGCCAGCCGAGTTCTGCCGTCTCCCGTTGTCTTGTAAGTATTCCCAACCGTAAGAAACGACATCCCCAGAGTAAAAAGCCTCCCACGCTCTTCATGGGAAACTTCCGTTTCAGAGGCATTCTTCAGAATGTCCGGAGAAAACCGCAACCGCAGATACCTGCAAGCCAAAACACGAGCCCAATCCCGATCATTAATCCAATCAAGCAGTCGCACCCGATCAATGCAAAGCCCACTCTTGGCCAACAAGTGCTTACAAAAGCTCATCGAAATCATTGCCATTCCTCAAACCAAGCCTGAAACATAAGTATATCCCACAATTGATGGCACCACATGGTCTCACCATTCATAAAACGCATCAACAACGATTCAACCTTCTTTGCATCAAGAATCCCTTGCGCCGCAATTCGATCCCTATTGAGCATATCACAGCACCACTCTTTCAAATCGGAGCCAAGCCATTCGCAAATCGGCACCCCAAAGCCCATCTTCGGCCTGTCTACAATCTGGCGGGGAACATATCTGTACAGGACTTCACGAAGAACCTGCTTGCCGATACCGTCTTTAACCTTCATTGAGGTGGGCAGAGAGGCTGCGAACTCGGCGATTCGGTGATCCAAAAGAGGGACTCGCAATTCCAGAGAAGAGGCCATGCTGGCCCTATCTGTCTTCGTTAAAATGTCATCGGGCAAATACGAGACCGCATCCATGAAAGTCATTTGGCGTAACATATCGTCAAAGGCGAAATCATAATTACGCGTCATCGGGCTAGGAGCTTCCTTGCCGCCTAACACCAACGATGCAGGCCTCTTGTTGTTGCTCACCCAGTAAAGATAAAAATCCCTGAACCGCTTCATGGTAAGCATCTCCAACCGCCACTGAACCCGATAGCCGAAAACTCCCAAAGCGTCATACAACTGATGAGGAACGCATTCAGCCAAGCGCCCCATCGCAATTCGTACTGGAGCAGGCAGCTTCTCCCATGCCCTCCAACGCCCCATTGAGAAGTATCTCTCATAACCAGCGAACAACTCGTCGCCTCCATCCCCGGAAAGAGCCACGGTAACATGCTCTCGCGTCAATTTTGACAGACAGTAGGTCGGAATCTGCGATGAATCCGAAAAGGGCTCATCCCAGTATCGGGGAATTTGGGGGACCACGCCGAGAAGGTCTTCGGGAGTAATGAAAAGCTGGGTGTGGTCAGTGCCGAGATGGCTCGACACGGCCTCGGCATGCTGGGCCTCATTATATGCAGCCTCATGAAAACCGATGGAAAACGTTTTGATCGGCAACGAACTCTCACGCTGCATCAGTGCGGACACCACTGAAGAATCAATGCCGCCGGACAACAATGCTCCAAGAGGCACGTCAGACAGCATTCTCAACGACACGGCATCGGCAAGGAGATCATCCAATTCATCGACGGCTTCTTCAAACGTCCCTGCAAACGGATTGGTCACACCATGGTTCCACACATCCAACGCAGACCAGTATTGAGTGACATCCGACTGCTCTTCTGAACGAAGGGTCAGGATGCTGCCCGGATCAAGCTTCTTGGCGTTGCTGTAAGCAGTATGTGGAGCAGGAATATAATTGTGCCTGAAATAGAGGGTCAACGCATCCCGATCCAAGCCGGAATTAAAGCCAGGATAGGCTCGGAGGGCCTTCAGTTCTGAACCAAACAAAAAGGTAGCCCCTGCCCAGCCATAGTACAGAGGCTTAATTCCGAACCGGTCTCGAACGAGAGACAAAGTGCGATCTTCCCTGTCCCACAACGCGAAGGCAAACATGCCCACAAACTTGCGAACAGCACCGACAAGTCCCCACTCTGCGATGGCGGCCAACATGACCTCGGTGTCCGCCCCCCCGGAAAAAGTGAACCCGTTTCGCTCCAGTTCCTTGCGCAACCTCAGGTAATTATACACCTCGCCGTTGTATACAATGGAATACCGTCCGCACTGCGAGTCCATCGGCTGCCGACCACGAGGAGACAAATCCAAAATGGATAAACGCCGATGTCCCAAAGCCACTCCGGAATGGTCGTCAAACCACACTCCGGAATCGTCAGGCCCTCTATGGCGCAAAGATGCGATCATATCGCCGCATAACTGATCTAAAGTCGCCTCGCCACACGAGCCAAAACATCTGAAACCGGCTATTCCACACATGCCCGGATTACCTCTCGCGTCCTTCGATCATCTCTGCGACCAATCCTTTCCAGAGCCCAAAAACGGAATCAAGAGAAAACCGCTCAATACGACGCAGGGATTCCAGCCCCATACGCTTCCTTTCTTCAGAATCGCCCATCAAAAGCAGCAGGGCATTGGTTAACCCGGCCACCCTGTCCACGGAACGACTTACAACCAAGCCGTTCACTCCGTTCTCCAGCAGTTCCTCGACGCCACTGACATCCTCAAAGGCAATACAGGGCAGCCCATAAACCTGAGCCTCACCCAACACGTTGGGGAAACCTTCGTACAAGGACGGCAACACAAACAGGTTAGCATCGCCATAGCGAGATGAAATATCCTTTGTAACTCCCGGCAGTCGTACTTTTTCTTCCAGGCCGAGTTCCTTGACCAACTCTTCCAGACGAGGCCTGTCACCACCTTCGCCCCAAATAACAAGACGCCAATCACCATGCTTGGCAACAACGCCCCCGAAAGCGCGAATGAGAGAATCAAAGCCCTTTTGCGGTTCAAGTCTCCCTACTGCCAAAACCGTTTTCTCAGATTCCCGACGCCCTGCCGAAGTGGCCGCAACATCTGCTTGCGAAAAACCATTCGGCACAATGAGAACATTCCAATGACGAGGGAACTCCTTCCGGATACGCCAAGTCTGCACGACTACGCCCCTGGCTTTGGGATACATTAGCTTGCGCAACGCGTCCCACGCTCTGCCAATCTTGTGCTTGGAAGGATCGATTCGTTCGGATACAGCAACAGGAATCGCAGTTCCCATCAACGCCATGACAGTGAGAATGTTGACCGAATCTCCAAAAGACAACACGCAGTCGGGTTTCCACCCGAGCAACTCCTTTCTGAGCTTGAACACACGTCCCATATTTGCGCATATGGACGAAAGCAGATTGGGGGATGACTGCAACAGACCGAGGGGCTTGACGAGCACTGCACTTCCCGGGTCATAGAATTGGGCCGTCTCCGGCCCTGACAACGTGAACACGGCGGTCCTCATGTCTTCTGCAGCGAAAAGGCGAGCCAGCATGGACACTTGCCGCTCTGCGCCGCCATGGGACAAAGACGATATAACAAAGGCAACTCGTCTCATCACGCTTTTCTCTCCAGCAATCCTTCATACACCGACGTCATTGCAGAAAGGTGCTTATTGGTGGAAAATTTTTCCCGAATTTCTGTTGCCGCCGCAACCACAAGACGTTGCCGCAACACATCTTCACGCAGTACGCGAACAGCGGCTTCGGCGAAAGCGGACGGATCGTCAGGCTCAACAAGAAAACCGGTTTCACCGTCATTTACGATTTCAATAATTCCACCGGATCGAGCAGCGACAACCGGGACCCCCAACAGCATGGGTTCGATGACAAGTCTCCCCAGCCCCTCATTCACCGCTGGAGCCAAAGCCAAATCACACGCGGCAAGACACTTCCCTATATCATGACGAAATCCCATGAACCGGATTCTGGCGGCAACGCCAAGCGATTCGGCGTGCATAAGCAAGTCTGGGCAACGGTTTTCCCGGTCATCTCCAAACATCAAGAACAGCAGCTTTCTGTCAGGAAGCATAGACACCATTCTGGCCGCTGCATCGATAAAGACACCGGGTCTTTTCCCCTCAAGAAAATTGCCGACAAAACACACGAGAAGGGTCTCTCTTTCTACGCCAAGCTCCTTCAGCATGGCTGCCCTCGCCGTTTCGCGGGGGAAATCCTCGGAAAAAGACACAGGGTCAACGACAACACTCGTCTTGCCTTCACATGCAGACGGGAGCGATTCCACCACGAAATCCGAAACGCTAACAAGAGTTGAACACAGCCCCATAAGCACTCCCAAGCGCGACTGTTTGTACAAGGCGCGCATGTGCCACAAATGGAGTGCGCGAGACAGAAACGTGGGGACTGACCATGTGTAATTCACGTCGTCTTCATTGCCGTGAACGATGTCGATTCTGTGTTTTTGAATAAAATCCCGTATTGGCCACAGGTTCTTCCAGATGATCGGAATTTGTCCAAGGCCGAGGCTCTGGCCTACATATTTGTCGAGAGGCAGCAAATGGTATGGGATTTCCTTCGCACGCAAGTAATCTGCGAATTCTCCCTCCTGGTGGAGAACAATCATTGGCCGATAGCGATCGGCATAGGATGCTTTCAGCTCATCAATAAGTGTCAGACTCGAAATATGACTGCCGCCGAAGGCCCCTCCCCAGTAAGGGAAACATATGATCGCAGGCCGCTGCATCACTTCACCACCTTGATCCGCCCGTCCTTCATGTGCAGGACAAGATCGGCCGCCTCTCTCAAGCCTGGCTGATGGGATATTGCCAGTATGGTGACACGTCCCTTCAGATCAACAAGCGAATCAATGATCTCCTTTTCTGTCTTCGTATCCAAACCAGTGGTTGCTTCATCGAGAATAAGCAGCTTGGGGTTGCGCACGAGAGCGCGAGCTATCATGACACGCTGCCGCTGACCGCCCGACAAGGCACGCCCGTGCTCGCCAATAGGCGTATCAAGCCCGTCCGCCAGGGAACGAACATGCCCCTCAATTCCAGCCAACCGCAAAGCCTCCCATTGAGAATCCTCGGAGATGTCCTCCCCAAGAGTCAGGTTGGCGGAGATGGTGTCGTTAAACAAGAATACTTCCTGAGGCACATATCCTATCAACTGTCGCCAAGCGAGCAAATCAAGTTTCGATAATTCGACCCCGTCTATCGAAACCTGCCCTTTCGCAGGCTCTATCAGCCCGCTGACGAGATCAACTATTGTTGTCTTGCCCGCCCCGGTTGGTCCGGTTATGGCGACGAACTCTCCGGCTTTAATGGTAAAGGATGCACCTGTCAGAACTTCCCGATCTCCATACGCATAATTGACATCAGCGGCACTGATCTCGTTGTCAAAAATAACGGTGCCGCTTCCGGAATTCGCCCGTTGACTCTCAGCGCCCTCGATCTTCTCCATGAGAGACTCATACACGCCGCGGCACCGGTACACATTCTGAAACGCCTGCTGAATCTCCGAGAAATAAGACATCATTCTGTAAAAAAGATACAAAACAACCAGCAGCTTACTACCGGAAACAAGGGAGAACGAATGAACAGCGGCCACTCCACAGGCCAACAAAACCACTGTAAAAGGCTCCTGCAAAGCGACAAGAGACTCCTTGGCCAGCACTTCCCGGCCTTTCGCCCGATTCAATTCCTTGATTTCGTGGGACATCACTGAAGTAAACAGGTCTTCCTTGCCCATGCTTTTGAGAGGCTTGAAGCCGTTCAGGAAATCGACAAGAAAACTCGTCACCCGCCCCAACACACGATTTTGTTGCAGCCCCGCACTATGAGCAAGGCGCAGCAACGAGGAAAAGCAGACAAGGCCAACGACGCAAGCCAACACCACGACCAACGACACATACCAAGAAATAAATGCCGCCAACGCAAGATTCACGAACAGCGAAAGACTGCTTGCATAGAGTCGCGCTGAATGAAAATAGACATTTGAAGCAGTTTCACACTCAAAACTCAAAGAATTGGCAAGCGCCCCCGGTTGCTGACGCACAAAGTAGCCCCAACGAACGTGCCGCAGGGCATGAACAAGGGCAAGACGCAGATCGGTTCCAATCCTGATGACCGCATAGCCGACCTGACACTTGGACAGCCAAAGCACGATTGCTCGCCCCGTGCTGACGCAAACCAGGAAACCGAGCAAGGTCACAAGCGTCGGCGTCAGCCCGACATACTCGAAAAGGCCAAGCACGTATCGGGTCACATCGTTCGATGAAGCATCGCTAAAAAGGACTTCCAGCACGGGAAGAAACAAGACGATCGAGATGCCTTCAAGCAAGCTCGACACCAAAAGAAGTCCTATCATGACGAGACTCTGTGACGGACACATTCGCAGAGTCCGAAACGAGAACCGGGCGTTGCTCGCCAGATGCTTCACTGATCCAATCGGCATCAGGCCGCCTTCCTTTCAAAAATGAACATCAGCCTGTAAGGCTCCTCATTGGTGTAAGCCGTTTTGCCGTAATACCTCACTTCCCATCCAAGACGCAATTTCGCAAGAGATTCAACCCAACGCGTGATCGCCTCCTGATCGTTGTTCGCATCAAACAGAACGTCTGTTTCGGAATACTTGATGTTGGTCGTAGCTGTTTCGAAAACCACAAAATCGCGACAAAGATCAAACACACTTCCCAATACGGCCATCGCGCTTTCGCGCCCCTGATGAAAATAAATTTCCTGAAACATCGAAAGCATGAGCACGGCATCATACTGCTCCAATTCAGCCAAAACCTCAGGAGACAGGACCTGAACCCTATAACTCACGTCGTCCTGTTTTCCCGCACGGGACGCAGCCTTGTTCGCGTAATCTATCGCATTCTCGTTCAAGTCCAATCCGAGAGCCTGCCAGCCCATATCCGCGGCCTGAAGTGAAAAGAATCCCTCATTGCACCCCAGGTCCAGAACTTTGCCGGTTCCGCCACGAAACAACGGCTCCATCAACGCCCATTTTTCCCTTGTCCGAACCATATCAAGTCGTTGGTGGGACAATTTTCGGACCTTCTTCTGCCAGAAATTCATGGACACATTCCAAATTGGAAGACATAACTTTTTGAGAATATTCATTCATTAATCCTGATAAGTTGTTCTCTCAGCAAGCCCATACGGCCATAGACAGAGTATCTCAGCCGCCGCCACCAATACCTGTAGCTCGTCGGGATTGCTTTCCTGACAAGAATCAAAAAGCTTTCCGCAGCGACCTCATCGCATTCAAAAAGCCGTTGGTTGTCCATTGCCGTCATGAGCAGATGCTCATAACCACAACCTGCTTCAGTATATTCGAAATCAATGATGCGGACCCTGCCGTCCTCATCAACCAGCACATCCGCGGGCGAAGAAAACAGGTAGTTGACCCTGCGTCGATACAAATCCTGATCAATGCTCGAGAGCTGCCTGATCACATCCGGCCACAAGTGTTGATTCCCGTCAGCTATCCAGTGGTTCAGCGGGACTCCCGCATGCTCCACCAACATCAATAATTGCTCAACATCGTGGGAGATCAACTTCGGGACATAGGCGATATCGTTTTCGGCAAACCACGAATACGCGGCCACCTCACGCCGAAACTTTTCTTCCGCCAGCCCTTTTGGCGCAAGATCGGCATGATAGCGTTTCAGCACGCCCTCCGGAAGATGCTCAATGGATATGTACATTCTAAAGCACGAACTCCCGTTTGATCCTTGACTGCAAGTCCTTTATCCAGCCCTTGTGAGCACGTCGGCGTTTAAAAGCCCACAGTGGCAACTTCTTTAGCTGCGCCGTGAAATACCACAGCATTTCAACGCTGTTCAACCCACGAAGACACTTCTCATAGTCCAACCAATTGCTGACGCCCCCTTCTGCCACATACGCAGACAAAAACGTATCCCGGTCAACAATCTCAAAAGCGGTGCTGCCAAGCAGGAAAGAATCGGTAATCCGCCCCTGTTGGAAGCTGCCCAAATCAAACAGCGTCAGTTCGCCCTGCTCATTCCAGCAGTAGTTTTCCGGCTTTATATCCGCGTACACTATGCTTGTCCGGAACCGAGCCGGAGCACACGACTCCAGGGCCTTGCGCAAAGACGCCACCTGCCCTTCGGTGAAAATCTCCCATTTGACCAAATGCTCCCAATAATACGCCACCCCTTCAAACAGACTCCGGGAAGGCAACATCCCTTCGCCCACGCCATGAAGTCGGGCCAACACCTGCCCCAAAGCTGCGGCAAATCGAGGTTCTTTCATGTCAGGGAAACTGCCGTCAACATACTCTACAAGCAAAAAGCCGGGAGCATAGGCCACCAGGTCGGGTACGAAGGACTCATCTTTCAAAATCTGGCAATTTCGGGTGTATAAATCCAACCTGTACCTGTTGCTTTCATCTGCCTCATACGCCTTGAACTTACGCCCATCAGCACAGATTACCAACCAACCCACAGGATTTTGAGAAATGCCTTTGCACGATTTTCCACGCGCCTTCAATTGGGCCGCCTGCTGCGGCTGCAACAAAGCCACTTTAACGGAAGCTTCAACAATCTCTTGAATTCGGTCGATATCCAACATCACTTCTCCGGGAAGTAGGTCTGAAAATATCTCAGGTAAATGAAGAACATCGCCGCCGCATCAGCCTGCACCGACTCTTCCAAAGCCAAAAGATCACCAAACAAATCCCCTGCCTGTCTTCCGAAAGACAAGTGCTCGCCACCTCGGCATTGCAACACGCCATCATCGTCAATAATGAAAGCCTCATTCAATCCGCTTTGCACGGCCACACCTTCTGAATCAAAGAGGGTGGCGACCCTGGCAAACTGGAGAATGACAGGCTCAAACATTTCGACACGACCGAGTCTGAGCCAATCGCACAAAGCCCTTCCTTCCCCGCATTCCGGGAAAAGTGTCGGAGCAACACTGTTCAGGGATTGATACGTCACCCCTTTCCCCCCAGGCTTTCAAGAAGGTTCTCGGCCGCCACCCTAGCTGGTTCCCTGGCTGAAATTCCGGCAACGCCACATGTTTCGCCAAGAAACTCGGACGGCATCACGAACGACTCGTGGATCATTGCAGCCATAAACAGTTCCAGATGTTCCCTGCTCGCCGGAGAAGCATCAGCCACTTCACGTATGGCGTCAGGCAGCTTGGTCAGGTCTGTGCATTGCACAACCCCTTCCCCCATTTGCTGGAAATGATTCATCCCCATGAACAACGGGACCTTACCCAGCAACATGGACTCCCAACCAGCTGTGCCGGTGATGGTACATATCGCTTCCGCCTTTTGCATATATTCGAACTGATTATCAAACGGCGACGCGAGTACTACCTTAGGTATTTTGCGAAGAGTTTTGTAGAATCCGGGAGGCCTCCTGCCAAGCATTATGGAGTGTTCCTTGATGACCAGATTCCAGTGAGGCGGTATCGACTTCGACAAAGCTTCAATCACCGCGAACTGGTTGGTCATTAAAGGAGCCATCACCATGGTTGATGCTTCCGGATCGAAGTGTAACGGATAATAGGCGAAGGGCTTATCCAAACTGCGCTGTTCTTTTTTCTTATGCTCAACTATTGCGCCTACCTGCGCCACGATTCGGCGCAAAAGGAACTTGAGCTGTGCGAAGGGATACATCATCCGCAAATGCTCTGGTTCCTTGCGGGAGATGCTCAAGGCCAGGAGGGCTGCCAGACTTTTCAGCGGCAGGGTGTTGCGCAGCATCTCGACCGTGACAAGCTGATAACGGGGAGTAACCGGATTATCAATGAATTGTCCGACCAATTTGCGGGCCTCGGCCATGACCTTTTCAGGCACGCTTTCGCCCGCAAGAAAACTCCGGTACCGCTCACCAATATGAGGTGCAAAGGCTTCAGGCGTCTTGTCGAAAGTAGTCCAATCCTCCACTCGTGTGTGATTGAACCGCCTGTACTCAATGCCGAGGTGTTCACAAACATAATGACACGCCATGGTGAAAGCCCCGGCAACCGCATAGTTCAGGACGACGTCCACCTTCTTCGTCTTCAGGGTGTCGAACAAGTAGTCCAACAAACTGACGAGGAAACACTCCCGATCTCTATCGGTTTTGCAGAGTCGCATGAAAGGCACTTCTGGTATGTAGCCACAGGACACGTAACCACCGCCCAGATGCCGGTCCGAAACCAGAATTCTGTTAATGGCGTCACTCCCCAGAATATCGGTATAGTAAGCAAGGCGATCTGCATCACCACCAGTCACCCAGTCGGACTCCATGCCGTTAATATCATGCACTGATTCTATGGCGACTCCAGATTCTATCAAGTCGGCAAAGATACCGCCAGCCCCGGAACCTCCGGCGTTGGCCACAATGAAACTCGCATTCTCTGCAACATCATGCAGAGCATTGCACATATGTGCCGGGAAAACGCAAAAATCGGATGCAACAAGTACAAAAAAACGCATAACACCTCTATGGGCTAAAACTCGCAATCTTGAGTCTTCTTTACAAACAGAGCGGAACCAAATGCCTTTTCCAACATCGTGGCCGCATCATCAAAACTTTCAAGGCTGGATTTCGTCTCAAAATGGAGGCCATCTGTACGAATAAGATCATTGCACTGGGAAAAAGGCATATCAACGACCTGTGTGCAATCGCCGTGGGCATCCCATACCGCCACGCCGCCGCGCTGATGGCTAACGCCGATCTTTCCGTTGGTGATAAGGCCCGACAGCCCTACAACGAATTCGCCCTTAGTTTCAACAAAGCCCCTGACCATATAAGGTTTGTCTGCAACAGGCGGCGAAGAAGGGAAGACTGCGCCATCCCTGACGACGAAACCGCCTGTTGCGGCACGAGGACCGCCCGGCCCGAACGAATCGGAAACATAAACCCTACCTTCCGAAACATGGATGTCGTGAGCCCCCTCGTTAGGATACTCGAAACACGCCAAACTCTCGTTGTCGAAAACGCCAACAAGCGACTTGCCGGAAAACGGATAGAACGCTGTGAAGAAAACCACGCCGCCATAGCAGGAAACGCTGTTGATGTGATGTACCCGCGCCCCGCGCAAAGGCAGGCCGAATTCATCTGCAAAAGGAGCGACGGTTTGCATGAGCGCTCCATCGTCTTTGCGAATCCTGATGAGCGTGTTTTCATCTGTGTTGGCCAGCCACAGACAATCTCCCTCAGCCGCTATCTGGTGAATGCGGCCATTGAAGGAACTCTCCATGTGACCCCACAGAATTTTCGGACGAACCACTCCATCTCCCGCCAAGACCTTTGCCAAACTCATGGACAAGACCATGGAACAATTCAACATCTTGCGCGGCAACAGCGATACCGTGTGGGAAACGAACAAATCATCGCCGCTGACGGCAATCCCGAAGCAATTCAACCGCAGCAACCGACGAAGCCCTTTGCTATTTAGCAAAAGCAATCCGTCAACACCGGTCAAAAGGTATTCACCCTTGAGCGGCAACCCTTGATCCCATAGCTTTTTCCCCGACGGACACCACGCCTGAGCGGAGATGATGGCTTCCGTTATTTTCCTTCTTACCCTGCCCATTCTTCTTCCCGCGATTGAAGGATGAATTCCGCAAATCGAAAATCCAATTCCGTATCAATGTCCACGCCTCGCTCAGGAGCCATCTCGTAACCATGAATCGGTTCGGTATAGTAATTGGCAGTCTCGATAAAACGGGGAGCATCGCAAATGCAGACAGCGCCATTGGCACGATACGCTTTGGGCAATTCTGACCATTTCTCGTATGAATCCGGAAACAGAGGTTCCAGCACGAATTTGCCTCCATTCTTGAAACGCATGCTCCCGAATGGATTGTGCTCGAATGCAGACACGCTCATGACGGTTTCCCCGCCAGCCGATTCAAAAATTTTCATGCACTCGATGATGTCTTCAGGCTGCATGAAGGGAGATGTCGGCAACAACGTGACAAAAGCGTCATAATCACATCCCTCGCTTGCCAATTCGCGCAGGACATGCTGGCATACATGATTCACTTCGTACGGGTCTTTGGCAAGATGTTCAGGGCGCAAAAACGGCACTTCAGCTCCGGCTTCCCTGGTAATATCCGCCACAATCTCGCTCTCGGTAGACACTACGATGCGTCCACACACGTTCGAAGCGATAGCCGCTTCAATAGTCCGCACAATCAGCGGCTTGCCGTTCAAGGGACGGATATTCTTTTCCGGCAAACGGGTTGAGCCCAACTTGGCCGGGATTATGGTCAATACCTTTTTGTCACTCACGCTATTCACCTTACTGATAGTTAACTGACGCGGAATACAGTCTGGAATGCTTCAGCGGCTTTCACGCCCACAGTGGCGCCGCGCACCTTGGCGTACGCCTCCAGAGCCTCGGAAGAACGAGGATGAGGGAAAGGTCTGACCTCTTCCTGATAGCACGCCATCGCCTTTAACTTTCGGGCCAGATAGGCTGTGACATCAACAAAAGAATCCGGCGTGAAAGCTGGCTGAAAACGATTGAAGGCCCACTCTGTGGAAGAAGGCACTTCGTATGCATAAAGAGCTTTTACACAGCTTCCCTGCATCGGTCTCACTGCTGTCATGGTGGCCCGGTAGGTAATCACATGGTCTATGTTGATATCTCCGCCGTGCTGCGTAAAAACGATTTCCGGCCGGAATTCGTCAATAACAGTTTCGATTCTCTTAACCACATCCAACAGCGGGACAGAATCGAACATATTGTCCGGCAGTGTGTCGAATGAAAGATGCCCGCACCCAAGCGTGTCGGCAGCCCTGCGGGCCGCACTTCGTAACAGACTGATCTGGGCCTCGGCTTCAGCAGCATCCGAACAACGGGAAGCAGCCCCTTCACCAAGTATATGCACTCCTACCTCATTGCCTTCATCAACGAATCTGGCGGCAGATGCGCCACAGCCTAAAATCTCATCATCCGGATGTGCCGCTATGATCAGAATCCGTTTGGAAATCTTACCGTTCATCATCGTTCCCTCCCAAACATTCCTCGACAAGGCTTCTCAACTCGCCGACGTCAGACGCGACATGATCTGCATACCTGTCGCCGCTCTCCACCAAATTGGCAAACTCCCCAAGTCTCAACCATGCAGTCCGCATGCCGACAGCCCTTGCCCCCGGAAAATCAATTGGCGGATTGTCACCGACATAAAGGCAATCGACAGATGGAACCCCCAGTGCATCGGCAGATTGTTCGTAACAATAACTGTCCGGTTTGGGGCGACCGGCAGCATCCGTATACTTGATAACGTCAAAGTAAGTTTCCAGACCCAACGCTGCGACCTTGGCTTTCTGCATGGTCGTATTGCCATTGGTGATAATACCGACAGGAACCCCCGTCAGCATATCCAACAATTCCCGGATTCCCGGATAGAGGCGCAATCCCTCGACAGGAGCATCGTGATACACTTGCACGAGTTCTTTTACGGAAACATCATCGGCTTTCGTTTCCTTCAGAATGTCGTCAAAGAGATGGCCGTAAAGACTCCCATGCTCCTGCCAAATCCCAAACAGCCTCTTTGCAATCCGCTCGCGACTCCAGTCGCAATGGTCAACCAGGCGATCTGCAACCGCATCATACGCCAAACGGTAGTATTCCGCTTGGTCATACAACGTGTTGTCCAGATCAAAGAGGATTGCCTTAACCATCTATCCACCTGACGTACGGAGTTATTCCCAAAATTTTGGAATCCACACCGAGTTTGCGAATATCCTTGCATATCGCGTCAACATACTGGGACGAGATGATGATGGCGTCAACGTCTTGCTCCTTACAGGCGACAGGCGGCAACACCCTCTTGTCGAGATGGTAAAAACGCAACCCCTGCTTGGATTCGTCCCGATCCACCAGAACCGCCCGTTCAATAATTTCCGGAAACAGAGCGAGCACGCGCACACCGCTGGATCCGGCTCCCCACATTGCAACGGACTCTTCGCTCTCCGCCAACTCCGTGACGTGAGTCTGAAGCTCGTTGCGCCACGACGAATATGTTTCGGAGAATTCGACAGCCAGCTTGGAGGCATAATCGAGATTCGACTTGAGGGCCTTTTCCGGACTGGAGTCGGCAATGCGGGAAGCGCAAACAATGAGATTTTGAGTCCGGTCATCCACATATTCAATCTGGAATCCCAACTGACCCAGCAAGTAATCAAGGGACGGTATGGTAAAAAGCGACACGTGCTCAGGATGAAATGAGTCAAGCAATCCACGACTCATGCAAAACTCGCCATTTGGAGTTTCTATAACGAGCTTGCCGCCCTGAGTGAGCATTCGGGCCTGTCCTTCCAAGAAATCAAATGGATTCTTGATATGCTCAATAACGTGGCGACTGCAAATCACGTCAAACGACAGACCGCTATACAGCTCTGGAGAAAAAAAATCGCGTTTGACATTCAGACCTCGTTCCTGAGCTTTGAGAGCTCTCGGACTTGGATCACAGCCATAAAGCTCCCAGCCCGGCCCATCCAGAGCCTGTAGTCCACCACCATCGCTACAACCGATTTCCAGTACGCGACGCGGGCTTCCGTCCCGCTCAAAGCATGACCTGAAGGCTTTCACAAAGGCTTGTGTAGCGGTCTCCTCAATGTCGCTGGCGGGATAAGTCTCATAGAAGCTGGAGTATAAGGCGTTCTCGACCCGCTCCTCCAAGGGAGTGCGCAAAAAGACATGCCCGCATTGCGTGCAGTGAACATAATCAAGCTCCACTGTCCTGGGGATGTCTTGTTTTTCCGCAAAGGAAACCAGTTCATCGGGAATGGGTCGAAGAACAAGTGGATAATCTGCAAAAGCAAAAACAGAATCTACGCATTCCTTTCCACACACGTTGCATCGCTCTTGAACCATACTATTCCTCACCGCTTCTGATGTAGAATTCTTTCAAATACCTTACCATTTTCAATTCCGAAGCCCTTTCAACCATGACAGGCAACCCGGCTGCCTGCCGGATGGCGCCCTCAAGCAGGCAGGTTCCGGCAGCACTTGCTGCGGCAATGGTTCCAGATATTCTCGGGTTGATCTCATAGACGCAGGGAACACCATCGGCATTTTCCTTCAACTGGATATTTGCCAGCGAATCGAAACCGAAAGCTTTGACGATTTGCCCAACCTGCTCAGTCAGACTTTCGTCCTGAACGACTTCACCGGTTTGGGATGGCCCTCCCAAAGCAGTCAAACGTCGCCTCGGCGCGACGCCGACAAGTTCCCCCTGCCTCGACAGAGTGTCGATGCTATAATCCGCACCTGGCAGGTGCTCCATGAGTATGATTTTTTCGACGTCTTCATCTCGAATGGAATCAACATACCACTCCAGCTTCAAGCCCTGCATGCTTCGCCCAAAAGCAACATCGACACGCGGTTCGAGAATACGCACTCCGCGCCCGCCCCTGCCACGCCGGGGCTTGGCGACCACCGGCCGGTTCGGGTACCCAAGCCGCTCAGTCTCCCGAACCAATTCCTCTTTGCTGACAGGAAGAGAATAGTCCGGAACAGCGATACCCCGAGCCTTCAAAAAGCTAAGCATATCCCCTTTGTCCAAAGCGCAGGTCGTCGCTTCTCCCGAAGAGCAGACCACTCCGACTTCAGGTACGAACCGATTCCGCGCAACGGAAACGGCTCCGACCTCCTCATCGGAAGCAGGAATGACAACAGATATGTCTTCATCCCTGCAAAGCTGCAAAAGCGCATCGGCGTAACCGGGAGAATCCCCCATCGGAATCACATGGTGCTCATCCGCAAAGTAAAAACCGATCGCCTCATCCGAAGCATTGGCTGCAACCACGCGCTCCACTTCAGGCATGTCCTTGATCAACCGAATTATGCCAGGCGCAACAAGTCCGCCCGCACACGTCAGCAAAACACTTAATCCTGCCATGTTTCTCAATCTCCGTCCGAGCTGTCCCGCATGTCTTCCGCAACCATTTCCCAAGAGAGGGGAGTCCCCTTGCTGACGGCCTGTGTTACGCGTGTCCCCAGCAGTCTCTCATGATATCGAGTGTGCAGCCCATGACCGGGACGAACGGAACGCAAATTATCTTCTGTAAACAAATCGCCCTTATCCATGTTCGCTACAACAAACAGCGAACGTCGGTAGGCTGCGCTTTCACGCTGCTTCGGAGTCAGGTCGAAAGAAATTTCACCGAGAGCTTTCTCTACATTGCGCACCTGACTCGCCATGGCCGCAAACTCATCTGGCTCCATGGAGAAAGAGCTATCGGGGCCGCCTTCGTCACGCCGCAGACATAGATGCTTTTCAATGACTTCCGCCCCAAGAGCCACTGCCGCCACCGGCACTTCTGAGCCTATGGTGTGATCGGATATTCCAACGGGACACTCATAAGTCTCTGCCAAATGTGGCATAGTGCGGAGATTCACCTCTTCAAAAGGTGCAGGGTAGGCACTTGTACACTTCAACAAACAAATTTCTCCGCTCCCGCCTTGTCGAAGAGTCCTGACAGCTTCGGCGATTTCCTTTTCTGACGCCATGCCTGTGGACAGAAGCACCGGCTTGCCGGTGCGGGCTATGGCCTTAATCAAAGGGATATCAACGTTTTCAAAAGATGCGATTTTTTGAATTGGAGCGAGAATGCTCTCCAGAAAATCCACGCCAGCAGCGTCAAATGCCGTGGAAAAGAAGCACAGTCCCAACTTGTGAGCGACATCTCTCAGTTTGGGCTGCCATTCCCACGGCATGGCAGTGCCTTTGTATAATTCATACAAATTCTGCCCATCCCATTGAGTCCCCTTGATCATAAAATGCTCTTTTCGGGAGTCAACTGTCAGAGAGTCCGCAGTGAACGTCTGAAGCTTAATGGCGTCCGCCCCTGATTCGGCAGCGGCCTCCACGATACGGACGGCATGGTCAAAACTTTGAAGATGATTGCCGGACATTTCGGCAATCAGAAAGGTTCTCCCCTTTGAAAAACTATTCCAGACTGTCATGTCCCTCTCCATCGCAATCAGTTATCATCTCACAAACTCGCTCGTGGCCGACATTCATGAGGGCGTCCAACACAGACATGTGAGATACGAAATCGCCAAACGCCTGCGAATATTCGGGATGGTCCCATGCCTGAAACTGAACAGATATCCCACTGTCCGAAAACATGCCGAGAGACTGTTCCATATATCCGAACGCACCGGCTGCGGAGTAATAGTGGGTGGCACCGCTTTTCTTGCAAATATCCAGAATCAAATCCGCCTTCCTGCCTTCCGGAGACAGCTCGGACGCTCTCATCATTTCCGGCTTTAACCCCAACCAGCCGCATATCGCTGTAATCAGGACAATATTCATGTCAGCCAAAAAAACGTATTCCACTTCCAGTGCGTCCTGAAGAAGAGGGTAATATGCATCAAAAAAGGGAGCTTTGCCCAAAGCCCCACGAATGGCTGCCAGATGTTTGCGCTTCCATTCGGTTTCAGAAGTACTGATCCGAATGTCTTTCAATTGCGTTTCCCGCGCATGCTTGAGTACCGGAACCGTCAGCCAGAAAGGCTTGCTGTCCGGCCCCTTCAATCGGTTCCGATTGTCCCATTCCCGCCTGACAAACTGCACCGTATCCAGCCAGACAACTCTGTCGGCACGGGCTATCTGCTCGAAAAATCCCATCCAGGGTAGGTAGGTAGGTTGTGTAATGACGACAGTATTCATGAAACCCGCTAGCTTTTATATATATAGACAGCGAACTCAAAAGGAATTGAGTTTGCCTTGACCAGATAATCGTTCCGAAGGGTCACGCGGGACGACAGTTCTTTCTTGCAAAAACGAAAAACGTCTTCCGGCTGCACATACCACAGATCGTCCTCTTCCCAGTCCACATACTTGCTCATCATGTTGAAGGCCAAACCGACGCGGGTTTTTTCAAAAACCAGCCTTATGATTTCTGAAAAATACTGCCAGTTGTCATCAATCTTATTGTTGAACATGCCTGAGACAAATACGTAATCAAAGGTCTCATCCAAACCATCTTCAAGGACATTGCGAAGCTCGAATCGGACTCCCGGATGCCGCACTCGCGCCAGGTTCAGGGCCGCCTCAGCCACATCCATTCCCACGTATTCGCCGTCGAAACCACATTCAGACAGGACATCGTACAACCGACCCGCGCCGCAGCCAAAATCAAGAACTTTGGCCCCGCTCAAATCACCGATATCCATCAAGACCTGAAATCTGGCGACCTGGGTGGCCAAATCGGTCCACTGGGCTCCCCGAGGAGAATCGCCATGCTTCTCGGCCAACTCGTTGTAATGCTCCATCAACTCCGAAGCGCATTTCAAACACACATCTTTCACGATCAACCCTCTATTGTCACAACCCAATCATGCCGTTTTACGGCTCCGCCCTGTCGCGTTTGCACGAGTTCATCAATATACACTGAACGAAAACGATTGCTAAACAACGCCTCCACTTCATCTCGCACAAAGCCATCAAGCTGCCATTCATTGTCGATAACGGTCCGGAAATCATCGTTCGCCGCAAAAACGAACAAGCCTTTTGCGCCGACATTCAATCGCTTTTCAAGATTGGCCAGGCTGGCGGCAGCCATTTCACGGCGTACACAGTCAAAAACACCCACGCAAATCACCACATCGAACTGAATGCCTTTGAAGGGAAGGCAGTCGATGCTTGCACAGGCAAACTCAACGTTCACATTCCTAGAGGCAGCGTAATCCGTAGCCTTGGTTACGCCGTAAGGAGAAATATCAAAGCCATAAACGGCATACCCTTCAGAAGCCAAAAAACAGCTATTCACGCCATTGCCGCACCCAATATCCAAAGCATTTCCTGAGAAGGGTCTTGGGCAATCCCTGTATACGTAGCTGATAACGGCTTCGGCAGGCCATTTATCGCCATAAGTAACATTCCATCTATCCCAACTCGCAACGACATCAGACACGTATATCCCCTCCGGCTATCTGCAACATCTTCCGTGCAGCATTCTGTGTGGAGTCAACGGTGAAGGCATTCTTCATGGCTCGAACCATCCCTTCCAGGCCCCCCGTCCCCTTCAGGAAATCAAACAAAACCTGATCGCCATCGCGCTCAAGCCTTTCGCCGCTCCCTCCGTCAACACACAGGGCGTGCCGAGCAAACCTTCCCGACTCCTGCACTTCTTCCGAACTTTGAGAAAACACCAACACCGGGACGCCCATATATGCAGCCTCATACTTGGACAAACCGCCGGCAGTGACCGCAACGTCCGCCCAACCAAACGCCTCGGCCAAGTCGGGTTGTTGGCACTGAATCTCGAAAAGACCATCAGAAGACGAGGCCAACGCTTCCAACTCTGCCATATTCGAATAAAAATCCGATACAATGGCGCGAACATGCAATTGCGTATGGTCAAGAAACATCTTTACAACCTTTTCGGTCGCTCCATGACGATCAATCCCACCGAACGTGACAAGCACATTACGTGGAGGAATATGAACGCTCTTGCTTTTGCGATACTCGACAAACCGCCTGCGTGTAAGCATATAGTCAGGCCCGAGCATGAGTTTCGGCCCATCAGGATACTGCACGTTCTCGGCCTCAACGGTAAAGTTCAAAATCCCTGAACAGTTATACCGTTCCAATTTTCCATAGTCGTCAACAACCACCGTCCGTTCGGCAACTCGGCCGAGGGCATCCAGATACGCATCGTTCAATGCATAGCTGTCCAAAACCACAAGGTTACACTGGGAGTTTTCAAATCTTCTCACCACAGCCCTGGCGTCCTCGACTGACCAGCCTGGGCATTGCTCAAAAGAAAACCCGGCGGTTTTGAGAAAAGCCTGTCCCGCACCTTCGAAATTTCCAACGAAAAGACTCTCGTATCCAAGGTCTTCAAACGCTTCGGCAAGCGATATGCAACGGCTCAAATGCCCTAATCCCGTTGCAGAATTTGCATCGCACCTGAATACGATCACGCCTCCCCCTTATCCGGCAACAAATCCGAGCAGTTTGTCTATGACATACTGCTGCTGATTACGTTCCAGTGTCGGAAAGACTGGCAGGCTGAGCAGTTTCTCATATGCAGCCTCTGCATGTGGACACATTCCAGGCTTGGTGCCGTATGTTTCACGGTAGTATGGATGAAGGTGAACTGGAATGTAATGTACGTTCACGCCAATGCCGTTCTCGTGCATCTGCATGAAGACCCGTTCGCGATCGTCCACTTTTACGGCATAAAGATGATAGGCATGTGTCCTGTCGCCCTTCACAGCCAAGGGCGTCACCCCGGAGGAAGAGAATGCCGCATCGTAGCGTCGGGCAATCTCCCTGCGCGACTCCAGGAACCGATCCAACTTTCCCAGTTGCGAAAGACCCAGAGCACATTGAATATCAGTCAGTCGATAGTTATACCCAATGTCAACCATCTCATAGAACCACGCCCCTGTTTTTTCTCGCTGATGAGAATCCGACTGAATACCATGACTTCGGAAGCTTCTCACCTTATTGGCCAATTCTTCATCATCGGTGACGACCATACCGCCTTCGCCGGTGGCAATATGCTTAACCGGATGAAAAGAAAACACCGTCATATCCGCATGGGTTCCAATCGCCTTGCCGCCATATTGAGCACCCAAAGCGTGGCAAGCGTCATCCACAAGCCACAATCCATGGGTACTTGCAATTTCACGCAATGCATTCCAATCGCACGGCTGACCGGCATAATCGACACCGATCACGACCTTGGTACGAGAGGTAATTTTTGATTCCACTGAAACCGGGTCTATAAGCAACGTGTCGGAATCAACGTCCGCAAACACCGGAGTCGCCCCCTGAAAAACAGCACAGTTGGCAGTCGCCGCAAAGGTTATCGGAGGCACAATCACTTCGTCACCGGGGCCGACCCCCAATGCGCTCATACAACAATGCAGTGCGGCGGTCCCATTGGACACCGCCACGCCGTGCCGTACGTCGCAGTTTTTTGCAACCGCCGCCTCAAATTCGCCGACCTTGGGACCAGTCGTCAAAAAAGAAGATCGCAGTGTTTTAACAACCGCTTCAACATCATCCTCATCAACTACCTGACGTCCATAAGGAATCCACTCGCTCATCTGCTCGCTCTTCACTTGTGTTTAAATGTCCCAGCCCTGTTCGACCAACGTACTGCGGAGCTCTTCAACCGAAATCCACTCTTCATTGTTATCGGAGCTATACTCGAATTCTTCTGCAACAGGCTTCAAATGGGCGGTTGCACCCGAATACGCGAATACGCCTGTATCAGGCAGGACGACATAGCCATCTCCAGAGACCATAGTATTCCTGGATTCCTCCTTTGGAATCATGCACTCATGCAGCTTCTCCCCGGGACGTATACCCACGACTTCCTGCCTGCAGTCAGGCGCGATGGCCTTTGCCAAATCAGTGACTCTCATGCTGGGAATTTTGGGGACAAAAATCTCACCACCAGCGGCATTATCAAGCGCTGAAAAAACCATTTCAACCCCCTTGTCCAAAGCTATCCAGAAGCGAGTCATGCGCGGATCCGTGATTGGAAGCACGCCGCCTTCCCGTTTTTTCATAAAGTAAGGAATAACACTCCCCCTGCTCCCCATAACATTGCCGTATCGAACAACACTATACTTCGGCCCCCGGGCAAAGGCGTTGGCCGCAATAAAAAGCTTGTCTGACGCCAATTTCGTTGCGCCATACAGATTGATCGGAGACACAGCCTTATCCGTGGAAAGAGCCACCACGTTTTGAACCCCGAGATCGGAAGCAACGTTGATAATATTCTGTGCACCGTAAATATTTGTCTTTATAGCCTCCGTGGGGTTGTATTCCGAGGCAGGCACCTGCTTCATAGCAGCAGCGTGAACGATACAATCAACACCACGACACGCACGATACAAACGCTCCTTATCTCTGACGTCACCAATAAAATACCGCAAGCAATCGTACTTCTCCGGCGGAAACTCCTGTGCCATTTCAAACTGTTTAAGTTCATCCCGACTGAAGACGATTAACCGGTCAAGCTGATATCTCTCAAGCGCCATTTTGACAAACTTCTTGCCAAACGACCCAGTCCCACCGGTAACCAGAACGCTTTTCCCAGACAGACTGTCCAAATTCATATTACACCACCTTCCAGTGAGGTCGATCCAAAAAAACAAACCGACTTAATTCAAACTCTTCAGTAGTTACACTCATGGAACGAACCTTACGCCCGACCCGCCCCTCAACAATTTTAATCAAACCGGACAAGCGCGCTTGATCCACATCCCCAACAATCAACACATCAATAAGACCGGAATCCCTGCCTTGTGCATAATCATCCAATATATAGACAGATTCGACTTCGCCGAGGCTGGCCACCACTTCGTCCACCAACTTGTCTATTCCAAGCGTTTTCCGAACAATCGAACTGAGCTCCGGAAAAAAGGGATGCTTCTTGTTTGCACGAAAATAGACACTTCGGCCATTTTGCTCACGCTCCAGATAGCCCGCCTCGCTCAAGCTGTCCAACTCCCCCTTGATGGCATTGGGAGAAACATCAAATTCATTGGACAACTCTCTGAGATAACAGGACACATTTGGATTCAAAAAAAGTTTGAGCAGCAACTTGATGCGTGTCTTTGATGTAAAAAGCTCAGTAAGCATGCTCATTTTTGTACAAGAAAAATGAACAAGAAGCAAGCAGACAACACACAATCAACGTATCTCATTTTCAAAAAGGCATTAAGTAAATGGCACCATCTCCCCATGAAGCCAGACTCGGGCAAGGATAGAAATCCCGTCTGACCGACCTACACCTCCGAAAACTGGGCCACATCGAATGGTAGCAGTATAGACCATGAAGGAGGCAGGATACAGCCATCAAACGCCCCCCTAACAGATTATCTTCAAGCTCAGAGAAGCCGATGTCGCCCTGGCTCAAGGACACGAGTTGCGAATGTCTGCCGTCAATTGGGCATAACCAAGCAGACGTATTACCGCTGGCGCAAAGAGTACGACGGCTTAAAGACGAGCCCGCCCAGGCAGCCTAAGTTGCTGAAAGGAAAGAACTCCAAGCTCAAAAAAATATCGCTGACCTAAGTTTGGATAAGCAAATCCAATCAGAAGCGCTCAAGGAAAACTCCTAAGCCCTGAACGGCGCCACAAATCAGTAAACCATGTCCAGGATATCCTTCATGTATCCGAGCATCGGGCATGCAGGCTCATCGAGCAACCTCGATCCAGTCTACGCTATCAGAAGCGCGTTGCCGACGACGAAGCATTGACCAATGCTATTATTTCGTTTGCTAGCGAGTACGGACTATATCGATACAGACGAATTACGGCACTGCTTCGCAATGAAGGCTGGCATGCGAACCATAAGCGAGTCGAACGCATATGGCGGCGTGAAGGGCTAAAAATCCCCCAAAAGCAAACCCAAGAAAGACCGACTGTGGCTGAATGACGGATCATGTATTCGTCTTCGCCTTGCTAACCCAATCATGTCTGGGCTTATGAAGTCGTTATGGGGCGAGCCCATGATGGCAAGGCGTTTCGTATGCTGACTATCATTGATGAGTTCACCCGCGAATGCCTTGGAATACCTGGTTCAAGAAGCATAAAAACGAGGATGTTATCCACATCCTTGCAGATCTGTTTGACAGCAGAGGACAACCTGACTTCATCAAATCAGACAACAGCTCTGAATTCACAGCAAAAGCGATCAGAAAGTGGCTTGAAGATGTCGGAGTGAATACGGCTTTCATCGAACCCGGTAGTCCACGGGAGAACGGATACAGCGAAAGCTTCAATGGGAAGCTAAGGGATGAACTACAGAACAGAGAGATTTTTCTATTCGTTGAAAGAAGCACGGGTAGTGATCGAGAACTGGCGGCAGGAATACGACACGATCAGGCCTCATAACTCATTGAGATACCAGCCCCCAGCAGGAAGAGTGCAGACTAGCATAAGCCCGGAACACAAACTGGAGGCAGGTCAAATTTTTCAACACAAGAATAGACTTTAAAAGCCCGTTGTGGTGCTCATTTTTGGGCGATAATGTCAACCCTATAGACAGAAAACTCATCATAAGAATAGCCGCGCCCTTCGAGCGAATTAAAAATGATTTACAACAAACGCCTCTAGCTCCTTACCCCCTCCTCAACAAGAAAGTATGCTGCCTGATAATGGAGGCATGCTGCGGAGAACTTATCCGCTTCCGACACAGCCTCAACCTTAAGCCCATCCAGATTTTTTAACCTATCACCCTCAAGTCCCATGCCCAACTCACAATATTTCTTTAGGAAAACTTTTTAACAGAATGAAATTACTACACCACTTTGCCACTTCTTAACAGAAGAGGGGCAACCAGCACTGACCATCCATCAAACAAAAAAAGCGGCCTACGATTTTCATCGTAAGCCGCTGATTTCATTCTGGTACCAAGGCGGGGACTTGAACCCCGACGGCCGTGAAGCCGGCGGATTTTGAATCCGCTGCGTCTACCAATTCCGCCACCCTGGCACGGGAGACGTTCTTCATAGAGCAGTCAGGCAGGTGATGTCAATATCCTTGTCACCAAATAAGCATGGTGATAGCAGTTTCGTCAGGATTACAGAACGTACACAAAGGATTATCAATGCTCCCTGTCGGATCTATCGTCAATGCCCTCGCCATTATCGGTGGCAGCCTTATCGGCTGCTGGCTCCAGTCCCGGTTCCCCGAACGCATCCGAAAGATCGTTTTTCAGGGCCTCGGCCTGTGCACGCTGCTTATCGGCCTCCAAATGGCCCTCAAGGTAGAACAACTCCTTCTCGTCATATTTTCAATTCTGCTTGGCGGCATAACCGGTGAACTTCTGCATCTCGAAACACTCTTCGAGCGCCTCGGCAACCGCTTAAAAAAAGTTATCAAGTCAAAAAACGAAAAATTCACCGACGGCCTCATCACGTCGTCACTTATCTTTTGCATCGGGGCCATGGCCATCATCGGCTCTCTTGAGGAAGGCATTAACGGCGATCCTACAATCTTCTACACCAAATCCATCCTCGACGGATTTGCCTCTATCGCGCTGGCAGCATCCTATGGTTCGGGCGTGCTCTTCTCATTCATTCCAGTTCTGCTCTACCAAGGCAGCCTGACTCTCGGCGCGGGATTCTTTCAACAATATTTCTCAGACCTCATGATTGCCCAGATCACGGCCTGCGGCGGCCTACTCATCCTCGGCATCGGCATCAACCTTCTGGAACTCACCGAAATCCGCCTCGCCAATCTGCTCCCGGCCCTCGGCTTTGTCGTCGTATTGACCGCGATCTTCGGGTAAGGCAAACCCCAAAATCATCTTTTAATAGAAAAAGGGCCGCAGTTCTTAAAACTGCGGCCCTTTTCGTTCTTGTAATAATCCCGATTTATACTTCTGCCTGAGCCGGTTTCTTCTTACCGGCACAGCCGCCGCATCCACCGGCCTTCTTGAGATTCACATCAGGGTCGACCACCTTGACGTCATCTTCGGACTCAAGCTGGTCATGTGTCAAAGCGTACTCAAGGACGTCTTCATAAACCTGCTGAGCTTCCCTGACCGTAAGGAACTCACCGACCATGCCGCGCTGGAATTCCGGCAGATCAAATTTCTTGGCCCATACATTGTGCTTGAAATAGTCCCACGCGCCAATTTTCGGAACATCAATCGGCTTGTTGATCTGCCGTAGGGAAACTTCCCATTTCGTGTACTGATAAATATCGTCCAAGGTCTCTGCGGGGTCACACGAATGCGTCTCGCTTGCCTGAAAGGAAACAACCACTTTCAAACCGACCTGCAGTTCTTTGAAAAAACGGCCGAACTGATCGTGCCGGGACGCTTCCTCAAGCAACTCTCTGAAATCTCTAGCCATGATATCTCCTTGTCACAATAATTTCTCAAAGTATCGGCATGTTGTCCCAAATTCCCCTCAAGTTCAAGGGGTTTTTCCTTTTTGGCCTCTAGGTCAAAACAATCAGCATCATGGGCAGGGTCACCACGGATATCATCGTCTGAAAAGTAATAATCTGCGCCATGAGCCGATGATCGCCCCCCATCTGACGGGCAAGGATGAATGAAGACACCGAAACGGGAATTGCCGTAAAAATGACAGCCGTCTGAATTGCAAGGGCATCCCCACCGAAAATCCTTACCAGCCCTGCGGCAACCAACGGCAGCACGAACAGATGCAGGACAGACGATGCGACCAATGACCGCTTGCAGCCGTCAAGCATCTGAAAACGCAATCCGGCCCCGGCTGCGAGCAATCCCATGGGAAGCGCGGCACGCCCGAGGATGTCGAGAAGATCGTTGAGCATTCTCGGCAGAGACAGTCCAAGCAGGTTGATGCTCAGCCCTGCCAGACAGGCCAGGATGAGTGGATTCTTTGCCAACTCTTTAAGCACGCCCCGCACGCCGCCGCCCCCGCCGCTGCCATGGCGGGACAGAGTCAGCACACAGACAATGTTGACGACCGGTATCATGCTCATCATGGCCACGGCCGACAGCGTCATCCAGTCAGGACCGAGCAGCGCGGCCGCCACGGACAGGGCAATGTAGGTGTTGGGCCGAAACGCTCCCTGAAAAAGCGACGTGTATGCCGGACCGTCCAGCTTGAATAGAGGCCAGATGAGACGGGCCAGCAGCGCCACAACAAGCACGGCCAGCAGCACGCCTCCGGAAAGCGGCAGACTGTCGGCCTGAATGGGCCTGCCTGCGACACCGTGCACCAGCAACCCCGGGAAAAGCACATAATAGGTCAGCCGCTCGGAAACAGGCCAGAATCCGTCACCCGGAAAATTGATGCGCCGCAACCCGAATCCAACAAAAATGAGCGCGAAAATGGGGGCGATGGCATAAATGACTGTAGACATGGTTTTCTCTGTAAAAAAAGGGAGAAGGCCGTCTGCCCTCTCCCCTGATAGTGTTATTCGGGAACGGTCTCCATGGATGCCCATTTGGGTTCATGGAGCGGCAGGACATGGTCGGCCAGCCCTTTTGCCTTGAGCAAAATCTCGTAGGCCTCATTGGGGCCGGTATTGGTTCCAGGCGGAATCACTTCCATCTCCATGGCGCGGACCTCGATGGGCGGTTCCAGATTTTCGAGAATGGTACAGAAACCGCAGATCAGCACGCTGCCCTTTTCCGTCTCGATCTTCACGGACATGCCGCCGGGAGTGTGAGCCGGGGTATGGATCATGGTGATGCCGGGCAGGACCTCGGTGTCCTCGGAAACGGCAACAACCTGGCCGTTCTCTTCCACGTCCTCGATGTAATCCTCAAGGTAGCGGAAATCGAGCGGATGCGGATCATGAATATGTTCCAGCTCCTTTTCATGCACGTAAATCTTCGCATTCTCGCACTTGTAGTCGTTCTCGCAATGATCGTTGTGCAGGTGCGTGTGAATGATGATGTCGATGTCCTCTGGCTTGAGGCCGTATTTGGCGAGACCTTCCTCAAAGGTGTAGATCTTCCCGCCGATGGCCTGCTCGCGCTCGTCGGAAACGATGGGCTGCATCTCGCCGGTGTCCACGAGAATCTTCTTGTCGCCGCCTTCGATATACCATGTGTAAATGGGGATGGTGTACGGTTTCCCGTAGTCGTGCTGGTAGGTCATCATGCCTTTGTCGAACTGCTTGGTTCCCATGACGATGGGATGGACCGTATACTTCATGCTTGCACCTTCCGTGTTTCGCTGTGTTTCTGAAAAAGGGATACGCCTAAATGATAATACCGACAACCGCCCCTGTCATCAGGGTGGCGAGCGTACCCGACACAATGGACCTGAATCCGAGGCTGACGACATCAGCCCGCCGTTCCGGAGCCATGACGCTCAGGCCTCCGATCATGATGCCGAGACTGCCGAAGTTGGCGAATCCGCACATGGCGTAGGTCATGATGACACGACTGCGCTCGGACAAAGCCCCATCCGGCAGCTTGGCCATTTCGAGATACGCCAGAAATTCATTGAGAATGGTCTTGGTTCCCATGAGTCCGCCAGCGGTCTGGGCCTCGCTCCACGGGATGCCGATAAGCCAAACGACCGGACTCATGATCCACCCGAGAAGACGCTGCAACGTCAACGGCGCTCCGGCGACATCCGGTAAAAAGGCAAGCAATGAGTTGCCGATGGAAACAAGCGCCACCAACACGATAAGCATGGCTACCACGTTGATGAGAATATTCACCCCGTCGGCAGTGCCGCGGGTCACGGCGTCCATGGTGGATGTCGCGGACCTCGGCGGCACGGCGTGGCCTTCAGTGTGCGCCTCGGTCTCCGGAACCATGATGCGCGAAATGACGATGGCCGCAGGCGCGGAGATGATGCTCGCGGCAAGGATCTGCCCCATGGCGTTGGGGATGACGCTGGAAAGAATGGAGGCATAGAGCACGAGCATGGTCCCGGCGATGGTTGCCATGCCGCAGGTCATGAGCGTGAAGAGTTCACTTCGGGTCATGCGGGAGAGATAGGGCTTGATGACAAGCGGTGCCTCGATCATGCCCACAAAGATATTGGATGCCGTTCCGACACCGAGCGCGCCGCCGATATTCATGGTCTTTTCGAGCGCCCAGGAAAAACCGCGTACGATCATTGGCAGGATACGCCAGTAATAAAGCATGGCGGACAGCACGGACATGACAAGGATGATCGGCAGGGCACGAAAGGCGAGGATGAATGCGGCACCGGGATACGGTTCGGAAAAAGGCAGCGGTCCGCCACCGAGATAACCGAAGACAAAACTCGTTCCGGCAACGGTAGCCTGCTCAACAGCAAGCGCGAATTTATTGAGTCCCAGAAAAATGTGTTCAAAGACCGGGACCTTGAGCATCACAAGCGCCAGTCCTATCTGAATGGCGAGTCCGACCGCCACACCGAGCGGTTTGACCTTGCGCCGCTTTTCACTGACCGTCCAGGCCAGCCCAACCAATACCAACAATCCGAACGCGCTTTGCAGCATGCCTCTCCTCCGATGATTTAGGAAAACGGGTTTACCGTCTCCGACGGCTTGTTGCAAGAGGCTGATTATCTGTCATGTCCCACTCTGCCGCCGGGGAGGCGCGGCATGAGCGGCAGCAAAGCCAGCAACAGGACTCCCTGAATGAGGAATCCCACATGAAACAATCCGGCATCCCCCATGTGCCCAAGAAAGGCGGGAGCAATGCCGAGACCGACAATCGCGTTGAGCGGACCGATCAGCGCCACGGCAACACTGCGGTGCTCGGGCGGGAGGACAAGCGACAGCATGGTGAACCCCGGCGCAAAGATGAACACGGAAAAAACAGGTTGCAGCACAACCATGGCGACCAGCGTCATCCCGGATGTCAGGCCGAGGACAACCAGAGCCGCCCCGTTGAGCACCAAATACATGATGACGGCGGCACGCGCCCCCCAACGGTCAGTCACCCAGCCTGCGAAAAAGGGACCGAAAACGGCCATAATGCGGGATATGGACAAGAGTTGATTGGCCTGTTCACGCGTGTAGCCATGGGCATCGGCAAGATACAGCGGCAGCATGGTATATGGGCCGATCGACGCTCCAACGGCAAGGCACATGCAGAGGGAAAGCACCCAGAAGACAGGACGTTTGACGATCTGTACCACCACCAGTGGTCCCGGCACCATACCGGGCAGCTCTCCCCCTCGTCCACGGGCAAGAAAAAGCAGGCCGAGAACGATCTGCACACCGCCGATCAGCCAGAGCGTGGCCTGCCACTTAAACACGAGCAACACGGCCTCAGCAAAAAGAGGCGCAACCACGAACGCGGTATTCGGAGCCAGTTCATGCACGGCCATAGCCGTTCCCCAGTCCTCCTTGCGAACAAGTGAAGTCACCGTGGCGATCCCGGAAGGCAGATACACGCCGACTGCGGTGCCCAGCACCAGAAGCGAACAGGCCAAGGCTGCATAGCTCCCCACGAAGGGCACCACCATGACGGCCGTCCCCACCAGAAGGGCAGACAAACCGACGGTTCGACGATGATTCAGGGAACGGGAAATAAAGCCATTCAACAATAATCCCGCGGCATTGCCCATGGCCAGCATGAGAAACAAGTTTCCGGCCCCGGCATACGAGAAACCGAGTTCTTCCTGTATGAGCGGCATGATCGGCGCGAACACCATACGAGACATGAAATTACAGAAAAAAATGGATACCACGAACAGAACGGCAGGTAATGCCGCCCGAAATGGCAGGTCGTTTCTTTGCATGTCCGGCATACTCTCCCCGCTATTGAACTAAGCCGGACACCCTGCAACAGCAAGAAAAAATAACCTATTCGCAGCATATTTCTAATAGCCCAGACTTGACCCATCTACGCGAAGCCGATACGTATTTACATTACCGGGGGCGTGCTTTCACACCCCGCTGAACACAGAATTCACTCGTACCTTTCTCTCTCAAAGGTACTTACCGTTACTGTGGTATTTTTTAGATCACGATCATGAGTTCAAGGAGAATAAACATGGATGTTGAACTGGCAAAACCTTTTATCAAAGCAGCCGTTGACGTGCTGTCCACCATGGCTTTCGTCAAGCCTCAGGTCGGCAAACCGTACGTCAAAAAGAACAGTGTCGCCGCGGGTGATGTCTCCGGCGTTGTCGGCATAACCGGCGAAAAGAACGGCAGCGTATCCCTTTCATTCTCCAAAGGCTGTGCAGTCGCCATCGTCAAGAACATGCTGGGTGATGAGATTGACGACATCATGCAGGACGTCAAAGACGCCGTAGGCGAGTTGACAAACATGATCTCCGGTCAAGCCCGAGCCGGTCTGGCCGAAAAAGGCCTGATCTTTCAGGGGGCAACGCCTTCCGTTGTCATGGGAGACGGGCACACTATTTCTCATATGGCCAAATCGCCGATCATGGCCATTCCATTCTCGACACCTGACGGAGACTTCACCATCGAATTCTGCTTTGACTAGGCTATCGGCGCACCGCAACTGTGGAGAAAAAAATGGCGACACTTGATGACTTCCGGAACAAGGAATTCCTTGACCAGATTACCATACTGAATGAAATCTCCGGCAACAAAGACCCCGACGCACTCGCTGGTCTGGTGGAACTGCTCAAGAACCCCATAGGCGATACATCCATCGACTACATGGTGGTCAACGCACTCAATGCCGTGCTGTCCAGCAACGAAGACAAGGTTGTTGCCGGATTGACTGACAGTCACGACGGTTACCGCATCCTGTGCATCCGGGTAGCCGGAGAACACGGTTTCAAAAACGCAGCAGGCCCGCTGTCGGACATCGCACTGACTGAAACCGACCCTGACCGGCTCATGGAAATCCTCATTTCTCTGGCCCGTATTGCCGACCCGGCAGCCATGGGAGTATTCCGCAAATACCTCGAACATGACGACCCGTTCATCAAGTCGTCCTGCATCGAGGCCCTGGGCAAACTCGCTGACGTTGAATCCATTGGCTATTTCAAAAAGCTTATTGAGGAAAGCGAAGCTCCGGACCGCTATGAGGTCTGTGACATCACGACCTGGAAAGCCGTTGAAGCTCTTTCTTCATTCGACAGCAGTGAAACCATCGCTTTTCTGGTGGAAAAACTTCACCACAAAAACCCCACAGTCCGCCGCATCATCACGGACGCACTCATTTCCATCGGCTCACCATGCATCCCCATGCTGCTTGAAGCCTTTGAGAAGGGCGACATAGACAACCGCATCCTTACTGCCAACGTGCTCGGTTTTCTGCGGGACCGTTCCGGTGCCGACGGACTCGTCGCCGCCTTTGACAAAGGGCTGGCCGAAGAGGCCAACGTTCGCTACGCGGTCTACGAAGCCCTTGGTCGCATAGGCACCATGAAGGGAATCATCTGTCTGGTCGACGGACTTTCCGAAACAGACGAGCTCACGCTCATGGCTGTCATCGGCGGTCTGGAAAAACACGTCAATCCCGGCATGATTTCGACCCTGACCGATAAGCTCATTCAGGCCGACGAACAGAGCGACCGCCTTGCCAAGGCGATCACTTCTTCCCGCGCCACCAAGATATTCGATGCTCTTTATGAAACGGCCGGAGCGGGCGATGCCCTCATTGAATCTCTGGCCCAGTCCAGAGACCCGGAAATCATCGAGGATTTCCGCTCCCTGCTGACCGAGATAGGCGGAAGCCGAGCCGAAGAAGACATGGCAAAACTGCCGCAGCTCTCCTCCGCTTCCCGCAAGGCTCTGGCTGCGGACGACTCCCGTTCCATGTGCGCCATGCATCGCGCCATACTGACAGACCTTGAATTCGAACCCTTCATGGCGACCAACGGTGAAGAGGCGTTTGATTTCATCGAACAGGGCGAAGATTTCGACATAATCATCACCGATATGAACATGCCCGTCATGGACGGCATGGAACTGGTGGGCAAGGTTCGCAATACCCCCGGTTTCGAGGATACTCCCATCATCATGGTGACAACAGAATCAGAAGCCTCACAGCAGAACATGGCGGAGAAAGTGGGTGTGACCGCTTTTATCACCAAACCGTTCAAGCCCGAAGATCTCAAGGCCAAGATAACCGAGCTGGTCGGCTAAAGACTGTTTGCTAAAACTGAATTGAAAAGGCCCGAAGGATAAACCTTCGGGCCTTTTTCGTTGAACGAATACAGGCTGGAAACGATTCCCCCTGCAACGCCATTCCCTGTCTTTACCGCACGTTGCCTCGCAGGAAGCCGACGACCATCTCTGCGACTTCCCGCGAACACAGCATCCATACATGCCCCATGGGAGAACAGACCTGTTCGCGCCAACCGTCTCTGGCGGGTTGCAGCATGGGAAGCGGAAACACGAAATCATCAACAAGCGAATAAATGGCAAGCCGCGGACAATCTGGGTCCGGCATATCCTCCACAGCCTGTGGAATAGCCCGTCCCGGAATAAGGTCACGGGCCATCCTGTTGCCACCGAACCGGGCCAGTGTCGATCCGTGATGCGGCGTGCCGAGCGTCACCAGACAGCCGATACGATGACGATATCGGCCATACCCAGCCACACGGCGGCAGACCATCCCACCGAGACTGTGCCCGATCAAAATAATCTTTTCATGCGGATATTCAGCCACCAGTTCATCCAGTTTTGCGGAAAGACCAGTGGTCGCGTTGGTAAAGTCCTTGGTAAAGCTGTTGTATTGATAGGTGTGCAGATTGAAAAAACCGGCCTTTGCAAGACGGCGTTTCATGATCACCCATGCCGAGGCATTATGGTACAGTCCATGGACCATCACCACGGGAGGCCCACTCTCCTTGACGCCTTTCTTCCGAAAAAGATGCGCAATGAAAAGAGGAATGAGCATCATCTCAGCCCACATAGCCGTCACAAAGGAACGAAGAGTCGGATACATCAGGCCGCCGCACTGTCTACGAATCCACGGCAGATGCCCGGACCGAAACGTCGCAACAAAAAAAACGACATACCGGGAGAGTATCCAGACGGACAAAACAAGAAGAATATAGAATAAGATTGCAAGCATGCGGCATGGTACCGCGATCAGGCAAAGTGTCAACCCGCGCATAAATCGCCACTTCCTTGCCTCTCCGTCACGCTCCATGTACTGTCCGGCCACTAAAGGAGATCACCCGTGAGCAATACCACTCTTTGCCTTGATATCGGCAGCGGCACACAGGATGTGCTGCTCTATTCACCGGATATGGAAATCGAGAACTGCCCCAAGTTCGTGCTTCCTTCTCCAGCGATTCAGATAGGCAGACGCATTGAGGCAGCACGGTTGCGCGGTGAAAACATATGGCTCCACGGCCGCAACATGGGAGGCGGTGTCACCCGGTTTATCCGTGCTCATCAAAAGGCCGGACTGACCGTGACATCAAGCAGAAGCGCGGCCTACACAATGGCCGATGATCTCAATCGCGTCACAGAATCCGGCATCGAACTGACCGACAACTGTCCGGACGGGTTCACTCCCATCCGGCTCACGGATTTCAACGAAGAATGGTGGCGAAACTTCCTTGCCGCAGCAGAACTCCCCTGGCCGGACAGAATCACGGCCTGCGCACAGGATCACGGATTCCACCCCGGCCAGTCAAATCGCATGGGCCGATTCAAACTCTGGGAGTCCTTTCTGAATGAAGGAAACGGACGCCCGGAGACCCTCGTCTACAAAACCGCACCCGCCATGCTCACACGACTCGCCGACCTGCAGGACGACATCGCCGGAGGTCCGGTTTCCGACACAGGCGCAGCTGCCGTGCTCGGGGCATTGTTCGTGGATGAAATCGAACAGCAGAGCCGTGAGACCGGAATCACACTGGTCAACATCGGCAACTCGCACCTTATCGCGTTCCTCCTGTTCAACGGTCGTATCCACGGCGTCTACGAACAGCACACCGGCTGTGTGGACGGCAAGAAGCTCTGGGATGATCTTGAAAAATTTCGATGCGGCTGTCTGTCGTTCGAACAGGTCTTTGATGAAAAGGGACACGGCTGCCTGACCCTTGACCTGCCTGCGGAAGCGAACGGCTTCAAGCCGACCCATGTTCTCGGACCGCGCCGAGGCATGCTCGATGGCTATGATGTCACCTTCCCGGCTCCGGGCGGGGACATGATGCTTGCGGGTTGCTTCGGACTCATCAAGGGACTCAGCCTGCAACGCTAGCCCTTCCCATTCCGTCCAAAGCGAACAGGGCTTTTCCGGTTAGAAATATCGCTCATTCTCTATGCAGCACGTCAATCGCGTGCTAAACTTCCTGTCAGTCTGTCCACTGTATACAAGGAGAGTTCCATGCATAGAAAATTGAAATCACTGTGTTTTACCTTATTGCTGATTCTGACCGCCACAACGGCAAACGCAGGGCTGAGTGAAGCCCTCGGACAGGTGGGAACCCAATACGCCGACGACGCCGCCACTTCAGCCGGACTTCCTTACACCCCAAGCGAAGCCATTCAGGGCATCAAGGATATCCTTTCCCTGGAGTTCGGCTCTGCCATGACAACTCTCGGCCAAACCGGCGGTTTCAGCCAGAACTCGGCCGTGGCTCTTCCCCTCCCGGACAGTCTCAAAGGATTGAGCAACGCGTCCGGCCTGCTCGGATCTCTCAACATCGCGGCGGAAAAGACCGTCCCTTCGACTGACAATATTTTCATGGATGCCATTGAGCAGCTTTCCATCACCAATGCGTCTTCCCTGCTCGGAGGCGGAGAGGACGCCATCACTCGTTTCTTTGAGTCCAGTTCACGAGATGCCATCAGAAAACTCATGATGCCTATTGTGTCCAAATCCGTCGAAGCCGCCGGGGTCGACAAATATCTCTCCGCCATGACGGCCGCTTCCTCCGTGACAGAACCGGCATTTGATCCGAACGCATACGTAACCGACCGCACACTGGACGGTATTTTCCACATCATGGCATTAAAGGAAAAGGAACTCCGTGCGACCAGCGGTGCTGGAACAACCGATCTCATCCAAAAATTATTCTAAGGAGATATCATGAACAAAGCGGTTAAATTCGGGCTTATCGGCATAGGAGCGGCCATCGCTCTTTTTGTCATCGCAGCCGTTATCCTCGTTGCCACGGTGGACCCCAATGAATACAAAAGCGAAATAGCTCAGGCAGTGAAAGATAACACCGGCCGGGAACTCCGTTTTGACGGAGACATCAGTTTCAATTTCTTCCCATGGCTGGGGCTTGAAGTAGGCCCAGTGGCACTCGGCAACGCCCCCGGCTTTACTCCTGCCGACATGATTCGCGTCAACAAGGCCGAAGCAAACATTCGAATTCTCCCACTCCTGACCGGCGATATCGCCATCGGGACGGTTGTCCTCGACGGTTTCAATCTCAACCTATCGGTCAACAAGGCAGGAATCTCGAACTGGGATGACTTGACCAAAGCAGACAAAAAGGAAGCCCAGAGCACAGCGCAGCAGGAACAGGCTAAACCCCATGAAGGCGGAGGCTCCCCCATTGAGTCACTGTCTGTGCAAGGCGTGGAAATAACCAACGCCAACGTGGTCTATGACAATCAAAAGGACGGCAAAAAGGCATCACTCACCAACCTGAACCTCCTTGTCGGCGAAGTGGGCGACAAGCTGACCACTCCGCTTGAGCTGACTTTCGATCTCAAGCTCAATGATCCAAAAATCGACACGCGCCCCCGACTGACGTGTCTTGCAACATTTGATCAGCAGGCCGGAACATTCGATATGACCGACCTCGTGCTCCAGATACTCGGCATGGACATCTCAGGCGTCTTCATGGCCAAGGCCAAGGGCGACACACTCAATTATTCAGGGGAACTGAAACTGGCAGAAACCAACCTCAAGGAACTGTTCCCGCAAATCGGCATGGAAGCACCTGCCACCACTGATCCCAAGGCTCTGGAAAAATTCAGCACCGACATCAGGATAAATGGTACGGCAGACATGGCTTCTCTGGAGAACCTGACCATCAAGCTGGATGATACAACCATCACCGGCATCGGAGCGGTTAAGAACTTCGACAAACCGGCTATCAACTTCGCAGTCAATGTGGACGACATTGATATTGACCGTTATATGCCCCCGGCAGGCAAGGAAGAAAAGAGCACCACTCCTTCCGAACCGGTCGCAGAAAAAGAGGCTCCCGCCGAAGAACCGGATTTGAGCGCGCTCAAGGAGCTTGATCTGGCGGCAAAACTGACCATAGGCAAGCTCAAGGCCATGAACCTGCGCATCACGGAAATCCTGTGCGAAACACGCGCAAAGGGCGGCATTGTCACCATCAAGCCGTTTACCGCAAAACTCTATGAAGGCACACTCGACCTGCACAGCACCCTGAACGCCAATCCTACACCCGCGACATGGAAAGAAGCCGCAGACCTCAAAGGCGTACAGGCCGGTCCCCTGCTCAAGGATCTCGTCGGCAAGGATCATCTTCTCGGCACCGCAATCGCCAAGTACGCGGTCACAGGCAACGGCCTGACTCCGGACAACATCAAGAAGTCCATCAGCGGCACAGCGTCATTTGCCTTCACTGACGGAGCTGTCAACGGCGTCAACGTCGCCAAGATGCTTCGTGACACCTTCAACACCATCAAGGGCAAGCCGTCAGGCGGTGATGAACCGGAGCGGACTGACTTTGCGGAACTGCTTGGCAGCGCAGTCATCAAGAACGGACATATCACGAACAACGACCTGCTTATGAAATCCCCGCTGTTACGCGTCACGGGCAAGGGCTGGGCCGATCTGCCGAAAAACAGCGTCGACTATCTTGCCACCGTCACGGTCGTAGGCACCCTCAAAGGGCAGGACGGAGCCTCCATGGAAGAACTCTCGGGCCTGCCGCTTCCCATCTACGCCAAGGGCGCTCTGGACAATCCGTCCATCGGCCTTGATGGCAAGGCAATGGCTGAAGCGCTGCTGAAGGGAACTTTCAAGAAAGGAACAAAGGGGCTGGAGGATTCACTGAGAAAGAAAATCCTCGGTGGCCAGACGGACAAGACAACTACCGACAGCGACACTGAGCAGAAAAAACCCGGAGGATTTCTGAAAAAGTTATTCTAAGCTCACCCGGATAAGAACCAAAAGGGGAATCCTCACACCGGGTTCCCCTTTTCTCTTATCCTCCATGCCATTCGTTTCAGCCTTTATAACGCAACCCGATTGAGAGAGCGCTGCATTCCATGTATAAGCAAGATTGAAGAACCACTCCCGACAACGGCTTGACGAGGTGAAACATGGAACCTGCGGAAAGCACCATTACAAGGCTTGCAAAAAGAGTCAGCGACGAACAACTCAACCAGTTCGTGAGCTTGCTGCGCGAACTCCTTATCGATTCGGGAGTCGCACCCGATGTATTCGACTCTGCCGTACTGACGGCCAATCAACAGATGAAGGCCGATAACATTGAAAGCGTCATTACTCAGGCCGTGCAGGCAGAAGAAAACCGCGGCGTGGACACTATCGGCAGAATTCTCGTTGAATTCTGTTTCTTCAGGACACCGGCCGTCAAAATGATCTGGCCGGTGAACTCGAATCAGGACATGGCAGCTCGCAGGGAGTTTACCAGCAACGTCATTCCGCGACCGCTCATGCGATACTTTCTTATCAGCGTCCGTGGTTCCATCAGGGAGCTTGACGGTTTTAAAACCGACTCCATGCTCTATGCCGACGATCCGAACGCATATGAACAACTCAAGCACACCGTTGACACACAGCTCAAGGAATTCAAAGGCCCCTTCGGTTCCGGAGAAAGCGCAGTCGACTGGGCCGAGGTATATGAAGACCGTCGATTCCAGCGAGTCACGCTCGACATCGTCAAGGCCATGCGCCGCAAGATGCAACAATTCGACACAGAACAATATGTGGCCCACCTAGAAAACTACCGAGCGCAGGATCCAGAAAACGAAGGCCAAAACGCAATGCATCGCGCGTTCGGCAGAAAAGACGCCCACCAGCTAAATGAGGCTCTGAAAGCTGCTGAAACCGCCCTGCAGCAAATGACACATTAAAACGCCTTCTCTCTCCTGCCACTCGGGCGACAATCCACGCCCCAGCATGCAAAAGAATGCACTGACGTGCACTCTCCCCCCTGTCATGCAAAAACACTTTCTTGACTTATTGATAAAAGGAAGAAACGGTCAGATAATCAGCCAGTTCAAAATAGAATCTAAATAATCACATATTCTACCGCAATCGGCCTGAATCTCACAACTCGATTGAAAATCCATTCTGAGAGGCACAGCATGAAAAGTCTCATCGTGAAAAACCTTCGACCAGAATTTGAACCAGTGGCAGTCGTATGGAGCGACACCCTCCCCGACAACACATTTCAATTCAAGGAAGGCAAATTCGGTTGCATTCTCTATTTATTTGCCGAGGCTTCCACTCGCGGCAAAATTACCGGAGGCAGTCGCGAAAGCATACTATGCACAGGGGGAAGGGCCGCCTTGGGCTTTGGTTCAGATTTCAACACATCTGATGAAATGCTGGATCAACACGCAGCCTTGTTCAGCAAAGGGCTCAAATCTGCACACAACCGCAAGGCTTACCAAGCGCAGATAGAAACTGTGCCCAAGAGTTGGAAATCCATGTTTGAATACGGTGAACGACGGCACTCTAATTGGAAGCTAGCCAAGGAATGGATAACCCAGGGATTGCCGGAGTATGATATTCCCTACAAATACGTTCTCTTCAAGCCGCTAAGCCTCACCTCTCTCAAAGAAAATGTCCGCGCCGTCATCTTCCCGGTCAACCCGGTTGAACTTTCCGGCCTTGTAACACTTGCCGGGTCGATCATGCAGGGAACGGACATAATCCGAATGCCACAAGGCACTGACTGTAGCGGTATCGGCGCGTTTGCTTATGATGAAGCCGAAGCAGCATCGCCCAAAGCAGTGATGGGCATGATGGGTGCCGATGGCAGAGAAGTCATGCGCAAACGATTTAGAGACGAATTCCTCACACTGACACTCCCCACACCACTTTTCATGCAGATGGAAAAGGAAGCAGACGACTGTGTTTTCCAGTTGTCGTCATGGAAAAAGCTCTTTGAATGAGTCTTGCTTCAATGCAGAGCGAAGTGAGGCGAGCCGTAGCACAAAACGAGGCTTGGAAGAGTGGTGCAGATGTGCCGCTATCCCAAGCCGGCCATTAGGTCGGTGCCGAGGAAAAACGAAAAAAGCCCTCAGTCATACGACTGAGGGCTTTTCGAGATTTTACTTGGCACCGACCTACTTTCCCACACGCTACCATGCAGTATCATCGGCGATGGAGGGCTTAACTACCGGGTTCGGAATGGGACCGGGTGTACCCCCTCCTCCTTGGGC
>Ga0209692_10000623_pt1 | contig 73220 bp, 69 predicted proteins | sample tdDd472_FD_187129 | JGI IMG/M metagenome (GOLD analysis project Ga0209692, IMG submission 187129) | Marine sediment microbial communities from the Atlantic coast under amendment with organic carbon and nitrate - tdDd47.2 (SPAdes)... | ecosystem: Environmental > Aquatic > Marine > Coastal >... | reverse complement strand
CCGGATCGCGGCCGACGCGATCAGCAGGTCGCAGACCTCCGGGATCTCGCCCCGGTCCTGGTCGAACCCGATCGCGATGCCGGTGGCCTCCAGGCTCTCGGTCACGTGCGTGGGGGCCTGATCGCTGCCGGCGACGCGTGCCCCGCGGGCCAGCAGCATCCGCGCCAGCCCCGACATGCCGCACCCGCCGATGCCGATCATGTAGACGTGCTTGCCCCGCACCTCAAACGGCTCGGCCGCGGCGGACGGGGTCGTGGAGTGCTCGATTTCTGCGCGCGGATCGGCCATGCCCAAGAGTATCGGCGAGCCGGCAATCCCCGCGTGAAACAGCGCCGAACCCCCACGAATCCCCGCAGATTCCGCGAGACGCCCCCACCGGGCCGCTATCCTCCGCCTCCATGACGCCCACCGACGCACCCCTGCCCTACCGCATCGCCTGTCTCTGCGACCTGCGCGACGCGGAGGGACGCATCCTGCTGCTCCACCGCATCAAGCCGCCCAACAAGGATCTCTACTCCCCCATCGGCGGCAAGCTGGAGATGGCCACCGGCGAGTCGCCCACGCACTGCGCCCAACGCGAGATCCTCGAGGAGGCCGGGATCGAGGTCCCCATCGACCGCCTGCACCTCAGCGGCATGATCTCCGAGGCCGGGTACGAGGGTGCCGGCCACTGGCTGCTGTTCTACTTCCGCGTCCTCGGCCCCGTCGAGGTCAAGGCCGGGCCCATGAACGAGGGCAACCTCGAATGGCACCACCCCGAGGACGTCGCCAGCCTGAACCTGCCGGAGACCGACCGCAAGGTCATCTGGCCGCTGGTTCGGGAGCACCGGCCCCGGCGCGAGGGCGAGTTGCCCGGCTTCTTCGCCGTCCACGTTGACTGCACCGGCCCCGAGATGGCCTGGAGCGTCGAGCAGAGCCTGCCGCCGCACATGCCCTGAATGCCCCGCCCGCGGGGTCGCCCGGTGAATCGAACAGGCCGCGCTTCCGTATACTGTGCTGTGATGAACGCCCGCACGCAGCAGTACGGTAATAGTTCGGGCTTGCGCCGGGCACGATCGCGATCGCTCCGCCTCATCGCAGCGGTGCTCTCACTCGTCACGGGACTGCTGGCGGTCGCTCAGGACACCGCCCAGCCGGAAAGCTCCACCGCCGGGTCAACCGCCCCGATCTCCGTGCCGGCCCACCGGCAGGCCGACAACGTCGCGGTGATCTCGATCGAGGGCCCGATCGACCGGGTGACGTCGTTCAGCTTCCAGCGCCGCCTCGCGATCGCCGAACAGAACGGTGCGGACGCGTTCGTGGTCGACCTCAACACCCCGGGCGGCGAGGTCGGCGCGGTGCTCGAGATCACCGACGCCATCCGCAATTCCACCATCACCAACAGCGTCGCGTGGATCAACCCCAAGGCCTACTCCGGCGGCGCGATCATCGCAATCGCCTGCAAGGAGATCGTCACCGCGCGGTCGGTCGCGATGGGCGACGCGCTGCCCATCGGCATCGGCAACCTCGGCCAACTCATCGAGATGCCCGAGGCCGAGCGGCAGAAGATCACCGCCCCGCTGCTCGCCGAGGTGGTGACCTCCGCGCGCGCACGCGGCTGGGACGAGTTCGTCGTCCAGGGCTTCGTCGCACTCGGTGTGGAGTTGTGGTGGGTCCGTGACACGACCACCGGCGAGACGTTCGCCATCAACGAGGCCGAATACCGGATGCTCTTTGCCGGCGACCCGCCGCGCAACCGACCCATCGTCTCCTCGGCGCCACGCCTGAGCGAAGAAACGCCGGAATCGGTAGATCCGGATGCAGATCCGGACACAAACCTCGGCTCCGGCCCCGACGCCGGCCCCGCCTCCGAACCGACCGAGGGCACCGAACGGTTCCGCCCGGCGGGTCCCGGCGTCTCCAGCATCGAGATCGATTCGGTGATGATCGGGCGCAAGAGCCAGCGCCGGACGGTCTCGGAGGGTGATCGGGGCAACATCGAGCTGATCGGCTACCTCTCGACCGGCGACGGCCCGCTCACGCTCGACGCCGAACAACTCGCGCTGCTCAACTTCTCATCAAACATCGATCAGACCGGCGCGGTGCAGCCCATGCTCACCGACGCCGATCTCCAGCAGTTCTTCGGCGCCAAGAACCTCCGCCGCATCGACCCGAGCTGGTCGGAGTGGCTCGTGACGATGGCGACGACGTTGCCGGTTCGCGGCGTGCTGCTGGTGGTCTTCCTGCTCATGCTCTTTCTGGAGATGTCCCACCCGGGCATCGGCCTTCCCGGCGCCATCGCTCTGGCGGCTCTGGTCGGCCTGCTGGCCCCGCCCGCACTGATCGGCATGGCCAGTTGGTGGGAGATCGGCGCGATCGCGGCCGGCATCCTCCTCATCTTCTTCGAGGTCTTCATCCTCCCAGGCTTTGGCGTGCCCGGCATCGCGGGGCTCCTCCTGCTCTTCGGCGGCATGCTCGGCACCTTCGTCGGCGGCGACGGCGGGCTCTTCCCCGACAGCCCCACGGAGCAGTCCAACCTGCTCTATGGCCTGCTCACCATGGTCCTCAGCCTCGTCAGCGCTGGGGTCGGCATGTACTACATCGCCAAGCACCTCGGCTCGGTACCGCTCCTCGGCCGGCTCATCTTGGACGACGAGTCCGACCGCGAAGACCGTCTGCTCTCGCAGATCCCCATCGGTGATACAGAGATCCCCCCCGTCGGTGCGGTCGGAACATCAATCACGCCCCTCCGGCCCTCGGGTCGGGCCACGATCAACGACAAGGTCGTAGACGTCGTCAGCGACCTGGGCTATGTGGACGCGGGCGAGCCGGTCCGCGTCGTCGCGGCGGACGTGTACCGGGTGGTCGTCGAGCATCTGGTGCCCAGGGCCAGCGAGCCGGAGCGGGGCGGCACCGGGGATTCAACAACCACGTAGAGTGAGGACCGCGAGGCAGGCTCGCGTCGGGAAGGGCATCGGTTTGGACGACGGGACGATCTTGTTGTTGGGCTTGGGGCTGCTGGCGGCGGGGCTCCTGCTTGTCGTGGCTGAGGTATTCATCCCCTCCGGCGGCCTGATCGCGATCGGCGCGGGCGCAGCCGCGATCGCGGGGATTGTTGTGCTCTTCCGTCACAATGACCCGTGGTGGGGCTTCATCGGGATCGGGCTGGTGCTGGTCGGCACGCCGATTTCTCTGAATCTGGCTCTGAAGATCTGGCCGAGCACGCCCGTGGGCAGGCGCATGCTCATGGGCGACACGACCGAGGCCGACCTCGAGGCCAAGCGTGCTGCGGAAATCGAGGCCCGCGAACGCCGGCGCGCCCTGGTCGGGGCCGAGGGCGAGGTGATTTCCCCGCTGCGCCCCGTCGGCATCGTCAGGATCGGCGATCAGCGGCACGACGCCCTGGCCGAGTCCGGGATCATCGAGCCGGGGCAGCGGATCCGCGTGACGGCCGTGACCGACAACCAACTCAAGGTCCGGGCGATCTGATCCGGCGGGCTGCGAACCGCCCGGACGACCCCTCGGTCCGTATACTCGAAGAGCGAATCGCGCTTCACCAAGGCAGGAGTCCACATGCTCGTCAATCGCTCCCTTCTGATACTGCTCTCCCTGCTCGCTCCTCTGGCCCTCCCGGCGGCGGCCCTCGCCCAGGCCGGCGGTGGCGGCGGCACTGGCAATTCTCTGAACACCGTCACGATCATTATTCTCGTCGTCGTCGGCCTCGCGCTGCTGATCGGCGTCTTCCTGATCGGCCAGTTCATCAACCTCTACATCCAGGCCCTGCTCTCCAAGGCCCCCGTCGGCATCCTCGAGCTGATCGGGATGCGACTCCGCAAGGTGGATATCCGCACCATCGTCTTCAGCCGCATCCGGGCGGTGAAGTCGGGCCTCCCGCTCTCGACCAACGAGCTCGAGACCCACTACCTCGCCGGCGGCCGCGTGCCGAATGTTGTCAGCGCCCTGATCGCCGCCCAGAAGGCCCGCATCGATCTCGACTTCGACACGTCGTGCGCGATCGACCTTGCGGGGCGTGACATCCTCGACGCGGTCAACACCAGCGTGAACCCCCGCGTCATCGACTGCCCCAACCCCGCCGGCGGCCGGAGCACCATCGACGCCGTCGCCAAGGACGGCATCCAGCTCAAGGCCCGCGCACGAGTCACCGTCCGCACCAACCTCTCCCGCCTGGTTGGTGGTGCGACCGAAGAAACCGTCGTCGCCCGCGTCGGCGAGGGCATCGTCTCGGCGATCGGTTCGGCCGACACGCACAAGCACGTGCTTGAGAACCCCGACCGTATCTCCAAGGCCGTGATGGCCCGCGGCCTCGACGCCGGAACGGCGTTCGAGATCCTCTCGATCGATATCGCCGACATCGACGTCGGCGAGAACATCGGCGCCAAGCTCCAGGCCGATCAGGCCGAGGCCGACAAGCGACGCTTCCAGGCCGAGGCCGAGCAGCGCCGCGCAATGGCCGTCGCCCAGGAGCAGGAGTACAAGAGCGAGGTGCAGAAGAACCAGGCGCTCGTCGTGCTCGCCCAGGCCGATGTTCCCAAGGCGATCGCCGAGTCGTTCCGCAGCGGCCACCTCGGCGTCATGGACTACTACCGTCTGCAGAACATCCAGTCCGACACCAGCATGCGGAGTGCTATCGCCGGCGGAGACTCCGACGGGCCAACCAAGCAGTAAGAGAGGGCACGGCCGCCGCGCGATCGCGCGCGCAACGCGTCAACGCCCCGCGGCCGCCTCGCTCTCGCGCCAGCGCCACGCCGCGCCGCGGATCAGCTCACTCACCCTCCGACACCGGTGGTCTTCGTTGGTCCACATCGACGTCGCAGGCGCAGCAGGAGGCAGACCCTTGGCCAGCGCGTCGCGGCCCACCCGCAGGTCTACTCGCCCGCCCGCCGACAGGTCGTCGCTCCTGGTCTGCACCGGCCTCACGGCCAACTCAGACGGCACCCGGTGCATCGAGGGTGTCGGCGTTTCGCCCGCGAAGGGCAACGACGAGGCGAAGACCCCGGGCCTTGCCAGGTCAATCGGCAGCGGCCCCACGTAGTAGATCGTGCCCGGCGGCACCAGCGGCATCGAGTTCCAGCCGTAGATGCTGCGGTCGAAGACCGCCGTCACCGCGCCGTTGCGCCGAGCAAACAACCCGCCCGAATCGACGATCTCGTAGAGGCGTTCAAAGCCCATGGGCACCCGCAGATCGACGGGCCGGAAGGCGTTGTCGGTCATGAGCGGGCTCAGATCCACGCCGCCGGGAGAGACCTCGCGGAAGCGGTCCTCGTCGCTCTGCCCGTGCGCGGGCGCGACCAGCCCCGCGCCGAGCAGGAATCCGAGGGCAATCGTGCGGGCGGTCATGCTCTGTCTCATCGGCTACTCCCGGGGTTCCGTATTGTCCCCGATCCGGGAATGAGGATGATCCGCATCGTGATCGGCACGACCGCCTTGGGATCGTCCGCCGCGAGCGCGTCGAGGGCGCGGCCCTTGGCGGTCCAGGCGTAGATGGCGTCGAGCAGGGGACCGTCCACATCCGAATAGCCCGTGTTCTGTCTGTCCAGAAACGCCGCCCGTGCGACGGTGCCGTTCTTGCGAAACTCTATTCGCACCACGGGGTTACGCGGCACCGACATCATCCGGGTGGTCACCGTCCAGCGCGGCCTCACCGTGGTGATGTCCAGCCCCTCCACCGCCGGGGGCTTGCCCGGCTCCCACTCGGCGATCTTCGTGCGGGAGGTCGCGTCCGATTCCTTCTCCGACGCGATCGCGTCGCGCGGATCACCCGGCGGCGGCGCGGCAGGTTTGGTCGCCTCGGCCGCGTTCTGCGCCGACTGATCCGCCATTGCCTGCTGGAGGTCCTGGAGCTCCTGGGCAATCTGGGCAGCCTGTGCGATCTGTGCGTCCACCACCGCCCGCCGGGCCCGCGCGGCGGCGCGGCTCAGCGAACGGAACAGCCGTGACGCTGCCTGCTCTGTCGACTCGCTACGCAACGCCAGAACCGGAGCGGCCTCGGTCTCCGCCGCGTCGCCGGCGTCGCCGGCTTCGACCTCTGCGAGAGTCTCTTCCGGCGCCTCCGCAGCGACCTCCGTCTCGGGCTCGGCCGCCGCTTCGACGATCGCCGCCGCCTCGATTGTCTCTGCCTCGTCGCTTGCCTCCGCCACTTCCACCGGCTCGCTGGCGTCAGTTGCCTCTGCCGGCTCGATGAGCTCCGGCAGGGCCTCGGCCACTTCCAGAGCTGGCTCGGTCGGCTCTGCCACCTCGGGCAACTCAACCGCCTCGGGCACGCCCGACGCGACGGGCGAGAGCGCCGCCTGGTCAGTCTCGGCGACGGTCGCGCTGTGGGGCGTCGGGTCTTCAAACCCGAGCCAGTTGATCGTCACCTGGCGCGATTGATCGATGCCCGGCTGGATCTCGGGCGGCAGTTCTGCTGCGGGCAGGGCCACCTCCAGCGGTGAGGGCAGTGACCCGCCGAAGCCGCCCGGCTGGAAGAACAACACCCCCGCAGCCGCGGCGTGAAGCACGACGCTGCAGACAGCCCCCACCGCCAGCCGGCGGCGGGACTCATAGTCCGCGACGTCATCTGAGATCAAAGTTGCGGCGGCCGCCATACGCGTTCCTGCCTCGGACGGGGTGTTGGTCTGGGTGTCGAGACCCGGTATCTTGCACATGGAGGGTACGCCGCCGGGGCCCATCGGGGTCTCCAACAGCCGCCGTGCCCCGGGAGGCTCAGCATGCTCAATTCACGCACGTTCGACGGCTGCGCGCGCAGAAACCTCAACCCGACCGGGCGACACTCCGCCGCGGGGCTGGTGCTGGCGCTCGCGGTACTCGCCGCGGGTGCTGCCGCGGGCTTGGCCCAACCCGGCGGCCAATCCGAGACTCGGCCCGGCGGCTTCGTTGATGTCGCGCCCCACACGCTCGGCGTGGGCGACCCGGCACCGGCTCTGGCCATCGGGCAGTGGATCAAGGGCGAGCCGATCGAATCATTCGTCGAGGGACGCGTCTACGCGATCGAGTTCTGGGCGACGTGGTGCGGGCCGTGCATCGCGGGCATCCCCCACCTCAGCGAGGTGCAGGAGCGGCACAAGGACCACCTCGACATCGTCAGCGTCACGAGCGCCGACCCGAGCAACACCCTCGAAGCGGTCACCGAGTTCGTCGCCGCCCGCGACGGGGAGATGGGCTACCGCGTCGCGTTCGACGACCTCGATCGGACCAGCACGCTGTACATGGAGGCCGCGGGGCAGAACGGCATCCCGTGCGCATTCGTCATCGACAAGCACGCCCGTATCGCGTGGATCGGCCACCCGGCCGACCCGGCGTTCGAGGGCACGATCGAGGCGATCATCCGCGACGAGTTCGACCCGGCCGCGGCCGTCGCGGCGCGCAAGCTCGCGGACGAGCGGCGGGCTCGTCTCGAAAGCGCCCAGCGCGAGCTGCACGCCGCGTGGAACGCCGGCGAGACCGAGACCGCGTTCGACCTCGCCGACGAAATCGTCGAGACCGACCCGCAGCTGATGTCCAGCTGGGCGTGGTGGAAGTTTGAGGCCCTGATGGTCGGCGTGAATCAGCCGGCGCGCGGACAGGCGTACGCCAGATCGCTCATGATCGGCCACTACCGCGAGGATGCGCAGATGCTCACGCGCCTCGCCTACGGCATCGCCGACTCCATCGGCGTGGAGGGTGCGGACCTCGACCTCGCACTCGAGATCGCCGAGCGGGCCGTCGCGCTGCGCCTCGGGCAGGACTCGCAGACCCTGGCCACCCTCGCAATGGTCCGCCTCGCCAGGGAGGAGTACGACGAGGCGGTCGCCGTGCTGCAACGCGCGGTGGATGTTGCACAGACCCCCGCGATGCGCGATCACCTCGCCAATGAACTGGAGTTCTACAAGTTTGACCGCGACCTGGCCGCACGCAAGAAGGCGCGCGAGAAGGAATAGCAACCCCGCACCGGCCGCAAAGGCTGCGTGCTAGCCCGGCGGTGGTTCGGCGCTCTCACCCGGCGTCCCGAAGAGCTGGAACGCCCCGAGCCCCGCCTCGCTGAGCTGATCGATCACCCCGAGCAGATCGCCCGCCGGGCAGGCGGTGTCGGCCGCGATGTTGATCTTCGCGTCGGGCTGGCCCGCGAGGGCGGCGCGGAGCGCCCCGATCAACGCGCCCTTCTCGATGGGTTCGGCGTCGAGATAGACCCGGCCCTGGGCGTCGAGCGTGATCGTGACCGCCGCGGCCGACTCGGCCGGCTTCCCGGCCCCGAGCGTGGGCAGCGTGACGTCCAGCACCTCGGCCCGCACCATCAGCACCATCGCGAACACGAAGAACGTCAGCAACAGGAACACCACGTCGATGAGCGGGGCCATCTCCAGCCGGACCTCTGGGCTGTTGGTTCGCACGCGGCGCATGAACGGAGGATACGCGACGCGACCGGGGCGCGGCCCCGGCGACCGCTAGCGGGACACGCGGCTGTAGGCCCGCCCGCCCCACTCGGTCGGGCGGTCGTGGATCAGGTCCTGCGCAGCTTCTCGCAGGATCCCCGAGACCCGCCAGCTGGCCAGCGGATAGAGCAGCACCGACCAGAGCGGCGCGCGGCTGAGGCGGTAGATCGCCGCGAGGGCGACGCTCCAGATCACCAGCCCGGCCAGGCAGACCACCGCCCCGGTCACCCGTACCCAGCCGGGCTCGAACGACATGGACAGCGCGACGATCGCCCCGAGGCACGCCAGCACCGGCAGCAGGGCGTCGAGGATGCGCACGCGCACCGTGGCGCGGCTGAGCCGGCGGGGCTTGCGGTTGGCGCACTCGGTGTAGATCCGCTTCCAGCCCTTGCGGAACTCGGCCCACGTGTGGTACATCCGGCAGATCAGCACGCCGTCGGCGTTGAGCAGCCCGGCGGAGAGCTTCTCCTCCGACGCGACCCGCGAGATGCCGAGGTCCTCGAGCAGGTGGTCCTTCACGCGTTCGTGCCCGCCGAACGCCCAGTAGGGTTTGGCGCGGAACAGGATGAACTGGCCGTTGGCAAACGCCCGGCGGCGCTCGGCGCGGCTGGCCCGAAGCGGCGGGTACTGGCGCATGAGTTCCAGCGCCGCGACCGGCTGCACGACGCGCTCGAACCACGTGTCGGTGGTGAGCGTGCTCATGAGGCTGAGCAGATCGAGCTTGCGCTCCTGGGCCAGCGCGACCGTCGCCCGCACGCACCCGGGGTGCAGCGTGGTGTCGGCGTCAACGAAAAGCAGAAACTCCGCCCCCCGGGCGTGCTCGGACCGGTGCATCGCGGTCCACATCGCGTTGACCTTGCCCGCCCAGTCGTCCGGGCACGATTCGATCTCGAAGATCTCGAACCGCTCGTCCGGCCCCGCCGCGCCGCGGGCGATCGACGCGGTGTCGTCCGTGCACCGATCGAGCGCCAGCACGAACCGCACGTGCTTGTAGTCCTGCTGCCGGAGCGAATGGACGAGATTGCCGATCACCTTCGCCTCGTTGTGAGCGGGCACCACCACGCAGACCGAGGCCCCGGGGGCGGGGAGTGAGAGTCCGTCGCGGGCCGTCGGGAGAAGGACGATCGTGCGGATGACCTGATAGAGCGCGACCGACCAATACACCGCCAGGGCCGCAGCCGCGGCCAAACCGACAAGTGTCACTATGAGAAGAATCGCATCCATGTGCCGCACCGGGAGGGCATGAGGGTAGCGGGTAGACTCTGACGATGTCGCCCAAGCACCCCCGCCACCCCGGAGACCACGGGCCCGGCGAGCACCATCCCGAAAGCCGACGCCAGCCGCCGGCCGAGCCGCCGAGTTGTCTGGTGCTCTCGCGGGACGCGGTGCGGCGGGTCGATCAGTTGGCGGTCGATCGCTACGGCATCCCGTCGATCGTGCTGATGGAGAACGCCGCGATCGGCCTCCGCGAACGCTCACTGGCGATGCTGCACGGACTCGGGCTCGATCGGGTCGTGATTCTCGCCGGCCCCGGCAACAACGGAGGCGACGGCCTGGCGCTGGCCCGGCACCTGCACAACGCCGGTGCCGAGACCCTCGTCCTGCTCGCGGCAGACCCTGATCGGATCGCCGCCCGCGGCGGCGACGCCGCGATCAACCTCGCGATCGTGCAGAAAATGCGCATTGAGACCGGCCGCCTCGACCGCTCGGCGGGCGCTGAGCTTCTCGAGCGATCCGCCTCGGGCCCGGTGCTGATCGTCGACGCACTGCTCGGCACGGGCCTCCGCGACGCACCGACCGGCGTGATCCGCGATGCGATCCTGCATGTCAATCGGCTGCGGGCCCCGCGGATCGGGGTCCTGGCGGTGGACATCCCCAGCGGCCTCGACTGCGACACCGGCGAGCCGGCCGGCGGCGGTCCGGCCATCATCGCGGACACAACCGTGACATTCGTCGCGCTCAAGCCCGGCATGCTGCGGCTGGAGGCCCAGCGGTGGACCGGGGACGTTTCCGTCGCGGAGATCGGTGTTCCGCGCGAGTTGGTTGAAGAACTCGGAGAACACATGCCGGACACCCGGCCGGGGCCGCGGCCGCACGAGACCGCACGCACCGGCGACCGAGCCCCTCCGGCGTCGCACGGCCGGGGGGCCGATCGGGGCGGGTAGGATGTCGTGTCGGACGCCCTCATCTGGCGTCCCGGTCGGTCAGCAAGGAGTCGGCGATGCTGGTGCGGATGGAACTCTCGCGCATTCTGATCCGTGAACTCAACGACTTTCAGGTCATCGAGCTGCGCGAGGTCTCCGAGGGCACCGACGTGCTGGAGGACCCGCGGTCGTTCCCGATCGTGATCGGGCTGCCCGAGGCCCAGGCGATCGAGCGTCGGCTGAAGGGCGTGACGATCCAGCGGCCGCAGACGCACGATCTGCTCGCCAACGTCATCGAGGCCCTCGGGGCCTCGCTCGATTCGATCTCGATCACCGAACTCCGCGACCACACCTACTACGCGACGCTCGATGTCCGCAACGCCGAGGGCGAGGCGGTGCAGATCGACGCCCGGCCCAGCGACGCGATCGCGCTCGGGATCGCGGGCGAGGTGCCCATCTACGTCGACGATGCCGTGATCGCCGCGGCGCAGGAGCCGGGATGACCGCCCTCCCGACGTTCGAGGCCGGGTGGGCCGCCCCGGACACCTCCGCACAACCCGGCATCGGCGGCACGCTCCGGGCGCGGCCCGAGGACTTCCTCGTCGAGGAGATCCCGCTCTACCAGCCCAGCGGCACCGGCGAGCACGTCTACCTGTTCGTGCAGAAGCAGGCGATGTCCACGCTGGACATGGTCGGTGTGCTGGCCCGGCACTTCGGCGTGCCCAAACGGGACATCGGCTACGCGGGTCTCAAGGACAAACGCGCGATCACGCGGCAGGTCGTCTCGGTGCGGCTGCCCGGCCGCGACGTCGACGAGATCCACATGCTGCGGGACGACCGGCTGGCCATCCTGTGGGTGGACAAGCACGAGAACAAGCTCCGGCGCGGGCACCTCAGCGGCAACCGCTTCAGCATCAAGATCCGCGATGTCGGGTTCCAGGCGGCGCTACCCGCCCAGCAGGTGCTGGAACGCATGGCCCGCGAGGGCATGCCCAACCGGATCGGGCCCCAGCGGTTCGGGATGCTCGGCAACAACCACCTCGTCGGGCGGGCGATCGTTCTCGCGCAGTGGGAAGAAGCGTTGCGCCACCTGCTCGGGCCGAGCGAGACCAACCCGGGAGCCCAGCCCGATTCCCGCGCGAGCTTCGCCGCGGGACGCTACGCCGACGCATTCGCCGAAATGCCCGGCTCGCTGAGTGTCGAGCGGGTGGCGCTTCGGGCACTGGCCGACGGCGCGACGCCCGAGCAGGCGATCCGCAGCATCGACCGCGCCGCGGTCTCCTTCTTCGTGACCAGTTTTCAGTCGGCGATCTTCAACGCGGTGCTCTCGGCCCGTGAAGCAGAGGGCACACTCGGCACGCTGACCGAGGGTGACGTCGCCTTCATGCACTCCAGCCAGCGCACCTTCGCCGTGGGGCCGTCCGAACTCGAAGACCCCGAGACGCCGGCGAGGCTGAAGCGCCAGGAGATCAGCCCCTCCGGCCCGATGTGGGGCACGCGGATGCGGAAGGCCGAGGGCGCGGTGGGCCGGCTCGAGCTCGACGCCCTGTACGCCAGCGGCGTCGACGAGGCCGCGATCGAGCACTTCGCCGAGATCGGCGGCGAGATCGAGGGCGCGCGCAAGCCGCTCCGTGTGCCGGTCTCCTCCCCCGAGGTCGAGGGCGGGGCAGACGAGCACGGGATGTTTGTGCGCTGCGCGTTCGACCTGCCGCGTGGGGCGTTCGCGACCAGTGTGATGGCGGCGATCATGGGCGACCCCAGCGCCGAAGAGCCGGAGAGCGACTGAGATGGCCGAGACGACCGTCCGGATGATCTGTTTCGATGCTGGGGGCGTGCTGGTGCGCATCTGCCGCTCGTGGCAGGAACGCTGCGAACGGGCCGGCATCCCGTTCCGTTGGGACAGCGAGGTCGCGGCGGACAGCGAGGACCGTCGGGCCGTTCACGCGGAGTTTGAACGCGGGCGGATGTCGCCCGAGGCCTACTTCAAGGCTCTCGCCGCCAGCACCGACGGCCTGTACACCTCCGAGGAGCTGCACGCGATCCATCTGGCGTGGATCGCCGAGGAGTACCCCGGCGTTCGCGCGCTGGTGCGCGCGCTGCGCGAGGTGCCGACGGTCTCCACGGGTCTGCTCAGCAACACCAACGCCGTGCACTGGATGACCCCCTCGATGACCGGCGACAGGGCCTCGGCCGTGAGCGGCATCGACCATCCGCATGCCAGCCACATGCTCGGCTTGACCAAACCCGGCGCAGAGATCTACCGGGCGTTCGAGCGGGAGACCGGCTTCGATGGCCCGGCGATCCTCTTCTTTGACGATTTGCCCGAGAACGTCGACGCCGCCCGTGCCGCGGGATGGACAGCCGAGCGGATCGACCACACCGGCGATACCGCCGCCCAGGTCGTCGGCCACCTCGCGGCCTACGGCGTCCGCCTGCAACCCCTCAGTTGACCGTACACTCCTCACCGCATGACCCTCACCCTCGCCGACGCCTGGTTGCACGATCTCAGCCCGTTTGTCGTGCGCTTCAGCCAGTCGTTCGGCCTCCGCTGGTACGGCCTCGCCTACGCGCTCGGATTCCTCGCCGGATATCTGCAGCTGCGCTGGCTCTCAAAGCGCGGGCTCATCGCGATCCCCCCACACCGGTGCGGTGACGCGATCCTCACAGTCGTCGTCGGCGTGGTCGTGGGCGGACGCCTCGGGTACGTGCTCTTCTACGAACCGTCGCTGCTCTGGAGCTTCTCGCCGGACCTGCCCTGGTGGGGCGTGCTGGCGATCAACCGGGGCGGCATGGCCAGCCACGGCGGGATGATCGGCGTCGTCCTCGCAGCGTGGTGGCTCAGCCGCGGCTGGAAACGCCCGGACGGCACCCGCGAGGGGCGGTCCTCCATGCTGCAGGTGGCCGACGCGTTCGCGTTCATCGCGCCCGCCGGCCTGCTGTTCGGCCGCTTGGCCAACTTCGTCAACGGCGAACTGCTCGGTCGAATCGTCGCACGCCCCGGCGAGACCGCCCCGTGGTGGAGTGTGCGATTCCCGCAGGAGGTGCTCAGCCAGCACGACTGCCAGCGGACCGAAGCGCAGTCGCGCGCGCTCGACCTGCTGATCTTCAGCGAAGCGCGGGCACCCGACGAGCCCTGGGACGATGTGTACGAGCGGATCATCGAGGGCATCCAGGCCGGTGGCGCGGAAGGACAGCGGCTCGCGAGCGAACTGACACCGCTGCTCTCGGCGAGGTACCCGTCGCAGCTCCTCCAGGCCGCGGCCGAGGGCGTCGTTCTCGCAGCAGTCCTCTGGATCGTCTGGGCGAAGCCCCGCACTCCGGGCGTGATCGGGGCGTGGTTCCTGATCGCCTACGGGCTCATGCGGGTGCTGACCGAGCTCGTCCGGCTTCCGGACGCCAATGTCGTGATGCCGCGTGTGCTCGGGCTCAGCCGCGGACAGTGGCTCAGCGTGCTCATGGGCGTCATAGGCGTGCTTCTGCTGGTGTGGCTCAGGCGGTCGGGTGCAGCGAAAATCGGCGGCTGGGCGGGACAGAAGCCGAGCGTTCCCTCAGCCCCGGTGCCCGACTGACCGATACAGTCCGGACCACCATGACGACACCCCACGAGACGAATACCACGCCGGCCGACCCCGACCGGACCGAGACACCTGTTGAGAACGTGCCCCCGACCGAGCACGTGATCCCGGGCGCTCCGGTCGGGAGCGCTGTCGCGCGCGCGCCGTGGTGGCAGGTGCACCGCCGCATGTACGACTGGGTGCTCTCGCTGGCCCACCACAAGCACGCGACGACCTCGCTGTTTGCGCTCAGCTTCGCAGAGTCGAGTTTCTTCCCCATTCCGCCCGATGTGCTGCAGATCGCGCTGACGCTCGAGCGCCGCGACAAGGCGTGGTGGTTTGCCGGGGTGAGCACGCTCGGCTCGGTGCTGGGCGGGGTCGTCGGCTACCTGATCGGCATGTGGGCGTGGGGCGCGATCGGCGGGTTCTTCTTCGACCACATCCCCGGCTTCACGCCGGAGCACTTTGCGGTGGTGCAAGAGAAGTACTCCGCCCACGCGATGCTGGCGATCCTGACCGCCGCGTTCACGCCGATCCCCTACAAGGTGTTCACGATCACCGCGGGCGTCTTCGGCGTTTCGCTCCCGATCCTGATCATCGGTTCGCTGATCGGGCGGGCGGCACGGTTCTACCTCGTCGCGGCGATCATCTGGAAGTTCGGTCCGCCCGCGAAGCTCTTCGTCGAGAAGTACTTCAACCTGCTCACGCTGTTGTTCATGGTGCTGCTGGTCGTCGGCGTGCTGCTGATCAAGGGCATGGGCGGCGGATCGCACGCCGATGACGCCACCCCCGAGACCCCGGCCGCGACGGAGCAATAAAAGACCCGAGCTTGCGCTCGGGGCTCGTGGGGTTCCTGCAGACTCGGCGCGTGAACATCAATCCATTCGGCGAGGCGACACCGTCGTGACCAGGCGCATGCTCGCCGACTCGAGATTGGCCGCGATCGCGGCATCATCGAGATCGTCCGGGCGGATCGTCAGGTCGATCGTGGCGTGCTGCAGCCGCGGCCCGACGTCGTAGTGGAGCGTGAACGTGACGTTCTGCACGTTGGTCAGCAGCGGGTAGGACTGAACCTCGCCCTGCTGCACGCCGTCGATCAGGTCGGTCTGGACATACCACAGCGCGAAGACGTCCTCCTCGGCGGTGTCGCGTCGCTCGATGCGGATGACCCGCTCGAACCCCGTCGCCTCGTCCTTGTCCACCACAAACTCGATCTCCGGCGGATCGGGGATCAGCACTGGGTCGAGGATCGGGTTGATCGGGTACGGGCCGAAGTCCTCGCCCGTGCGGATCATGGTCGTCATGCGGTGCATCACCATCCGCGCGATGACGTGCGAGGAGGCACTCTCCGTCGTCGCCTTGTACGCCTTGAAGCTGCCGTCAAGCGCAGCGAGCGTCGCGGTGAGAAGCATCGAGCTGATCATCAGGGCGATCAGCAGCTCGGCAACACTGAAGCCTCGTCGGGAGCCCGAGACGTGCTTCCCGGCCGCGGAGAGTCGTGCGTGGTCGTTCACAGGTGACCCTCCTTGTAGGTGCCCACGAGCGGGAGAGCTTTGACCGGCAGCATGATGCCGTTGGGCAGATCGTTGTCGGGATTGAACCGCAGGCGGATCCGACCGAACCCGTTGAACGGCACCACCACACCTCCGTCAGGGGCGTCCTCGAAAGGCCCGACGTCGGCGAGGCCGTCGCCGTCGGTGTCCCAGCCGACGATGCGCTCGCCGTCGACGATGGGCAGATCGAACGGGTCGTACGACTCCTCATCACCGTCTTCCGGGCCGAAGTAGCCGAGGCTGGCGTTGAAGTCGGCCGGGTTGCCGATCGGGTTGCCGTTGATGTCCTTGAGGGGTCCCGAGCCGAACTCCGGCGCGAAGGTCAGCAGCAGCGACCCGTGGATGTCCGTGTTGCCGCGGACGTCGAGCACGCCGGCCACGATCGTGCCCTGGAGCTTGACCTCCTGCTCCGGCGGGCTGTTGAACGTGCCGATGTCGACCGAGAAGTTGGGCAGCATCATCGAGCTCTTAACGAGCTCCGCGAGGTCTCCCTCTTCGGGATTGAGGGACTCATCCGTCGGGTGCTGTTCAAGGAAGCGGGTCTTTCCGGTGAACTGCATCTTGTTGCGGATGTGCGTGTACTCGTGCGGCACATCGCTGACGATCGATCCCACGAACAGGCTGTCGTGGAACCGGAGGTTGTTGGAGTAGAGCCTCGTGTCGGTGACGCGCGTCGGGACGACCTCCGGGCCGCTCCCGATGTCGCGCACGGTCTCGATGATCAGCGGATCGGGCAACGCGTTGTAGGCATCGATGTTGTAGCCACCGATCTGGCTGGCGGGGATGTCGCCCTTGTCCATCGGGCTGTCAGCCATGAGCATGAGTTGCAGAGGCGGCTGCGCCTCGGGCGGGAGCACGCCGTCGCCCAGGGGCGGCGCATCGCTGTTCCCGGTTCCCGGGTCGTACTCGGACAGGTCGTCGCCAAACACCCACCGCGAACGCTTCGGCACGGGGCGACCCGTCGCCGTGTCGAGTTCCATTTTGCCGTACTCGTTCCAGGGGATGGTGGGCTTGTCGGCGTCCAGCACGTTGAAGTTGTCGGCGTGGGCCCGAACGTAGGTCGCGCCGACGAATGTGCAGTCCACGAACAGGCCGTTGAGCCCCTCGGGGATGTGCACATCGCGGAAGACCATGTGCTCGAACACCGGCCGGTAGTACCAGTCCACGGCCGCGGGAGCGCTGAAGGGCATCGACTCAAAGTGCGCGGTCTCCCAGTTGTCCGGCAGACCGTCGAGATCGTCGTCCGGATCCACACGGAGATAACGGGGGTAGTAGACGTGGTTGCCCTCGCCGTCGGTGTACCCGTCGCCGGATTCGCGAGACTCGACGTAGCCGTCCAGATCAGCGAGGTTCACGCCCAGGTTGTCGGCCACCTGCTGCCAGAACGCTTCGCCATCGGCCGCGCTCTGGAGCGCGGTTTCGGAATCGGAGAAGCTGTCGGCGGTGATCAGCGGGAGGTCCTGCTCGGACGCGTCGAACACCCGTGGCACGTCGCCGTTCTTCGGCTTGATGGCGCCCGCGAGCTGGTCGTTGTAGTCCGGGTTGGCGCTCGCCCACGCCGACTCGCTGGTCTTGAACACCAGCTTGCCGTTGAGCTTGACGTACCGGTCCATCTTGTCGAGATAGCCGTCGAGGTAGCCCAACTCGTGGTCGGGATAGTGCTTGTAGGCGTCATCGGAGCCCGGGTTGACCCAGTACCAATCCAGGAACTCATCGCCGTCGTCCGGGTCGTAGCGGCCGTCGCCGTCAATGTCCACGAAGCCCCACAGACCGTTGCGGTTGCGATCGGGCGTGCCCGAATCGATCAGGTGCGCCAGGTCGGCATCGATCGGATCGCCGGAGTCGTCCACAAACTCCGTCTCGATGTCCACCCGTCCGTCGCCGTTGCTGTCGAAGTGGTTGATGAACAGGTCAAACTCGTCCACGTAGCCGTCGCCCGTGGCGTCCGCGAACGCCGACTCAGGGTCGGGGTCGCCCTCGTCCATGTCGTAGCCGTCGGGAATCGCCGGGCCCTCGATCGGGTGGTCGGGGCGGAGCCGGTTGTCGCCATCCACGTCGACCGCCGGCTCGCCGGCAACCGCGTAGAACGCCTCGAGCTTGGAATCGAGGGTCGGGTCGATCCGGAAGAAGTCGGAGCGCGTCACGAGCGGGTCGCCGTGCTCAAACTCCACCTGGTCGAACCGCGCACCGAGGTCGCCAACGACCTGCACGTTCTTGCCGATCAGGATGCGGCTCGGGCTGACCACAGCCTGGTCGATCCGCTTGGCGATGCGGAAGTCCTGCATGATCATCCGCGTCATCGGCGGACGGTTCTCCTGAAAGTCGTAGCCGATCACGATGACGCGGATGTCCGTGCCGTTGGCGAGCGGGGCGTAGACGATCTGGTATCCGGCCGGCGGCGGCCCGTTGTCGCCCGGCGCGTCGACCGCGACGATCGGCGTCATGATCCAGTCGCCGCCGCGGTAGATGTCAAGATCGGCCTCGGGCCACGCCTCGGTCATCAGCGGCGCGTCGATGTCCGACTCGCTCTGCACGATGATGTTCGCGTCGAGCGCGTGGAGAAACAGCAGCGCTTCGGCAACACCGGCCGGATCGTCGGCATAGCCCAGCCCGTTGGGCAGCACCGTGTGATCGCCCCAGCCGCCGAGGTTCCCGAGCCAGAGGTCCTCGACGAAGTCGGGCACCATCTCGCTCTGCTCCACCATGAAGCGGCCGGTCGCCTGAGACAGGCGGTTCTGCGCAACGACAAGACCGGTCTCCGCTGCGCTCAGCGCCGCGGTGACCTGCAGGTGCGTGCTGGCCGTGCGGATGTTGCCGCGGCTGGTGATCGCCATCGCCGCCACCAGCGAGCCGAACAGCACCAGGAACATCATGGCCAGCACCGACACCACGCCCCGTCGATCAAAGCGGCGGAGTCGACGGCCCCGCCCTCGGAGCGGCCGTGCGGTCGATGTCATGCGTGATGTCCTGCGAGCTGCCACGTAGATTCCTCCTCCTCACCCGTGCCCGCGGCTCGCGCCGCGGTCACGCACCGTCACACACCGCGTCCCTACGGCGCGATCCAACTCACCCGAGCCATCTCGAGCTCTTCACCGCTCGCCGACGTGTACGTCACCACGACCGTCACCCGGAGCGGGAACGACTCGCGGTCCAGGGGCGGCAGACCGTCCTCCTCCGCGTCCCGTGCGTACGCGTCGTCGCGAATCCACGAGCTGTCGAAGGGCTCCACCTTCTCGACGGTGATGGTCTGGGCCCAGCCGTTCATCGGCTCGGGGTTGCCGTCGGCGTCGAGGTTGATCGTGCCGTCGATGTTGATCTCGGGGATGACCTCGCCCAGCGCGTTGATCGGCCCGTCCATGTTCCCGCCGAAGCCGAACCGCATGCCGTCGAGATCGTCAAGATCATCGAGATCGTCGGTCGTCAGTTCGCCCGGCTCGGGGCCGAACGCGTAGGCGTTGTCCTCGTCGAGGCCCCGGACCGGGTCGTGGCGGGACATGTTGCGTGCAAACTCACGGACCTCCTGGGCCAGGAAGTTGCCGCTCGCCGCGTGCGACGACCACAGGTTGCTCTGGATGAACGCCGCCTGGGCCTCGACCATCGCGAGCACACCGACGCCGATGATCACGAGCGTCATCGCGGTCTCGAGCAGGGTGAACCCCGCGCCCGAGGGCCGGGCCCGGGTCCTGCGCGTGATGGTCGTTCGGCTGCCGGTCATCGTGCTCCCTCCGTGATCGACGCCGCGATCGCTGGGCGAGAGCGCGGCCCGATCCCCGCTGTACTATCCATTACCCGACGAGCTGGCTCATCTTGAAGATCGGAAGAATGACGGCCATCGCGATGAATCCAACGACTGAACCCATTACAACGATCATGATGGGCTCGATCATGCTGGTGACCGCCTTGATCTGCTCCTTGAGCTGCTTGGCGTAGTAACCGCTGATCTCGTCGAGCACCTCGCCCAGCTTGCCGGACTCCTCACCCGCCGCGATCATCTGCACCACGCTCCGCGGCATCAGGGCGTCCTTGAGCAACGGACCGGTAATCTTCCGGCCCTGCTTCACGCTCGAGTGCACCCGCAGCCACATCCCCTTGTAGAGCTGGTTGCCCGAGATCTCGCCCGTGATGCTCAACGTGTCCAGCATCGGCACGCCCGCGTTGATGAGCTGCCCCATCGTCTGCAGCGACCGGTTGATGTACAGGGCGTTGAACATGTTCTTGAGCATCGGCAACGAGAGCTTGAGCTTGTCGATCCAGAACGAACCGACCTCCGTCTTGGCCACCACGACCAGCAGACCCGCGACCGCCACGACTCCCCCGACAATGAACGGCCACTCCGTGGTCATGAACTTGCTCATGCCCATGAGGAACTTCGTGGACCAGGGCAGGACATCTTCCTTGCCCTCGAAGATCGAATAGAACCGCGGCAGCACGAACGAGAGCATGAACACCGTCACGCCGATCGCCATGGTCGCGATGATGCCGGGGTAGATCGACGCCCCCACCACCATCTTCCGCGTTTCGATCTGCTGTCCGATGTACCCCGCGATGCGGTCGAGCATCTCCGAGAACGAGCCCGACATCTCCGACGCCCGCACCATCGAGACGTAGAGCTGCCCGAACAGCTTCGGGTACTTGGCGATCGCCTCCGAGAACTGCTTGCCGCTCTCGACGTCGTCCTTCAGGCTCATCACGATCTTCTTGAACTGCGCGTGGGTCGTCTGCTCAGCCACACCCTCAAGCGCCGCTCGCAGGTTGATGCCCGCGCGGATCATGACCGCCAGCTGGGTCGTGAAGTCCAGGACGTGCTTGGTCGTCGGCTTGCTCGAATTGAGCCGCTTGAGCGCCTCGACCAGCCCCGACCCGGCCTCACTGGCACCCGCCGGAGAGAGCGATACGACGTGCAACCCCTGCGTGCGGAGTGACGCCGCCGCCGCCGCGACCCCCTCGGCACTCACGGTGCCGCTATTGACCTGCCCGGCGCTGTTCCGGGCCTGGTAACGGTAGTTCGGCATGGGTTACCTCTTCATCAGGCCGCGAGCTGGCGGGCGAGCTTGTCGGGATAGACCGCCTGAGCGATCGCGTCTTCCTTGCTGATCATGCCGTTGAAGTACAGCTCGCCGATCGCCGTGTCGAGGCTGCACATCCCGATGGCCCGGTTGGTCTCGATGACGTTGGGGATCTCGAACGTCCGGCTCTCGCGGATCAGGTTCCGCACCGCCGGCGTACACAGCAGCACCTCGACCGCCGGGCACATCCCGCCGGAGTCCTGACGCGTAAACAGCGTCTGCGACACCACCGCCTGGAGCGTGCCCGCGAGCATGGCGCGGATCTGGTTCTGCTGACCGGCCGGGTACATATCGATGATGCGTTCCACCGTCTGCGACGCGTTGACCGTGTGGAGCGTGGACAGCACAAGGTGGCCGGTCTCGGCCGCCGAGATCGCCAGCGCCGTCGTCTCCAGGTCTCGCATTTCGCCGACGAGGATGATGTCCGGGTCCTGTCGCAGAGCGTGCTTGAGACCCGACGAGAACGTCGGCATGTCCTGACCCAGCTCGCGCTGTTCGATCAGGCACTTCTCGCTCTCCAGGGCGTATTCGATCGGGTCCTCGAGCGTGATGATGTGCTTGGCGTACCGCTCGTTCATCGCCTGGATCATCGCCGCGAGCGTCGTGGACTTGCCGGAACCCGTGTCCCCCGTCACCAGCACCAACCCTCGCGGCAGATACGTCAGCCGCGCGATGATGTCCGGCAGGCTCAGCTTCTCGAGCGGCGGGACCTTGGTCTTGATCGTTCGAAGCGACATCGCCACCGCGCCACGCTGCATGTGCGCGTTCACGCGGTACCGACCGAACTGCTCCTTGGCAAACGAGAAGTCAGAATCCTTCTGCCGCTCGAAGATCGACTGCGCCTCGTCGGGCGCGATCTCCCTGAAGTACCGCGACGCGTCCTCGGCCGAGACCTGCGGCAGGTCCATCCGCTGCACGATCTGGTGCACACGCATCGTCGGCTGATGGCCGGCGACAATATGGATATCGGAGGCGTCCGCTTCGTGAGCCAGCTGCAAGATCTTGTCAAGTTCCACGGTCGTTCCTCCCTGTCGCCGAGATCGAACGGGCGGACCACCCGGACCTTCGGCGTCAGGTTCATCGACGCAAGCGAACCGTCCGTTCACCCCCGAGAGCACCCGGCGCGGCCCCACCCGCTTGCCGCAGCCGCGCATGCCGCACAACCCACCCCGCCCGCGACGCTCGCCCAGCCGTTACCGGCGGACTCCCCCACCACGACCGGCACAACCGGCACAGAGTCGCGTCGAACGTCCCGTCATGACTCTGAGAGCAATCCCGCGGCACCGGATTGGAGTTATCTGCCGGCCGCTGCGTCCCGCGCCCGCACGGCGAGCTGGTCGCACCGCTCGTTCTCAGGGTGCTCGTTATGCCCCCGCACCCAGTGGAACCGGATCTCGTGGCCCGACCGCAGCTCGTCCAGCCGCTCCCACAGGTCCTGGTTCTTCACCGGCTTCTTGTCCGCCGTCTTCCAGCCCCGCTTCTTCCAGCCGGCCATCCACGACTCCAGCCCCTTCAGCACATACTGCGAGTCGCTGTAGAGATCGACCTCGCTCGGCCTCGTCAGCGCCTCAAGCCCCCGGATCACCGCCGTCAGTTCCATCCGGTTATTGGTCGTGGCCTTCTCCCCGCCCGAGTCCTCCCGCTCCTTCATCGTGACCGGGTGACGCAGGATGTACGCCCAGCCCCCCGGACCGGGGTTCCCCGAGCACGCACCGTCCGTATACAGCTCCACCTTCGGCGGCTTCTCCGCGGGCGCACCCTCGCCCGACGTCGCTGCAGATCCGGCGGGCTTGGAGCGGGCTTTGGCCATGGGGCGGACTGTACCCGGGTGCCCCCCGCACGTCAGGCGTCACGTTCCAACCACATCACGACTTCCCGCCCGAATCTCCCGATCCGCGGCAGTATGATCGGACTATGCCGACCGCCGCCCCCACCGCCGACGCCGCCCACCTCCACCGGTTCGAGGTCTCCCGCGCCCCCGGCCGCGCCGACCCGCGGGGCGACCGCCTCGTCGCCGAGGCCGCGACCCTGGGCTATCAGATAGACACCGCCCGCTCGATCCGCATCTATCTGATCGAGGCCCCCATCGGCAGCGACGCCTCCGCCCGGCTCGGCACCGGCCTGCTCGCCGACGCCGTCGTCAACGCGTGGACCGAGGGCGTCGAGCCCGCCCAGCCCGGGGCGGTCAGCATCGAGGTCCACCCGCTCCCCGGCGTCATGGACCCGACCGCCCAGTCCGTCCGCACCGCAGCCGCCGAACTGCTCGGCGTCGAGCCCGACGCCGTCCGCGTCTCCACCGGCTGGCGCTACGACCTCTCCGGCCCCGACGCCGCCAAAGCCACCGAGATCGCCACCCGCCTGCTCGCCAACCCCGTCGTCAACGCCATCCACGACGCCCCCTTCCATCCGCAGTCACTCCCCGTCGGACACGCCTCGGAGTTCCGCCTCGCCCACATCACGATCCGAGGCCTCGACGACGCCGCACTCACCACCCTCTCCCGCGACGCCCACCTCTTCCTCAGCCTCGACGAGATGCGGACCATCCGCGACCACTACGAGAGCCTCGGCCGCGAACCCACCGACATCGAACTCGAGACCCTCGCCCAGACCTGGAGCGAGCACTGCGTCCACAAGACCCTCAAGAGCACCATCCGCTACCGCCGCGAAGAGGGTGCCGCGGGACTGCCCGTTCCCGGCCTCGACACGCCCGAGGGCCTCGAACGCCCCGGGCACACCTTCCACGACGACGGCTCGGTCACCATCGACAACCTGCTCAAGCGCACCGTCGCCGCCGCGACGTTCGAGCTGATCGAGGACGGCCTCGACTGGACACTCAGCGTCTTCAAGGACAACGCCGGCATCATCGCCTTCGACGAGACCACCGCCGTCTGCGTCAAGGTCGAGACCCACAACCACCCCTCCGCCATCGAGCCCTACGGCGGTGCGGCTACCGGCATCGGCGGATGCATCCGCGACATCATCGGCACGGGCCTGGCCGCCAAGCCCATCGCCAGCACCGACGTCTTCTGTGTCGCCCACCCCGACACCGCCGACATCCCCGACGGCTGCCTCCCGCCCAAACGCATCCTCACCGAGGTCGTCGCCGGCGTTCGCGACTACGGCAACCGCATGGGCATCCCCACGCTCAACGGCGCGGTCTACTTCGACGACCGCTACATCGGCAACCCGCTCGTCTTCTGCGGCTGCGTGGGCGTCATGCCCATCGACCGCGTCGAGGGCGACGCCCGACCGGGCGACCTCATCGTCGCACTCGGCGGACGCACCGGACGCGACGGCATCCACGGCGCAACCTTCAGCTCCGCAGAGCTCACCGACACCCACGCCGACGAGTTCAGCCACGCCGTCCAGATCGGCAACGCCATCGAAGAGAAGCGCACGCTCGACGCCATCCTGCGCGCGCGCGATGTCGAGGGCGGCCCCCTCTTCTCCGCGATCACCGACTGCGGCGCCGGCGGCTTCAGCTCCGCCGTGGGCGAGATGGGCGCAGAGATCGGCGCCAACGTCCAGCTCGACGCCGCGCCGCTCAAGTACGACGGCCTGACCTACACCGAGATCTGGATCAGCGAGGCCCAGGAGCGCATGGTCCTCGCCGTCGCCCCCGACCGCCTCGCCGAGCTCCAGCAGATCTGCGATGAGGAGCACGTCGAGCTCTCGGTGCTCGGCACCTTCGGCACCCCCGACGCCGAACTCATCCTCAACTACCACGACCACGAGGTCGGCCGCATGTCCATGCACCTGCTGCATGAGGGCATCCCCCAACCCACCCGCGAAGCAACGTGGACCGCTCCCCAAAGAGCCCCAAGCGTCAGCGCCGGGCCGGATAGAGCCCCTCGCGCAAGCGAGGGGACACCCTCCACCACATCGACACCAACTCCCCCCGCTCGCGCGGGGGGCTCTACCCCCACCAACTCGGACGCCCTCCTCACCCTCCTCGCCCACCCCAACATCGCCAGCAAGCACTGGATCATCCGCCAGTACGACCACGAGGTGCAGGGCAACACCGTCCTCCGCCCCCTCGTCGGCGCCGGCGGCAAGGGACCCGGCGACGCCAGCGTCATCGAGCCCGTGCCCGGGACCGGCCGGGGCCTGGCCATCGGCTGCGGCCTGTCCACCGGCATGGGCGATCCCGCCGCTTCGGGCGATCCCTACCTCGCCGCCATCGCCGGCATCGACGAGTGCGTCCGCAACCTCGTCTGCGTCGGCGCCGACCCCTCACAGGTCGCCATCCTCGACAACTTCTGCTGGCCCAGCTGCAACAAGCCGGAGAACCTCGGCTCCCTCGTCCGCGCCGCCGCGGGCTGCTACGACGGGGCCAAGGCCTACCGCACCCCCTTCGTCAGCGGCAAGGACTCGCTCAACAACCAGTTCACCATCCCCGGCGAAGACGGCAAACCCGGCCGCACGATCGAGATCCCGCCCACCCTGCTCATCACCGGCATCGGCATCGTGCCGACTCTCGACAAGTGCATCACGATGGACGCCAAGCGCGCCGGCAACATCCTCGTCCTCGTCGGCGAGACCACCGGCGCGATGGGCGGCTCGCACTACGCCCAGATGTTCGGCACCCCCACCGGGGGCCTCACCACCGACCCCGACTCGCTCATGGCCGAGGTCGAGCGCCGCGCCGCGGGCGTGCTCGCCGGCGTGCCGGCCGGGCCCAAGAAGCACGCGCAGGCCCTCATCCGCTCCCTCACGCCCACCGCCATGGGCAAGCTCGACCAACTCGTCTCCGCCTTCGGCCCCCGCGCCAGCGAGACGGCCAAGCTGCTGGCCACCCGCCTGGGCAACCCCGCGATCGAGAAGCTCGCCGGCGAGATCGGCCCGGAGAAGGTCCAGGACCTGCTCCGCATCGTCGCGACCGCCGCCGAGGCCCAGGGCCTGACCAACCGCATGCCCGCCTTCGACCCAACCGCCGGGGCCCGCACCGCCCGCGCCGTCGCGGCGTGCATCGCCGATGGCCTCGTCGCCAGCGCCCACGACTGCTCCGACGGCGGCCTTGCCTGCGCCGTCGCCGAGATGCTCATCGGCAGCAGCGCCGGCACCACCAGCCTCGGGGCGATGCTCGCCGACCACCCCGGCACCATCCACCCCACCGCGTGGTGCTTCGCCGAAAACCCCGGCCGCTACGTCCTCGAGGTGCCCGCTCTCGAGATCGCCAAGCTCCGCAAGACCATCGCCGCGACCGCAAAGGGCGTCTCGGTCGAACAGATCGGCGTGCTCGACAGCACCGGCCGCCTGCGTTGCGAAGAACTTGGCTTCGACCTCGGCGTGGAACAACTGACCACTGCCTGGCGCGGCACGCTGGACTGGTAGGACAGCACAGCTCCGCCTACGCGATGGCCGCCCGCCTCGACGCACACAGCGCGATCGCCAGCGCATCGGCGATGTCCGGCGGGCTCGGCGGCTCGGCCAGGCCGAACACCCCCTGCACCGCCCCCTGCATCTGCGCCTTGGTCGCGTGCCCGTGCCCGGTGATCGACTTCTTCACCTCATTGGGCTTGAGCTCGACCAGCCGGCACCCCGCCTGCCGGATCGCCAAGAGCAGCACCCCCCGCGCGTGCCCCATCACGATCGCCGTCGCCGGGTGCTTGTAGTGGGCAAAGAGCGACTCGACCGCCACCAGCTCCGGCCCGAGCCTCGCCAGCGCGTCCCGGAAATCGCGATCAAGCTCCAGCAGCCGCGCCGAGACCGAGGCCGCCGAAGACGACGCCCCGCCCTCCTTGTCCGCATCGCTCGCACGCTGGCTCAGTCGGAAGACCCCCGCCTCCACGATGCTCGGTTCGTCCGGCCGCGTGTCCGGGATGTCCAGACAGCCGTAGCCCGTCAGCCGCAAACCGGGATCAACGCCGAGCACTCGCACCGCAGCAGTCTACCCGCCCACCACTCCGACCGCGTCAGTCGTTACCGGAGCCATCCTCTTGGAGCCCCTCGCGCGAGCGAGTGGACCCCTCGTCCTCCAGCCGCGTCCGCTCGATCAGCAGGATGTGCTTCATCAGCGTCGTCGCCGCGGTGCTTCCCGCAGCCGCCCACCCGCGCCAGCCGTCGCGCCACGCGCTCTTCATCACCATCTGCTTGACCATCGCCCCCACCGGGCTGGTCACCAGCTTCCAATAGCTCCCGTCAACCCCGGCCTCCGCGAGACTCTGCGCCGAGACCTCCGCGTGGCGCAGGTTGTTGGCCAGGTGCTGCCGCATGTCCGTGAACGAATCGTGCCGGAGCGTCCCGGGCAGATCCGCCAGGATCGGCGCCCTGCCCGCCCGCGCCGCGTCGGTCGGCTGCCGCGAGCCCCGATACGCGACCTCCAGCTTGTCGTGCGGATTCAGGCCGCCCCAACTGGCCAGCCCCGCCTCGACATCCGCCCGCCGCACCAGCCGGAGCCGCCACTCCGGCTGCCAGCAGTGATTCAGCGGCCGCCCCGCAAACCACGTCTTCCGGTTCACCCGCGCCGCCGCGACCGTCGGGTCGTCCCGGCCGAGAAACTCCCGGATCGACCGTGCCAGGTCCGGCTCGACGCTCTCGTCGCTGTCCAGCGAGAGCACCCAGTCGCACGTCGCCGCCTCCAGCGCCATCTGCTTGGTCGCGATGTGCCCCTTCCACTCGACCCGCTCGACCCGCGCCCCCTCGCGCTCCAGCAGCGCGATGGTGCTGTCGGTCGAGCCCGAGTCCAGCGCCACGATCTCGGTCGCCAGCCCGGCCACGCTCTTGAGCGTGCGCCCGATGGTGGCCTCGTTGTTCTTGCACACAATCACGACCGAGAGAGACATAGACCATGATCGTCCGGCCCGCAGCCGCGCATGTCAAATCCACTGACCAATCGCCCGTCCGTGTACCATCAGCCCGTGCCCGGCCCCCCAAGCGACAACCCGCGCGTGCTCCGCCAGAGCATCCCCGGAGACTGGGCCGCCGCACTCGGCACCATCGAGCACGCCCGCTGCCTCAAGGACCACCCCGGCGGCACGGTCTGGCGGGCCACACTCCTCGGGCACGACTGCATCCTCAAGTCCACACCTTTGACCAGCCCCAAGCGCCGCGTCCAGGCCCTCCTCCGCCGCTCCCCCGCGTGGAAGCACTGGCGGGCCGCACACTGGCTCTACGCCCACGGCATCGACACCGCGCCGCCCCTCGCCCTGCTCCGGTGCGCGCACAAGCACGCCCCATCCGAGTGCCTCGTCCTCGCCTTCCTGCCCGGCGGCACCGTGCTCGACCACCTCGCAGCACGCGACCTCTCGCCGGCCGCAGAACACCGCCTCGCCGAGGCCGTCGCCACGCTCGCCTGCCGCCTCGCCTCTCAGGGCGTCCGCAACCGCGACGCCAAGCCGAGCAACCTGATCGTCACCGAGATCACCACCCGCCTCGCGACCCTCGCCGTGATCGACTGCGCCGACCTCCGCCGCGTCCGCAGCTCGCCCGAGCACGCCGTCGCGGAGATGCTCGCCTCCGCGTTCATCGAGCCCCTCGGGTGCACGCTGCCGCCCCGACGCGCACTGTGCGCGCGCGCCGTGCGCACCGCCGCCCGCACGCTCGACCCCGACCACGCGTCGGCAGCGACCAAACGCCTCTGGCACCACGTCGCAGCGATCGTCGCCGCCCACGGCGACCCGACCCCCGCCGACCACCCGCTCGCCAAGCAGCCATAGAAAAACGCCCGACAACAGCGGTGTCGGGCGTCTCATCTGCTCGTGGATATCCGCGTGCCTACGTCTTCTTCCAGCAACCCCGCTCCCGCGCCGGCACCCCGGCCGCGAGGAGTTTCTCCGCGTCCTCCGGGCTCATCGAACCCTCCGCGACGTACGCCGCGATCTCCCGACGCGATTCCTCCAGCGCCAGTGCCTGCTCGGTTTTCGCCCGTGTCTTCGTGCGAAGCATCATGTACTCAGCCAGAATCGCGACGATGATCACCACCCCGACCAGGACACCAATCACCATCCACGCAAGTTGTTCGCCGTTCAGGCCCACGTCCATCATGCGCTCCTTCACTGCTGATCGTTATCGCTTCCCACGCTCCCAGTGCGGCTGTCCGGCGCTGATCAGTCTCTCCGCGTCATCCGGTGAGATTGACCCTTCTGCGACGTATGCCGCGACCTCGCGCTTGGTCATCTCCCGCGAGCGGGTCCGGACCATGTTTGAGATCGCACCCGAGAGAATCGCGATGATTGCGACGAGCAGACCCCCACCGATCGCGATGATCGGGATGATCTCGTTATCAAGAGATGCAAGACTCAGCATGCCCCAACTGTCCTTTCTTCAGAGCCCCGAGCCGGCTCGGGTTGAACCACACCTATCCGATCCGCGGCACCCTACATCGACCCGCAGCTCTTGCCCGCCTTCATCAGCTTCTCGCCTTGCTCGGGCGTCATCGACCCTTCGGCGATGTACGCCGCGATCTCACGCCGCGTCCGCTCACGGGCGACCGACTTGACCATTCCAGCCATCGTTCCGAGCACGATCCAGACCAGCCCCACGCCCGCCATGATCATCGGGATGAACAGGTCCTCGTTCTGCACGATCGACATCAGCGGGTTGTCATTCATCGGTCTTTCCTTCCCGAGCCGGAGCCCCAACCGCACACACCCGCGCATCGGGGTGCGCGTCGGCTGTGCAGCAGATCATTGGGAACCACTCAACGCCAGTTTCGCAGATCGGCATGCCGAACACAACTCCAACGCCCCCATTCAGCCCCCGACGCCCCCTCCCCCAGACCGCTCCCCAAGCCCCCCGACGGCCGCCAGTCCGGGCATACGGTGCCGGGATGGCCCACCCGCTCCATCAGGCACTCGCCCCCCACCTCGCCGCCGTGCTCGACGGCTATCGCGAGGGTGCCTTCCTCATGGCCGCCCAGACGCCCGGCTCCAGACCGCATGACCCCGCGCCCATGTGGTACGAGACCGACCCCCGCGGCGTGATCCGCCTCGCCCCCCCCGGCTTCCACATCAGCCGCCGCCTCCGGCAGACCATGCGGTCCGGCCGCTTCCAGGTCACCACCGACGCCGCCTTCGCCCGCGTCATCCGGGCCTGCGCCGACCCCCGACGCGACGGGGCGTGGATCGACCGCCACATCATCTCCATCTTCGAGGCACTCCACGACGCGGGCCTGGCCCATTCTGTCGAAGCGTGGAAGCGCTGGCCCGACGAAGACCCACCCGCGCCTACACCGAAAGACGCCGTCTACTTCGATCACACCAATCGCCGCACGCTCGTCGGCGGGCTCTACGGCCTCCGCGTCGGCGGCGTCTTCTGCGGCGAGGCCATGTTCAGCCGCCCCGACCTCGGCGGCCGCGACGCCAGCAAGGTCTGCCTCGCCCGCACCATCCTCCACTGCCAGGCCCGGGGCTTCACACTCCTCGACACCCAGATGTGGAGCGAGCACCTCGCGACGTTCGGGTGCGAAGAGATGCCCGCAGCGACCTACCACGAGTTGCTTGAACAGCATCGTGACGATGATTGCGAATGGGGCCCATGGAGCGATTGAATGCCCTACGTCTCGAGAAACAGACCAAACATAGCAATGACCAGATACAACCACACCATCCACGCCGCAACTAACCCAAATAACGCCACACCTGTTCTCGGCACGTCCTTGCCCCGGCCCACCTCACGCCCCGCTTTGTTCCAGAACAGCGCCCCGCACGCCCCCCACACCACCGCTCCATGCACGACCGCGAGCACCGGTGCCACATCAAACGCCATCACCCAAATCAGAATGGCACCAACCGCAGCCGTCGGTATCGACCCAACCGCCAGATACACGGCACCCTTCCGAAGCACCACCCAGTCCTCACGCCGCTCGTCTGACATATCACGGACCTCGACCACAACTGAGCCGCACTCCGGGCATCGCGGCTCGGCGAGGCCCGCGGTGTCGTACCCGCACCTGTGACATCGCCCCGGCCCGTAGCGCGATCGGATCGGTCCGGGCGACTCAGGCTCTGCGTCATTCCAATCGAACCCGCACGCCGCACAGGACGTGTCGCCCGGCTCCAACACCGCGCCGCACACGCACAGCGTGTCTTCGACTGCCCCAGCCGATCCCCGCCGAGCAATGTCCATCGCGCACGACACGATCGCCACCATCAGCAGCACCATTGCCAACGCACCGGCAAGCGCAATTCCCGCAAGGGCCCCGATCCCGTACCAAAACGGCGATTCAAGCCTGTACGCCACAACAGCGACAGACAACGACATGACAACCAACGCCGCCCAGATCCGGAGCAGCGTCCGTGTCCGCCGACTGACAATCTTCGTGCGCACAGTCAACTCTCACCACCTCCGCACAAGCTGTCCGCAGGGGTTGTGGACGTTGTTGAACGCGCGACACGGCCACACTCCGGACACGCCGCACCCGCCGCCAACCCCGCCCGGTCATACCCGCACCACGGGCAAAGCCCCGCAAACCGCCTCGCACGCCCGCCGCGGGCGAGCAGCGGCAGCAGAAACGCCGGACCCGCCACGACGATGCCCAGGGCCGCACAGACATTGAGCATGAGATACGTGCCGGTGAAGCAGTGGCAGTCGGTCTTCCGCCGCACCAGCACGATCAGCGGGATCAACGCCAGCGTCTCGATCACCGAGCCGGCAAACACCAGCCGCGAGACCCGGGTAAGCAGCCCGTCGTTCGTGAGCGTCAATCGCCTGCTATAGGCGAACAGCAGGACCGACCCGACGATCCAGCTGAGAACCACCGACGCGAGCACAGCGATCCCCGCGGCCTCGCTCCCCACCGACCGCGGCCAGAACGCCTCCAGCATCGCGAGCACAATCCCGACCACCATCAACCCGATCAGAAACGCCGAGATCACCAGCGCCAGCTTGAGCGACTTCCCACGCTTCAGCGGCGGCGTACGCAGCCGCCAGGGAAAGACCAGCACCGCCTGCACGGCCGTAATCGCGAGCACCCAGGCGCCAAAGAAATTCCACGCGTCTGGGTCCATCAACTCCCGCACGCTCGGCGGATTGAACCCACCATTCTCAAACGAGAACACCACGATCGGCACCGCCGCAACGAGCATGCTCTGGACAATCCAGTAGCCGAGCACCAGCAACCATCGCTTGACGGATCTATTCATGTCGCCACCCCGGGGACAACGCAGGAATCCCGACACTCTCGCCCATCAGAGCCGCGGGCATAAGCACGCGGAAGGGGTCGTGCAATTCTCAGCAGGTCGTGAGAATGCTGGGGTGCCTTCCGCGTGCTTACGCCCGCGGCTCTGCTCCCCTCACGCAATCGTCATCTCCGGCGGCTCCAGCGGCAGGCTCCTCGCCAGCTTCAAAAACGTGTCGTAGTTCGTCCCCATCTCCGTCACCGAGTCGCCGCCAAACTTGTCGCAGAACGCGCGCGCAATCTCGAACGCCACCGCGTTCTCCATCACCACACTCGCCGCGCTCACCGCGCACACATCGCTCCGCTCGTACTGGCTCTCGTCGGCCTTCTTCGTGTTCAGGTCGATGCTCGGCAGCCCGCGCAAGAGCGTCGCGATCGGCTTCATCGTCCCGCGCACCACCACCGGCTGCCCGTTCGTCATGCCGCCCTCCGTGCCGCCGGCGTTGTTGCTCGAACGCACAAACCCCAGCGTTGGCGTGTTCCGCTGCGCCGCGTCGAAGTAGATCGGGTCGTGCACCTGCGACCCCGGCAGCGCCGCACAGTCGCGGCCCATCCCGATCTCCACCGCTTTGAACGCCTGAATCCCCAGCACCGCCGCCCCGATCCGCGAATCGAGCTTGTCGCGCCAGTCCATGCTCGAGCCGATGCCCATCGGGCACCCAAACCCGTGCGCCTCGACGATGCCCCCCACCGTGTCCTTGTCCACCTTCGCCTGCCGGATCGTCGCGCACTGCTGCTCGGTTACTGCCGCGTCGGGGCAATACGTCTCGCTCGCGTCCCGCACCGCCACCATCTCGCGCCAGTTCTCCGGCGTCACCGCCACGCCCGTCGCGTGGGGCCCTATCTGCCGCACAAACCCGAACACCTCCACCCCAAACTCCCGCAGCAGGCACTTGGCCACCGCCCCCGCCGCGACCCGGGCCGCAGTCTCCCGCGCACTGGCCCGCTCCAGCGTCTCGCGGCAGTCGGTCGTCAGCCACTTGATGCTGCCCGCCAGGTCCGCGTGCCCCGGCCGGGGCCGGTGCACCGGCGGCGTCCGCTCCAGGTCGTCCAGCCGCGAGTCCTTGTTCTTGATGAACATCGTCAGCGGCGACCCGATGCTCCGCCCCCGCCGCACCCCGGTGAGGAACTCCACCCGGTCGGTCTCGATCCGCTGCCGCCCGCCGCGCCCGTACCCGCCCTGCCGCCGCGACAGCTCCAGGTTGATCAGGTCCTCATCGAGCACAACCCCGGCCGGCAGGCCGGTGACAGTGGCGAGCAATCCCGGCCCGTGCGACTCGCCGGCGGTCTGGTATGAGAGTGTTGGCATGCCCGGAGGATACCAACCTCGACACCATCAGAGCCTCGAGCACCGGGCAGGGACCGCTCCCGAGACCAACCACTCGTGTGATCGGAGTCCCGCCAGACCCGTAGACGTGGCGAATGCCCGACCGATGCATCACAGAACATACCGCTCTTCGAACTCAATCCCGTGCGCCCGTAGAAGCCGCTTCAGTTCACTCCCGAAGTCCTCCTCCCGATGATGCTCGGCCTGCGTTGCGATGTACCGCTTCACCACGCGTTCCTGTGACTTGCTCACTGTGAAGACCGAGTACCCCTCTTGCCACGCAAAAGAACCAAGCGTCGGATACGTCTGGTGCACCCACCGTGACGAGCACGCCTTCAACTCGCGCATGAGGTCGGAGATCGGGCGGTCCGTGCGCCATCGCAGATACAGATGGACGTGATCGCTCACGCCGCCGACGGCATACAGCACGCCGCCCTGGCCACGCACGATTCCCCCGATGTACGGGTACAGATCCTTCGCCACCACTTCCGTGATCCACGGTTCGCGCCCCTTGGTCGAGAACACCGCGTGCAGCAGAATCTGTGAATAGGTCCCCGGCACGGCCCGTCCCTCAGCGCTGGCTCCCAGTCTATCGAGACCTTGAGACTGGTGCTCGAGAGTGAAGCCTGCCGCCCCTCCGGGGCTGCCGCGCAAACTCTACCCCGCTCCACGGGCTCCACGAGGCTGCCGCCTCGCTCCGCCCGTGGCTACATCATCACGCCCCATTCGGGGCCGGGACGATCTCGCCCGTGCGCCCGGGTCCGACCCGCTCGCAGCCCCGAAGGGGCGACAATCCTGTAGCCACGGGTGAAGCTCGCGCAGCGAGCGCAACCCGTGGAACAAGTGCACGCACCTGAGAGCCCCGGAGGGGCGACAGGATCCACTCCGCGCGTCAGCCCACACCGCCGATGTCACCATCGAACGGCACCGAAGGCGCAGCCCTCGACGGCCTGTCCACATCTCCCACCGGCCTGTTCGATTGCCCCGATTTCACCGGCGCGTGGCGGTTCACCCCACCAACGTCTGCCCCCGCCCCGGCCCCACGCTTACGATCGACACCGGCACATCGAGATACTTCTCGACAAACTCGACGTACTCCCGCGCTCGCTCCGGCAGGTCGTCCCACCCCCGCGCCCCGGTGATCTCCTCACCAAAGCCCGGCAGCGTCTCATACACCGGCGTCACCTGCTCCAGCTCCACCGCATCCGGCGGGAACCGCTCCGTCCGCTCGGTCGTGCCGTCCGCACGCTTGATGTCATACGCCGTGCACACATGCAGCTCGTCAAAGCCCGCCAGCACGTCAAACAGCATCAGCGCAAGCTCCGTCACGCCGTTGACCATCACCGCGTACCGCACCGCCACCAGGTCCAGCCATCCGCACCGGCGGGGCCGACCCGTCGTCGTGCCGTACTCGTTCCCGCGCTTGCGCAGCAGCTCGCCGGTCTCGTCCTTCAGCTCCGTCGGCATCGGCCCGGCACCGACGCGCGTCGAGTAGGCCTTCATGATGCCCACCACCCGGTCGAGCCTGCGCCCCGGCACGCCCGTTCCCGTCGAAATGCCAAGCGCCGTGCAGTTCGAGCTGGTCACAAACGGGTACGTCCCGTGGTCCACATCCAACAGCGTCGCGTTGCCGCCCTCAAACAGCACCCGCTTGCCCTCGCCGAGCAGATCGTGCAGCAGGTACGTCGTGTCCATCACCCGGGGCCGCAGCTTCTCCCCCACCGCCGACAACCGCTCGGTCAGCTTCGCCGGGTCGAGCGAGTCGCCCACCTCGATATCCACCAGCCGCGTCCGCTTGAACCGGCACGCGATCTCCAGCTTCTCCAGCAGCGCCTCCGGCCTCAACAGATCCCCCACGCGGATCGCACTCGACCGCTGCGCCTTGTCCGCATAACACGGCCCGATGCCCCGCTTGGTCGTCCCGATCGAACCGTCCTTACCACCCTTGCCGCCGCCGGTCAGAAGCCGCTCGCGCACCTCGTCCTCGAGCTTGTGATACGGCGCCACAACGTGCGCGCGGCTCGACACCACCAGCGACTCTGTCGAGACCCCCCGCTTCTCCAGCCCCTCGATCTCCTCGAGCAGCTTCTCCGGGTCCACCACCACGCCGTTGCCCACCACCGCCATCACGCCGGGATACAGGATCCCCGACGGCACCAGGTGCAGGGCGTACTTCTGGTCGCCCACCACCACCGTGTGCCCGGCGTTGGCCCCGCCGTTGTACCGCACCACCGCGTCGTGGTCGGCCGCGAGCAGGTCCACGATCTTGCCCTTGCCCTCGTCCCCCCACTGCAGCCCGACCACCGCCGTGCAGGTGCCCTTCTGGGTCCGGTCACGCCCCTCGGCCCGGCTGAGCGACCGGGGCTTGGCCGCTGTCGTCGTGCTGCTCTCAATCATCGATGCGGTTCCCTCTGCACCAGGCGTGTGGGACGGACTCTCCAAAGCACGCGGCCGACCGACGGCCCGCGACCAACAACGATAGGGGCGTCCGATAGGTCCGCCGATCCCGAGACAGCCCGCACGACCCGAATGCCCGCCCGCTCCCCGGAGAGCAGCCGCGACACTCCGCCTCATCCAAACCCCTCGACAGCCCGATCAGAGAGCGGTACGGAGAGTGTGAGCCAATGGAAGAAACCATCCGCATCATGTGCCCCAACCTGCTCTGCCGCAAGGTATTGGGCGTGCCCTCCAGCGCCCGCGGCAAGACCGTCCGGTGCAAGGGCTGCTCGACCGCGATCCGAATCCCTGAAAAGGCCGCCGACGAGGCCAGCACCGCCGGCAAGTCCGCAGCCAGCGCCAAAAAGCCGGCCTGATCGCCGGCCGGCTCTCCCACGACACATTCTCACTCGCATCCCGCCCGCCGCCTAGAGCGCGGGCTGATCGTCGTCGTCGTCCGAGAGGTCGAAGTCAAAGTCGAAATCCACGCTCGAATCGTCGTTGACAAGCGAGGTGTTCACCGTTGCCGCGTCCGACCCGGCCGAACTCGCCGCCGACTTGACGTGCTGGCTCAGTGCCTCAGGGTCGATCGACGCCGGGGAACCGTCGATCCGCACCACAAACAGCAGCGTCCCGATCTCGAGCACATCGCCCGCCGAGAGCTCCGTGTCTTCGACCTTGTGCCCGTTGACAAACGTGCCGTTGCTCGAGCCGAGATCACGGATCCGCACGCCCGAGCCGCCCGTCACCACCTCGCAGTGGTGCCGCGACACGTTGGCCGCCGGAATCCGGATCTGACAATCGTCGTGCCGACCGATCAGAATCTTGCCGGCTTTGAGAGGCACCGCCTGCTGCTTCCCGTCCGAACGCACATGAACAAGGGCCGAATCCACTCGAGCACACTATCCTTTCCCGCCGGACGTATGTCCGGCCTGCCGTTCGGTCCGGCTCTTGAGCCGGTCGTCCGGGACAATCCGCGGGCGCGACATCCGAATCCCGCCTACTCGAAACACCGGCCCGGAAGTCCAGACCGTGCCGCAGGGTAGCCTAGTGTGACCACCCGCCTCCCGCAAATCCCCAGCACATCGACCGCCGCCGTCGTGCAGGCCCTCGCCGCCGACCCCGCACACGCCCCGGTCAGGCACCTCTACATCCACGTCCCCTTCTGCTTCCACAAGTGCCACTACTGCGATTTCTACAGCCTCGTGGATACCCGGGACCGGCAGCAACCCTTCACCGACCGCCTCCGCCGCGAACTCGACGCCCTCGCCCCCCTTGCCCGGGGCGAGCCCCTCCGCTCCATCTTCGTCGGCGGCGGCACGCCCACGCTCCTCCGCCCCGACCTCTGGCAACAGCTCCTGTCCACTCTCGACACCGCCTTCGACCTCTCCGCCATCAGGGCCGGCACCGCCGAGTTCAGCGTCGAGTGCAACCCCGAGACCGCCACCCCCGAGCTCTTCGACACCCTCCGCGCCGGCGGCGTCAACCGCCTGAGCATGGGCGCCCAGTCCTTCGACCCCAAACACCTCAAGACCCTCGAACGCTGGCACGATCCCGCGAGCGTCGAGCGGGCCGTCGGCCTCGCCCGCGACGCCGGCATCACCCGCACCAGCATCGACCTCATCTTCGCCATCCCCGGCCAGACCCTGCCCGAGTGGGAGGCCGACCTCGACCGCGCCTTCGCCCTCGGCACCACCCACCTCTCCTGCTACGCCCTCACCTACGAGCCCAACACCGCCATGACCGCCCGCCTCAAGCGCGGCGACTTCGCGCCCACCGACGAAGACCTCGAGGCCGACATGTACGAACGCACCGTCGAGCGCTGCGCCGCCGCGGGGCTCGATCGCTACGAGGTCTCCAACTTCGCCGCGCCCGGACACGAATGCGCGCACAACCTCGCTTACTGGCGACAGGCCTCCTGGCTCGCCGCCGGCCCGAGCGCCAGCAGCAATCTGCGTACCGCCTCCCCCGAAGCCGACGCCGGCAGCTTCCAACCCGCCGCTGCCGCAGAGACGACCTTCCAGCCCCCCACCGCCGGAGCCGCGGCGTTCCAAGTCCCGAACACCGGGGCCGCGACGTTCCAGCCCGCCACCACCCATCACGCGCACCGTCCCGCCAGCTGGCGTTGGAAAAACCAACCCCGCCTCGACGACTACCTCAACCGCGACGACCACGGACACCCGCACGCCATCGACATCGAGCACTCCGACGCGACCAGATTCCTCGGCGAAACGCTCATGACCGGCGTCCGCCTGCGCGAGGGTCTCGACCTCGAACGCGTCCTCCGCGGCTTCGACGAAACCACCGCCGCCGCCGTCCGAGACGTCGCCGCCGCACAGATCGAACGCGGCACACTCCTCCAGGATGGCAACAGGATCAGACCGACCGACTCAGGATTCCTCGTCGCCGACGGCATCGCCCGCGAGTTCCTCGGCGTCCTCTGGTAGGTCGTCGTCTTCGACCAACTCACCCCGCGCGGCCGCCTTCGCCCCCGCCGTCGGCGGCGGATGCAGGTGCATCCGCGTCAGGAGCGACCGCAGGTCCTTCGGGAACGGCGAGTGCACGTCGATCTCTTCACCCGTGATCGGGTGGTTGAACGCCACGCGGTGCGCGTGCAGCGCCAGCCGCGACGACGCCCGCCGCGCCACATCCGGCCCGTAGAACTCATCCCCCAGCACCGTCGACGAGATCGAGTCCAAGTGCACCCGCACCTGGTGCAGCCGCCCCGTCACCGGCCGGGCCTCGATCAGGCACCCCGAGACCGACTCCTCGATCACCCGGTAGGCCGTCACCGCCGGCTTGCCCGACGTGCCGATCCGCGCGGTCTTGGTCGACGTGTACTTGTCCACCTTCTTGACCACCTCGACGATCGGCCGCTTGATCACCCCCGACGGCTTGTTGGGCGCACGCCGGCACACCGCCCAGTAGAACTTCCGCACCGCCCGGGTCTCGAACGACTCCCGCAGCCCGTCGTAGGCCTCCGCCGACAACGCCACGACCAAAAGCCCGCTCGTGCCCCGGTCGAGCCTGTGCAACATCCCCCAATCTCGCTTGGCCCCGAGCTTGGCCAGCCGCGGCCCGTAGTGGGCCATCAGGCCGTTCAGCAGCGTGTCGGCGTCGTGCCCCACCCCCGGCACCGTCACCAGCTTGGCGCGCTTCTCCACCACCAGCATGTCGTCGTCGGCATGCGCAAGGCGGAAGGTCACACGGTCGTTGGCAAAGGGCACAGCCACACCCGACAGTAGCTCCGAAACGCAGCCTGCACCGGCCGGTCGATCCGGATAACCTAGAGGCATGACCTACCGCTCACCCGTCGAATACAACGCCGAACGCATGCACGCCGCCGCCGTCTACTGCTCCGACGGACGAGTCGGCGAGCATTTCGACGATTTCCTGCAGAACGGGCTCAAACTCCCCCGCTACGACCGCGTCGCCCTGCCCGGCGGCCCCGGCTGTCTCGCCGGACACACCGAGGCCCGCCTCGAGCAGGAAGGCGTCATCGGCGAGCTCAAGTTCCTCACCGACGCCCACGGCATCGACCGCGTCGTCCTGATCCAGCACCAGGGCTGCGCCTTCTACGCCCACCGCCTCGGCGTCGAGCCCGACCGCATGGCCGCACTCCAACGCGCCGACCTCGTCCGCGCCGCCTTCCAGATCCGCCGCGTCTCGAGCGCGATCAACGTCGAGGCATACTTCGTCGGCCGCGAAGGTGACGGCCTGGTCTTCGAGCAGGTCAACATCGACTGACGCCTCGGGATCGGGTGCCACTGGTCAGCCCCGGCTCTGCGGGGATGCCCAGTGCCGATCACTCACGCGCGCCCGTCCCGCCCCCACCCGCATTCCGGGCACCCACCCGCGATATCGCCGCGCAGGTCATACCCGCACCAGCCACATCTCCCCCCACGGACTCGTTGCTTCATCTGAAGCAAGGGCCAGATGACGAGAGGCACCACCAGCAGCGTTGCATAGAAGAGCGTATTGATCGCGATGCCTCGCCATATGGGCCGAAGCGGGATGCACCGAAATTCGTTGAGCACAGAAGTGCCACTCGAGCCTGAGAATTCGAGCCCACCCTTGACCCCGCTCACTGAATCCCACACCGGCTGGCCCGCGTACTCGAGCTCGCACCACGCAGACACCACCGGCCATCCGCACGCTCGATCAATGCGCAGGTCACTCGACGGCCAGACATCGCCGACGGCCAACGAGGGCAGCACACCCCAACCAAGCCAAGGATCGAGCGCCTTCGCCTGCTCGTAGGCGAGCGCCCACTGCTCCCGAACAGACGGAACGCCGCGCGTCACGCCAGGCAGTCCGGGCCGCCCGGGCGGGCGTTCATTTCGCGCTAGCATTATTCGATCTTCGCGCAAGAGGCTCCTTTCCCGGAGCACGCCAATCACCGAGTCCTGAGATCCCGGACAGACGTAGCCGCCGCTCGTACTCTGCGAGACCAAGTACGGGGCAATCAGCGCCGAGACAACGACAACAACAGCGTTCATCGCCACCCCAAGCAGCAGGCACAACCCCAACCGTCGAGCCATCCACCGAATCGGGTTATTCCCGGCATTGCTGGTCACGCGCATCCCCGAGTCTCGTCAAACTTCGCCAACCCACGAGCCCCGAGCCCAAGCTCGGTAGTCTCCTCAGCACGCCTCCGGCCGCCCCCACCCACACTCAGAACACCCCTCCCCCATCCGACCCTCCAGTTCATACCCGCACGCCGGGCACCGCCCCGCCCGCCGCCGCCGCTCGCCGCGCACCGCACGCCACACCAACCCCGGCACCACCAACGCCACCAGCCACACGCCGCCAAACACCGCCCAGTTGGCCGCAAACCCCGGCCACACCGGCCGCAGCGGCAGCACCGCGCCAACGACCCCGGAACCCCGGAACCCACCACCGGCGATCTGGATCCCATCTGACTCAATCGCCAGCCGCCCGATCGTGACGAAGTTCGGGTTCGGGAACGCCGCGGCCCGCTCGGCCCGGGCGGTCAGCGCCATGCTCCGCCAAGGCCTGCCAAACCGCCACTCCACACGGAACACATCGCGCCCGCGCGCCGGCCGCGCCAGTTCGATCTGCCGCCGATCCTCCGCGCCCCACACGCCCGTCCGCGCTTGCCCCGAGGCGTTCAGCGCGTTCAGACTCGGCACCGGCGCGGCTTCCGACGCCTTGCCCGCAAACGCGTCGTACACCGCCGCGGGCTCGCGGCTCACCGCGTGCGCCTCCACCGCGTCCGCCGACGACGACCCCGCCCGCACCACCATGTACTTGAACAGATCATCACTCGCTGTCGCCGGCAAGCCCAGCCAGCCCGAGTCGATCCAGACGTTCCCGCCCTGCGCATCGTGCGCCGCCCACCACGCCCCGCCAACCGTCGTCACCCCGCCCAGGACCGACGCCAATACCACGACCCGCCACCACCGGCCAGAGCCACGTTGGCCGCGGGCACTCGCCATCACACCGGCGTCTCCCACGCCTCGCCCGGCGTGTACCCCACAAGCCCGTACAGCTCCTCCCGCGTCTGCATCTCACCCAGCAGCGACTCCACCGTCCCCTCGCGCTTCAGCGTTGCCAGCGCCCTCGTCACCGCCCCCATCGCCACCCGCAGCATCGACACCGGATAGATCACGATGTCATACCCCATCTCCCCATACCGCGACAGCGGGATCAGCGGCGTCTTGCCAAACTCCGTCATGTTCGCCAGCAGATACACCCTCCCCCCGTCGCTCCGTCGCTTCGTCGCTCCGTCGCTTCTCAGCGCCGCGGCAAACTTCCCAAACTCCGCCTCCGTCTTCAGCCCCTCGGGAAAGATCATGTCCGCCCCCGCCTCGACATACGCCTTCGCCCGCTCGACCGCCGCGTCCATGCCGTCGACGCCCCGCGCATCGGTGCGCGCGCAGATGACAAACGCCCCGCCCGAGCAATCCTTCGACGCCTTCGACGCCCACTCGACCTTCTCGCACATGTGCTCGCTCGGCACCAGCGTCTTGCCGTCAAGATGCCCGCACCGCTTCGGGAAGACCTGATCCTCAAGGTGCAATCCCGCAGCCCCCGCCCTGGAGTACTCAATCACCGTCCGCCGCGTCATCTCCGCCTCGCCGAACCCCGTGTCCGCATCGGCCAGCACCGGCAGGCCCGACCCGTCGGCCACCTCGCGGATCACCCTGCAGAAGTGCTCCAGCGTCAGCAGCCCGACATCCGGTACCCCCGCGGCCACACTTGTCGCCCCGCCCGAGACATACGCCGCGTCAAACCCCGCCTGCGCCACCGCCCGCGCCACCAGCGCATTGAACGCACCGGGCGCAGCAACAACGCCGGAATCCATGAGCGAACGGAGGACACTGCCGGGGTGAGGTGTGGTCATGCCGACACTTTAGGAGCACCCCGGCACCGAGTCCGCAGCTCCCACCGCACCGCCACTCGATCGCACCGCGGGTCAGACAAGCCGGCAGTCAGGGCAGATGCAGCCGCAGCACACGCTCACCCCTGCGGAAGACCGACTTGGTGTGCTCAACCCGCCACTTGGTCTCCGCCGTCGGGCCGAACGTGTGACCGTCCTCGAGCACCGAGCCATTCTCGACCAGATACATCACCAGCGAGTACCCGACGTCCGCAAGATCCGCCGGGGGTGTCGTCGCGTCAACGACCTCCAACTCCAGAAACCCCAGCTCCGCCATCCCGCACGACGACATCGAGTACGGGCCGTCCTCGGTCTTCCCGGAGATCACCAGCCCCACCCACAGGTGCACGGGCGGTACATCCGCGAGAGAGTCCTGCACGAACGCCTCCGGCTCGAGCAGGTGACCCGCGTTCCCCCAATACACCCCCACCGCGTCTCCCGCACGACAGACAGCCGCCGCGAGACGAGTCGCCGCCATCGACGTCTCATGCCCCGACGCACCGCCGAGCGCCGTCACCAGCACGTGCTCGTGCTGCGCCCCCATCGCCGCCCTGGCCTCGGGCCACATCCACGACCGCACGACCGCCTCATCGACATCCGGCTTCGGGATCGGGAACGGCATCGGCACCACGATGACCGTCACGCCGTCACACTCAAAGCCAAAGTCAGGATCGTCGCCGTCCGACGCCTCGATCTCGGATGCGGGGAACAACTCCCGCGCCGCCCGCAGAATCGACTCCGGCGTGAGCCCCCCGTTCGACCGCGTCGCCACCATGCAAAGCTGCGGCCACGCCCCCGAGTTCCTGCGCGGCCTCCTGCGGAAGAACCTGCCGAGCATCACCGACCTCCACCAACAAAGCCATCTCGCCAGTACGGTCCCGGCGACCGACGATGCTCGCAGAATACCAAATCACGCCGACGGGCGACGGCTCGGATGACTGGCTCGGCAGCGATCACGCGAAGGAACTTCGCAGCATCGCGCAGCTCTCGCCCGGCGCTTCCGCACCGCACACCACCGAACTCACGGCCACCCCTCGGCACCCCGACTCAACCAATTTCCCCACATTCTCAGGAGTGATGCCGCCGATCGCCAGATGCGGTACCCGCGCACACGCCGCGTCCGCCAAATACTCGCGCAGATACCCAACCCCCGCCACCGCCTTCGGCTTGGTCGTGCTCGCGAACATCGGCCCCACGCCGCAGTAGTCCGCCCCCGCCGACGCCGCGGCCCGCGCCTGCGCCGCGCTCCCCGTGCTCACCCCCACCAGCAACGAATGCCCCGCAATCTTCCGCACCTCACGCACCGGCATGTCGCCCTGCCCGACATGCACCCCGTCCGTCCCCGCCGCGAGCGCGACATCGACCCGATCGTTCACAACCACCGCCACACCCCGCGGCCGCGCGATCGCCACGAGCGCGAGCGCACGCCCAACCAACTCCCCCGTCTCCAACCCCTTCTCCCGCAGCTGCAGACAGTCCGCCCCGCCCTCCACCGCCAGCTCCGCCACCCGCTCCCACGTGTGGTGCGCGCACAGCGCCTCGGTGATCAACACACACAGCCGCCACTGCTCCGCACGCCCTGTCCCCAGCGCGCGCTCAACCCGGCCGCACGCGTCGTACGCCCTGTACCGGATCCGCTCGGTCTCCGCCGCCGCGTCTGCAGCGCCCAGCGCCTTGGCCCCTTCCTCGATTGCCCGCAGCGCCTCGGCCAGCCGCCCCGACGCCGCCGCCACGACCGCCGGCAGGTCCGCCCGCGTCGCCTCCCCCACCGTCGTCGCCGTCGTCCCCACATCCCCCGCCGTGTCCCGCCACGCCAGCAGCATGCCCCGGTCCACCGGCAACGCCCCGAGCGCCTCCCCCAACCCGTGCCGGATCGCCTTCAACTCGGCGCACGCCCCCCCGTCATCCAGCACAAACCTCGCCACATCCTCCACCACCCGCAGCCCCTCCCGGGCGCGGTTGGCGTTCGCATCAATCAATCGAGCAACCGAGGACATCCCCGCACAATAGCAGTGGGTGCCACGGGGCAGCACCACGTCTCCCTCGCCCCGGCCCCCCACCTTCCTCAGCCCCACCCCTCGATCTGGCCGATACTCCCCCCATGCCCATCGCCCCCAGCACCGAACCCTGTCTCGTCGTCATCTTCGGCGCCTCCGGCGACCTCACCGCCCGCAAGCTCATCCCCGGGCTCTACGAGCTCGACCGCCTCGGCCAGCTCCCCCAGGGCCTCGCCGTCATGGGCGTCTCCCGCACCGACCTCTCCGACGACGCCTTCCGCGACAAGATGCGAGAGTCCACCCGCGAGCTCTCCCACGCCTTCGACGAGGCCGCGTTCGACGCCTTCGCCAAGCGCCTCCACTACCACGCCGCCGACGCCGTGCAGCCGGAAGACTTCGCCGGCATCCGCGACTCCATCGCCCGCCTCGGCGAGGAGCACAACATCCTCCGCTCCGGCGGCACGCCCAACCTGCTCTTCTACCTCTCGGTCTCGCCCAATCTCTACGAGTCCATCATCGACAACATCGGTGCCGCGGGGCTCGTCAGCGAGGGCAAGCGCTGGTGCGCCATCGACCCCCGCGCCATGCCCTGGCAGCGGATCATCGTCGAGAAGCCCTTCGGCACCGACCTCCGCACCGCCAAGACGCTCAACCAGGCCCTCGGCCGCGTGTTCGAGGAAGAGGCCACATTCCGCATCGACCACTACCTCGGCAAGGAGCTCGTCCAGAACATCCTCGTCCTCCGCCTGGCCAATGCCATATTCGAGCCCCTCTGGAACCGCACCCACGTCGACCACGTGCAGGTCACCGCAGCCGAGACGCTCGGCGTCGGCTCCCGCGCCGGCTCGTTCTACGACGGCGCTGGTGCGATCCGCGACATGATCCAGAGCCACCTGCTCCAGGTCCTCGCGCTGGTCGCGATGGAGCCGCCCTCGCAGTACGCCGGCGACGCCATCGCCCGCGAGAAGATCAAGATCCTCTCGAGCGCGCAGATCGCGTCATCCGAGGATGAGGTGTGGCAAGCCGGCGCCCTCGGCCGCTACGGCAAAGGCCCCGACGGCCCCGCCTACACCGACGAGAAGGGCGTCGACCCCGACCGCCGCACCGAGACCTTCGCCGCGATCCGCGTCGGCTTCGACAACTGGCGCTGGGCGGGCGTCCCGTTCTTCCTGCGCTCCGGCAAGCGGATGGCCAGCAAGCTCACCGAGGTCGTCGTCCAGTTCCGCTCTCCACCGATGAACATCTTTGAACGCCTCGGCGTGACCCCTCCCGCCGAGCCCGCCAACCGCCTGGTCATCAGCATCGCCCCCACCGAGGGCGTCAGCCTCCGCGTCGCGGGCAAGGTCCCCGGCTCGGCGTTCAAGATCGAGACCACCCGCCTCGACCTCGACTACGCCGAGAGCTTCGGCGGCGAGTCCATCGACGCCTACGCCCCCCTCATCCTCGACGCCATCAAGGGCGACCGCACCCTCTTCAAACACCGCGACGAGGTCGAGAGCGGCTGGCGACTCGTCCAACCCTTCCTCGACTCCCCCAGACTCCGCGAGGGCATCGAGGTCTACGCCCCAGGCTCCTGGGGCCCCGCCCGGGCCGACGAGATCATCGCGGCGACGGGGGCGAGGTGGCATAACCCGACGACTGGCGAGGCAACGTAGACCGTCGCGCCACCTTTTCTGCAAGCTCACAGACATTTTGGCAACCCCGCCGCGCTCCAACGGTAGCAGTCGAGCAGGAATCGCGGACATGGACTAGGGGATCGCCATGAACTCGGCACGGGACTCGGTGCTTGTTGGACTACTCATTGCACTCGTCTGGGTGCTGGGATGGCCTACCACCCTGCGGGCCCAATCGAACGGGCTCCTGTGCCAGTCTCGGCGGGTTCTCAGCACAACGCCCACCGGTGGATTCCCGTCTGACCTCGCCCTCTCGGAGGACTCGGTGTTCGTAGCCGACAACGCTCAGGGCCTGCTGGCCTTCGACGTCTCCGATCCGGGGTCGCCGCGGCTCCTCAGTGCTGTTCCGCTGGATGAGGGTGCACGCGCGGTGCAGGTCGTCGGCACGCACGCCCTCGTGGGCGGCTCACTCAATCTATACGTCTTCAACATCGCCGATCCCGAATCGCCGATCATTGTGGGAACACTCCCTCTTCCCGGCGCCGCCAACCGGTTTGCCATCGCGAACGGGATCGCATACATCCCGGTCAATAACGTGGGCGTCGTCATCGTGGATATCACTGATCCGGCAAACCCCAGCCTGTTGAGCACATTCGATCCCGGCCACAGTGTGTCCAGCGTCGCTGTCGCCAACGGTTCTGCATTCCTCGCGCTCGGCGTCTATGGCATGAGCGTCGTCGATGTCACCGATCCCGGCGACCCCTTCCAGATCGGATCGCTCGACTCCCCTCGGGTCTACGACATCTCGATCGCCGGAGACGCCGCCTTTGTGTCAACCAGAGACCTTTCATCTTCCAGATACGGCGTCGCGAGCATCGACATCACCGATCCCTCGGAACCGCACCTGCTCACCACGAGCGACCCGATCGCTGGGAGGTCTAACCTCGTGGTCTCCGACGGGCTGGCGTTCCTGAACGGCGCATCGGCCGTCTATGACATCTCCGACCCTGAGTCGATCATCCCGATTGGCGAATCCCCCACTGCCGGAAGACGCGCCGCGATTCGAGGCGACCTTGCCTTCGTGGTCACAGACGACAGCTTCAGCGTGATGGATGTCTCCGACCCGGGCCCGGGCGGACCAGTCGGCTTCTTTGCGATCCGCGACTCCGAGGGGCTGGCCGTAAGGGGCGATTACGCCTTCCTCTCCGCATGGAGCGACGGCTTCGTGGTCCTCAACATTTTGGACCCGCACAACCCGCTCCACATCGCCTCGATCGACCTCCCGTCCCTTGCCCATCATCTCGACATCGACGGCGACTATGCGTATGTCGCCGTCTCCAGCCGGGGTCTGGCGGTCGTGGATATCTCGGACCCCGAGTCGCCCGAACTCCTTGTTCCGCCTGCGGGCTTCAGCGGGAACCGCGTCGATGTGGGTGATGGCGTTGCCGCGGTGATCGGAACCAGTCTGTACTTCGTCGATGTCACCGATCCGCTGCATCCAACACTCCTGGCCACGCACCCGTTTGGCAGTGGAGGTCGCAACCACGGCGCGGTGCAGGTCACCAACGGCCATGTCTTTCTGGCTACCGGGGCGCTTCGGGTGTTCGATCTCAGCGATCCACAGGCCGACCCAGTGGCAACGCTCGAAGAGTGGCCGCTCTTGAATGCCATCGACGTACAAGGCGATCTCGCGTGCGTAGCCGGCTATCACGATCTGGTCATGCTCGATGTCTCCGATCCCTCCGATCCACAGACGATCGGACGTATGGACCTCCCCGGAGATACTGCGCAATCCGTCCGGCTCGTCGGCGATCGGGTATATGTGGGCCTCACCAGTCGCGGGTTCTGGGTCATCGACGTCTCGGACCCGTTCGCACCCGTCCTATTGGCAACCTCTGACAACTGGGTGGAGAGCAGACCGATCTTCGATCTCAACATCCGAGGGCAGCACGCGACAATGGTGTCGTTCGACGGCCTCCGCGTCCTCGACATCTCCGACTGCCCCACCTGCCCCGCCGACTTCAACAACGACAACACCACCGACACCCGCGACGTCATCGCCTTTCTCAACGCCTGGGCCACTCAACGCGGCACAGACTGCTCCAACAACGACTGCTCCGCCGACGTCACCGGCGACGGCCTGGTTGATTCCCGTGACTTCATCGCCTTCCTCAACGCCTGGAACGCTGGCTGCTGACGCCCACACACTCCGATCGCCGCCCCGACTGGCAATCCCCGTCCATCCCCGCCACAATGGGCCATGCCCGACCCCTACGACATCGCCCCGCCGCTCCCCAAGCCGGCCCTCCCCGGAGAGGTCCTCGTCCGCGAGTCCGTTGACGACCTGCTCGACGCGATGACCTCCGACATGCTATTCCAGGCCAAGTCCTGCGTGCGCGCATTCGGCGACTTCCACCTGGCCCTCTCCGGCGGCTCGACCCCCGAGCCGCTCTACCGCCGCCTCATGTACGACCAGCGCGTCCGCGACTTCCCCTGGAAGAAGACCCACCTCTGGCAAGTGGACGAACGCTGCGTCGAGGACGACGACGACCGCCGCAACTGGAAGATGATCGCCGACCTCCTGCTCGACCACTCCGACATCCCCCTCGCCCAGACCCACCCCATGCCCGTGCTCGATCCCGAGGGCGACCTCGCCTACGAGACCCGGCTCCGCGAGGCGCTCGAGTGGCGCGAGAAGGGCCACGACCGCCTCGACTACGTCGTCCTCGGCATGGGCAACGACTTCCACACCGCCAGCCTCTTCCCCGGCTCGGCCGCGCTCGACGCGCCCGCCGGCCGCCTCGCCGTCTTCAACGACGGCCCCGGCGTCGTCCCGCCCAAGCGCATGACACTCACCTACGAGATGCTCAACGCCTCGCGCTTCCTCGCCGTCCTCGTCACCGGCAAGGGCAAACGCGACACCATCGCCCAGCTCGTCGCCAACACCCGCGACCTGCGCGAAGCTCCCATCCGCGGCATCCAGCCCCTCGGCGGCACGCTCCGCTGGTACCTCGACCGCGACGCCTGCCCCGACTCCTAAGCACTTCCCCGAGACGGTTCACGGAGTCCGGTTCCACCCGCCGCAGCCCGCTGCGCGCAGGTGCCGTGGTCTGCGCGAGTCCACGAACGAACGCCACGCCGATTGCCGCGGCCGGAATGAGTGTTCCAACGTGCGCCCACAGTTTCACCGAACACCGCAGCACCACCACAACCGTTGCTGCGCTGCGTCGCCCCGTGTTCCGCACGCACTCGCCGCCCCGCGGCTACCTCGATGTCCAGTTTCCCTCGCGCTTCTGATCAGCAAGATCGCACCAATCGTGCAATTCAGACACTCCTGCGCAAGCGATTCGGTGTAATCTGTGCGCATGAGCTCGGATCACGAGCTCGGTCAGGACGCCCAAGGAGAAACCCCATGAAGTACATCACCGCCGCGAAGAACAGACACACGCGCGTGCGCGCATTCGCATCACTTGCCTGCGTGCTCGCGCTCGCCGGCACCGCAGCTGCGCAACTCGAAACCAACGAGAACACCAAGATCGCCTTCGCCGGATCGCAGGCCGAAGACCGCTTCGCGCAGGCCGTCGCCACCTCCGGCGACCTCGCCGTGATGGGCGCTCCCTTCGAGGACGGCTTCTTCCTGAACATGGGTGCCGCGTACGTCTATCGCAACACCGCGGGATCCTGGTCCCAGGAAGCGGCATTCGATATACCCAACACCGCCGGCGGATCCAGCAACGACTGGTTCGGCCACGCGGTCGCCACCGACGGAGACTGGGTCGCCGCCGGAGCCCCCCTCTTCGACACCACCTTCATCGACGACGGCGCTGTCTACCTCTACCGCGATGAGGGCACCGGCTGGGGCCTCGTCCAGAAGCTGACCGCCCCCGACGCTGGCGGCCCCGACCAGTTCGGCTTCGCCGTGGAGATCAGCGGCTCCAGGCTCGCCATCGGCGCCATCAACGACGACGGCAAGGGCTCGGTCTACATCTACAGCTTCGACGGCACCACCTGGGTCTTCGACGCCAAACTGCAGGAGGCCGCCACCACCGCCGGCGCCCGCTACGGCAACGCGCTGGCGATCGAGGGTGACACGCTCCTCGTCGGCGCCCCGGTCCAGAGCGGCGGCGGCCTCGTCTGGGTCTACGACTTCGACGGCGCAACCTGGAACACCACCGCCGCCCTCGACGCCTCCGACGACGCCAGCGATGACGAGTTCGGCTTCTCGGTCGATCTCGAAGGCACCCGTGCCATCGCCAGCGCACACCTGCAGGACGGCGGAGGCGGCAGCCTGCCCAACTCCGGCGCCGTCTACGTCTTCGACTTCGACGGCCTCAACTGGAACGAGACCACCAAGCTCTCCGCCGAGACCGACGCCAGCAGCCAGGCCAACTTCGGCTATTCGAGCGCCCTGATCGACGGCGCCGCCGTTGTTGGCGCTTTCCAGGCGCACAGCGCAGCCGACGACTTCACCGGCGCCGCCTACGTCTTCCGCGAGACCGCCGGCACCTGGGCCCGCGAGTCCACACTCGTCGCCTCCGACGCCGTCGGCGGCGACTTCTTCGGCCTCGCGGTCGACGCCGACGCACAGATCCTGATCGGCGCACCCGGCGATGCCCCCGCCAGTTCAGGGCAGCAGCGGTTCGGCTCGGCCTACGTCTTCGACGCCGCACCACCGCCGCCCGTCGATTCCGACGGCGACGGTCTGTTCGATTCCACCGAGCTCGAGATCGGCACCGACCCCTTCAACCCCGACACCGACGGCGACGGGATCAGCGACGGCGACGAGGTCAACATCACGTTCACCAACCCGCTTAGCGCCGACACCGATGGCGACGGGCTGTCCGACCTGATCGACCCCACACCCCTTGACCCCGGCGCTACCGCCGATTGGCTCGAGGCCGAAGCCCTCGCACTGAGCGAAGCCGTCGATATCCTCAGCCTCGCCGACTTCAACGGACCCAACAACAACGCCAACAAGGGCCGCCGCAACTCACTGGCCAACCGCATCCGCAACGCCGCCAAGGACATCCGCCGCGGCGACTACGATAGCGCGATGGACAAACTCGACAGCGCGCTGGCCAAGGTCGACGGCGTCGAACCCGAGCCGGACTGGATGCACAGCGGCCCCGCGCAGCAGGACCTCGCCGACGAGCTCGTGCTGCTCATCGGCCTGCTGATCTACGGCTGATCCGCCACCCCCGCGGACAGCCCGGCCGCTACATCAACCGAAATCACTCAGAGCGCCGGGCCCCGCCCGGCGCTCTTTCTTTGCGCCGGCACCACTGAGCGAAGCCCGGTGCCGTGGTCTGAGCGAGTCCTCGAACGAAAGCCACGCCCGCAACAAAGCCCAGCTCCCCGTCACCGCAACCCATACTCCTTCAGCTTCCGATACAGCGTCCGCTCCCCGATCCCCAGCAGCTTCGACGCCTGCTCCCGATTCCCCCCCGTCAGCTTCAGCGTCTCCCGGATCGCCCGCTTCTCCAGCTGCTCCAGGCTCGTCCCCGCCAGCGAGCCCACCGACCCCGACTCGCCGAGCTCCGCCGACGACTCCTCGCTCCGGATGTCCTCGGGAATGTGCTCGGTGTCCAGCGTCGACGCCCCGCCGCCGATCCCCATCACCGTCATGTTCTGCACCACGTTGAGCAGCTGCCGCACGTTGCCCGGCCAGTCAAACGCCGTCAGCCGCATCAACGCCGCGTCGGTGATCCCCGGCACCGCCGCCTCCGGCGCAAGCTGACCCGCAAACCGCGCGATCGCGTGACGCACGATCCGAGGAATGTCCTCCCGCCTGTCCCGCAGCGGCGGCAGATGGATGTGCGCCCCGTTGATCCGGAAATACAAGTCCTCCCGGAACAACCCCTCCTTCGCCGCGGCCTTCAGATCCTTGTTCGTCGCGCTCACAAACCGCGCGTCCGTTGTCCGCGACGCGTTCGACCCCAACCGCACCAGCTCCCCCGTCTCCAGCACCCGCAGCAGCTTCGCCTGCATCGACAGCGGCATGTCCCCGATCTCATCGAGAAACAGCGTCCCCTTGTCCGCGTACTCAAACACCCCCTCGCGGTCCTTGTCCGCCCCCGTAAACGCCCCCCGCACGTGCCCGAACAGCTCGTCCTCGAGCAGGCTCTCCGCCTGCCCCGCGCAGTTGAACGCCACAAACCGCCGCTGCGCCCGCTTCGAGTGGTCGTGAATCGCGCGCGCAATCAGCTCCTTGCCCGTCCCGCTCTCCCCCGTGATCAGCACCGGGATGTTCGAGGGCGCCACCGTCGCCACCGTCGTCAGGATCCGCCGCATCGGCTCCGACCCCGCGATGATCCCCTCAAACCCGTCGTGCTGGATCAGCTCCCCGGCCTCCGGAGCCTCGTGCCGCAGCAGCACCGCCTCGGCCGCCCGGTTCACCACGCTGCGGAATACCTCCAGATCCAGCGGCTTCTCGACAAAGTCGAACGCCCCGTCCTTGAACGCCGCCCGCGCCGTCGGCACGTCCCCGTGCGCCGTCACCATGATCGCCTCGGCCTGCGGCTGCGTCCGCTTGGCCTCCCGCAGCACCACCATGCCCGCGTCCCCGCCGTCCCCCGCGACCGCCAACTCTCCCACCCCAAACCCCGCGCTCTCCGGCATCCGCAGGTCCGTCACGATCACGTCAAACGACCCGCCCGAAAGCTCCTCCACCGCCGCCGCCACGCCGTGCACGATCGTGCACACATGCCCCGGCTTGCGCAGGGCCGCGGCCATCACCTCGGCATGATCGGGCTCGTCCTCGACAATGAGGACCTGGGCGGCGGGGGCGGCGTTCTTGGTGGCATCAGACATAGGGGAAGAGTGTATGAGCCTCCCCGGACCACGGGTGCCACGGGTCAGCGAAGGCTCTGCGCAGCTGCCCCGTGACCAAAGCGCCGCAGCCGCCGAATCCCAGCCCGGTGCCGTGGTCTGAGCGAGTCTCCGAGCGAAGGCCACGCCCCCCGATGGGCTCCACGACAAACAGACACATCCCCTGTGCCACGGTGGCTTTGCTCCCGCTCCCACTCCCGCCGACTCCCCCTCTGCGCTCGCAGCATCGCTGCGGCAAGCCGCCTCCCCTGCCTCCCTCCGCGCTCTCCGCGTCCTTCCTGGTCTCGCGCCCCCTCCACACCTCAAGACCACGCACCGACCGACCCCTCACCCATCAGTCCCCACCCAACGCCCCGGAATCCCCCTCCGACTCCGGCGACTCTTCCCGCGACCGCGGCTGCCCCGGCCTGTCCCGGGCGTACTGCTGCATGTCCACCACCACGTCCATCTCGTCCACGATCTCTTCCCCGATCAGCGATTCCATCACATCCTCCAGCGTCACCACCCCCACCACCACGCCGTGCTCGTTCACCACCCCGAACAGGTGCGTCCTCATGGCGACGAACTGCCGCAGGAGCAGGTGCCCGCGCGTGTTGCTCGGCACAAAGTGCAGCGGCTGGCACATCGACCCCACCAGCTTGTCCCGCTCCCCGCGCGCCAGCGAGGTCAGGATGTCCCGCCGCAGCACCACGCCCGCCCAACGCTCCGAGTCCCCCTCCGCGTACACCGGCAACCGCGCGTGCGTCCACTCACGCTCCCGCTGCTCCACCTCACCGAGCGTCATGTCCGCCCGCAGCTCCGAAACCACCGCCCGCGGCGTCATGATCTGCCTCGCAAGAAGATCGTTCAGCTTGAGCACGTTCTGCACAAGCTCGGCCTCGATCGGCAGGATGCTCCCCTCCTCGGCGCTCATCCGCGCCATGTGCCGCACCTCGTCCTCGGGCGCGATCGCGATGTGCGCCGTCGGCAGCACCGTTTTCGAAACGGTCTGCACCAGCCACACCAACGGCCCCAGCACGAACACTACCGCCTGCAGCCCCACCGCCACAGTCCGCGTCACCCCCTGGCTGAAGGCCACCCCCGCGATCTTCGGCAGGATCTCCGCAAGCACCAGCACACACAGCGTGAACACCGCCGAGAACCAGATCAGCGCGCCGTGCCCGAGCTCCTTCTCGGCCAGCGCGCCCGCGATCGTCGCCCCCGCCGTGTTCGCCACCGTGTTCACGATAAGGATCGCCGCGATCGGGCGCTCCATCCCCGCCTTGAACGCGCTCAGGATCTTTCCCGCCCGGCTCCCCGAGTCGGCCAGGTTCCTCACGTAGGACACCCGCACCGAGTACAGCGCCGCCTCCGTCAGCGAGCAGAGACCCGATATCAGCAACACCGCGGCAACCGTCACAATCAAAAGCGTCATCGTGCTTGACTCCGCAAGGGCGACAAAGACAACTCCCCCAACAATCTTCCCCTCGGTCCAGGGGCCACCGGATCCCGGTCAAACGCACCGGAACGCACGCAGGGTACCGGGAGAACTCAGAACAGGATCCGGCCACCCGCATCCGGGCAGAGAATCGCCGCTCCCGCAGCCGTCGAACGACCAAGGGACCGGCCGAACCAGGGTCGCAGACTCGCCCTGATGCTCATGGGCGCACCAACGCGCACGTACAGCGCCAACCCCTCAAAAACACCGCTCCCCATCCATCTCTGACGCCTGCCGGATCCACCCCCTCAGCAGCGCCTCATCGATGTCGTCATCCTCGTGGATGTGAAAATACCGCACCTCCGGCTGCTTCGAGCCCACCGGCGGCTCCGGCCGAAGCGATGTGCCCCGAAAGAACGACACCTTCACGTACTTCGTGATGCAATGGAACGCGACAAACCACCCCCGCCCCTCCACGCCATAGAACGGCGTGTTCCACCGCACCGCCTTCCGCACCCCCGGCACCGACTCCACGATCAGCGCATCCAGCCGACGCCCCACATCCCGCTTCCACCCCGGCATCGCCTCGATGTACGCCCGCACCGGCGCATCGCCATCGGCCTTGGCGATCTGCGGATTCCCTCCCGAGAGCAGAACCGGCCCGTCGCCCCGTGCAGAGGTCTTCCCCCCCGCCTCTCCGGCACCTTTCCTGGCAGCCCTGTCACCGGCCTTCTTCGTCGCCTTCCGGGTGGTCTTCTTCGCCATGACGCATGCCTCTCCCCGGCGCTACCCACCGACCCCGCGATGGCAGCACCGATCCTCGACACCTGCATCGACAGACTACCACACCCCACGCCCGCACCGGCGCGGTGGGAACGCCCAACGTCCACCCACCGCGCCGGCACCTGCCCGACCAACCCCTACGCAATCACCCCCGCCGGCGAGTCCAGTTCGATCGGCCGCTTCGGATCCCACAGCCCCAGCCGCAGCATCAACTGCCGCCATCTGCCGAGCGAACGCTCCCACTTCGCGATCGCCGCCCCAACCTGCACCGCCACCGGGTGCGATGGCTCGACAAACCGGAGATGGTGCCTGCACGCGTTCAGGTTGCCGCTCAGCAGCAGCGCCGTGGCAAAGTTCGCCGCATGCAACTGGCTGACATCCGGACGCATGCCGATCCCCTCACCAACACACAATCGACGAAACACCTCCACCGCCCGGTCCGGACGGCCCGCCCGAAGGTGGCACACGCCCGCAGCATTCAGCAACACAGGATCGGCGCCGTTGGCCGACTTGAGCAGCTTCAGGGCCTCATCCGGCAGACCCCGCTCCACGAGCGCAACGACTTCCCGGAGCACACGCTCCCTCACCAATGATTCTGACGATTTCATCGCTTCGATCTCCAGCGGGATCGCGCACACCCCGTGGCCGCGCAACCACCGCGCATAAACGCAACTTCGCATGGATACAACTACAACGGCAGAGGACCGACGCGGTGCGCTACAAGAGCCAGCAGCACATCCGGCTCCGGTGCAAGACCCCGAGCGGTTCGCCCGAGCCCTCCCCGAGACCGGACGCCGTCACCCCGACCAGCGTGTATCGATCAGACTCGTGAAGCCACGTCGTGCCCGGCGTCGGCTCCCACCGGCCGCGACACTCAGAGGGCTGCCCCGGCTTGCTCTGCAGCACCGCGTAGTGATCGCAATACCCGATCCCGAACGCCGTCTCGCCCCCAAGCGACGAAGCCCGAGCAGGCAGCAACCGCAAGACCGGCGAATGCAGCACCACACCCGCGACCATCAACGCCGCGAACACCAGCCCCGTCGTCCTGCGAATGCGACCGTTCATTCAGCCAGAATGCTATCCATGCTGGTGCAAAACGCGAAATCCCCGCCGCCCCCCAGCCGCCCCCGAACCGGCCCCGGGCCGGCCCCGGGCCGTACCGACGCCGTACCCCGCCGCCAGTGCTCCCGCATCGCAAACCCCGCGGCATCAAAAGCCCCGCCGGACCTCCGGAAACGCCCGCTCGACCTCCTCAGACACCCCCACCCATTCCGGGATCACCACGTCCCGCATTCTCTCCGCCGGCGTGACCTTCAGCGCCGTAATCCGCTCGCCGTCATAACGCAGTTCCACCACCGTCTGCCGCGGCGCGTGCAGCTTCAGATCCACGCTCCAGTCCCCCGGCCACGCCGGCAGCAGCGTGATGTCATCCCTGATCGTCTGCATCGCCATCTCCTGCAGCCCGATCATCCCCGACCCGCCCCAGTTGTGGTCGGGCACCCAATCATGCCCCGGGCCCCAGAACGTCGGGAACCGACGCGGACTGTCGCCGAGCTTCTGCAGCGAGTACGCCCTTGCCTCCTCGACCATCCCCATGCGCGCAAAGAAGATCCCGTCCTGGTGCCACGAGATCACCATCCCCTTGAAGTCCGGCGCGTGCGCATACGTGTCCCGGAACACCCCGATCTCCTCGTCCCCAAGCCCAAACCGATCAAACGGGAACAACGGGTAGAACTGCGGCAGTTCAACATTGCGAACCGACTTCCAACTCGCCGCGGGCAACATGATCGTGTCGCCCTCCGCCTCGCCGTACGCGTAGTCGGGGACCCGGCCAAGCATCCCCGCAAAGAACGCCCGCTCCTCCGCCGAGACATCGTCCCCATCGAGCGCCAGTAATCCTTCAAGGCAGGCCGCCAAGCCAGCCAACACGTCCGTCGGATTCGTCGCACCCCGGTACGTCTCGCACGCCGTGGACGGGTAGATCACCAGCTTGCCCGACTCGTCCAGATCCTCACCGGTGCGCATGCGCTGGCGCAAGCGGTAGTGCTCGTCGAAGAACACCACCGACGCCTTGATGAACGGCAGGTACGCAGAGATATCCGCGCCGCTGAACCGGTGGTACTCCATCATCATGTACGCGTGCTCGAGCTGCGACTCGTAGTGGTACGCGCACGACTGGTTCGCCTGAATCCCCGCCTCCACCACATCGTTGTACCCGCGTGCCCCGTCCGCGCGCGCATCACCGAACGGCACCTCCGTCCCGCGGCCGCGGTGGTTCTGCGCGTCCCAACCCCACCCCGCGCCCAGCACCAGGCCCGACGCGTTCATGTACTCGGTAAACACCGCACCCTCATGCCCAAAGTGCTCCCGCACACGGGCCGTCGCGCCCGGCAGCCCCTTCCGATACAGCTCAAACTGCGGCAGGATCGCGTCGAAGTCCCCCGCCTTGAGCATCGGCCAATACAGCAGCCGCTGGTTCTGCGCCGTGTGCACCGCGCCGCCCCACTGCCGCCAGTCCGGCGAATACTGAAACGACGACCGCACCAGCACCGGGTCAAATCCGAGATTGCCCCCGTTGAACTTCGTCGGGTACTCACCCCGGAAGTTCCCGCCCAGCTGATACCGAAACAGCTGGTAGTTCCGGCCGACACGCCACGCCGCATCGCCCGTGTCCGCCCGCCCCGGATTCACCACGATGTGGCTGCGATTCCAGAACGCATCCCACCAGGACTCGCTCCGATCCCGCGATGCCTCAAGGTTCCGCGGCCGCCGCGCCGCCTCGAGCAGCGCCCCCGTCCACCCGTCAAGGTCCGGTGTCTGCTCCACCCGCGACTCCAGCACGACCTCGTGCCGCCGCGCCGGCGCATCGCTCGCGATCGTCCACGACCGATACGCCGTGCCGTGGTAGGTCCCCTCCGACGTGCCCGCCGGAGACATCCCCCGCCCGCGCAACACCCCGCCAAACGTCCGGTCCTTGATGTCGTCGAAGATCTCGTCGCGGTACGCGTCGAGCCCCTGCTGCGTGATCAGCACACCCGGCACCAACGCGTCCGGCGGGTTCCGGTGATAGAACAGCACACCGTCGCCCTCGAACCGGATCTCGTCGCGCACGCGCACCACCGGTCCGGGATACCCCTCCAGACTGAAGCACGTAAACCGCTCCCGCCGACCATCGGCGTCGATCAGTTCGTCGTCTTCGTACCGCCAACTGTCGTACGACGCCCGCACCGAGACCGCCGCCTCCGAATCGACCGTGACGTTGACCGACGAATCGTGCACATCGACCCAGCACACGATCGTCGTCTCGTCCACCCCCGGCACCCCGGCGCGAATCTCGATACTGCCTTCCCGGAGATGCAACATCTGCGCAAACGGCACCCCCTCACCAAACGGGCTCGGCGACATCGAGATCCGGACCCGCCCAAGCTTGAGATATTCACCGTTCTCGCTGAGGCAGCCGCTCCGCTGCACGTACAGCCGCAGCTCGCCGTCCTCCACCCACACATTGCAACCGAGGTCCCCGCCGACCAGCGGCATCGACTCGCTCGCGTCCCGGCTGGGGCTGTCCCAAACGATCGCGTACGCATCGAGCATCGGAGCGGTCTGGGCCGACACACCGCTCGCCATGCACAATCCCAGCACACCCCCAAGCAGGCTACTCAGGCGGAACAACGTCGTCATATCGGCTCTCCCGCGAGTGTGCGCATGCTCAATCCCCAAACTCCCCACCCACAAACGCCCCGATCAAACTCCCCGCCACCTCGTCGGTCGCCTGCGCCGCCCCATCACCCCCGATGTTCGTCGCCACCAGCACCGCGAACCCCTTCTCCGGGCTCGCCCACACCACGCAGAACCACATCGTGTTGCTCCCCGAGTGCGCGATCACCCGCCCGCCCCAGGGCCGGTCGTGCACCGCCCAGCCCATCCCGTAGCGACCGACCGCGCCGTCCTCCGCCGTCGGGTCCGTGTGCAGATGCTCCCACGTCTCCCGCGGCAACAGCTCCGACTCCCCGCGCCGCCCCCGCAGATGCTCTCGCACATACACCGCCCAGTCCTCCAGCGACATGTGCACCCGACCCGCCGGTGTGATCGCGCCCGGGTTGTCTGAGAACGGCCCCGGCACAATCGGCGTCGCCGGCCCGCCCGGCAGCGCTCCCGGCCGGTGCCCCCACGGCTGGTCCATCGCCCCCGCATCTCCCGGCACGCCAAACCCGGCGGTCGTGATCCCCAGCGGCACAAACAGCAACTCGGTCGCCAGCGCTTCCCAACTGGTCGAACTCTCGCCACCGGCATGCGCATCCCACGCCCGCTCCAACATCGCCGCCGCGACCGTGATCCCCTGGTTCGAATACTCGATCGTCGTCCCCGGCTCCGTCGAGGGTTCCGCCGCCAGCACCGCGCGCACAAACACGTCCCGCTGCTCGCGATCGCTCCCCCGCTGCTTCCGCGCCTCCGCCCACGCCCGCGGCGGCGCCCCCGTCGGCACACCCCCACGGTGGCTCATCAACTGCTCCAGCGTCACGCCCAGATACGCCGGCCGGATGTCGTCAAACTCCCCGCCGAAGACCTCACCCACCGTCGTGTCCCACGCGATCACGCCCCGATCCACCAGGATCGCCGCGACCGTCCCCGCCATGCTCTTCGTGCACGAGCCAAGATGCCACAGGTCGTCGGCCGTCACCGCCGCGTCGTCCCCGACCTTCCGCACCCCCACCGCCCCTGCCGCGACCGTCCCCTCGGTCGTTGTCAAAAGCGCCGCCAGCGCCGGCAGATCGTGCTTGGCCCGGATCGGCTCGAGCCGCTCGGCCAGATCAACCGGCTGCGACCACGCCGCCGAAGCGAGCACCCCGATCGCCGCCGACACCACTCCCACCCACACCGCACCGGTTCGAGTCGCTCGCGTCATGCGCCCATGCTACAAGCCAATCACCCCGACCCCAACCGACTACTCCTCCAGCTCATCGATGCGGCTCCGCATCACCGGCCGCTGAGGCTGCGTCGCCCGAGTCCCGTCCACCACGTAGATGATCCGCGCCTCGACCTCGCCCACGTTGAACACCCCGTGCACCACGTCCGCGGCATACGTCACCGCGTCGCCCTCGTGCAGCGTGATCGACTCCGAGCCGATCTCCATCCGCACGCTCCCCGCGATCACGATCGCCGTCTCAAATGTCCCCGCGTGGTGCGGCGGGAATCCGCCCGAATCCACCCCCGCCGGGTACGTGTACTGCAGGATCTCGATCCCCCGCCGGATGAGCGCCGAACTCAGGAGCCGCCGCTCCATCCCGTTCTCCGGGTCCACCAGCACCCGCTGGCGGTCCCGCCGCTCGGGCACAAACCGCGGCGTGTCCTCGGTCTCGATCAGCTCCGAGATCGAACAGTCCAGCCCCGCCGCGAGCTGCCCGAGCAGACGGATCGTCGGGTTCTTCTTCCCCGCCTCCACATCGCACACCATCGCCTTGGACACCCCCGACCGGTCCGCCAGGTCCGACTGGGTCATCCCCAGCCCAGTCCGCCGTGCCTTGATCTGCTCGCCGATTTCCATGGTGCTGTTCGCCTTCGTGAATTCACCCAAGCCCGAAGGGGCGTCCCAGACCGCCCCGAAAAAGAAAATTCTCTATCGCGAATATTGACTCGCCATGATGAGTAAGTAGACTATAGCGAATTCATGTCCCTTCAGCAAGGACCCACGGATCAATTCGAAAGGAGCTCAGTCGCCATGATGAACAACACCCACCCCATGACCACGCCTGTGTTCCGCCGCGAGTTCTCGCTCGGCACATGGACCTTCACCCTCGCCCGTTCGCCACAGCGAATCTGCGAACAGGTCGTCGACTTCGCCGTCGGCACCCGCTGGGCCCTGCTCGGCCTGGCCACCGGAGCCGCCGCGATCGCCTGGATCGTCTCGACCGCCGGCTAACGCCATCACCGGCACCCCCAGCGTGCCAAGCCCCATCCAGATCACAAGACGGGCCCACGCCTTCACCGGCGTGGGCCCGCGTTCGTTCCGACGTACGTGTCCGGTGCCCGCCCGGTGCCGTGGTCTGAGCGAGTCTTCGAGCGAAGGCCACGCCGATGCCGCGACCCGACCTCCACGACCCAAACCGCCGACCCCATCCCTTCCCTAGATCTCCTCAAACTTCGCCGTAAAGTGCCGAAGCGCCGGCGGCTCGTCCACGATCCGCATCCCCCGCAGCGTGTCCCGTTTGGCGTGCAGCTCCTTGAACACCTCGAGCACATAGTCAATATGGCTCTGCGTGTAGACCCTTCGCGGGATCGCCAGCCGCACCAATTCCATCGACGGCTTGGCGTGCTTGCCAAACATCACCGACCCGATCTCGCATGCCCGGATGCCGCCCTCGCGGTACAGCCCCGCCACCACCGCCTGACCCGGGAACTGCTCCGACACCGAAGCCCCCGACACCAATGGGCCAAACCCTGTACCTGGGTGCCACCCAACGCCGTGAACTTCCCGAGGGTGCCACTGGTCAGCCTCTGCTTTGATAGGATGCCCAGTGCTGGAGCGCACAGCACCAAGAACCACCTCCATTGCCGGCGCCCAACTTCAACCCGATATGGCAATGGCGGCTGCTCCGGCAACGGACGGTGCTTCGCCCTCGTGGGACGAATCGCGGCAATCTAATCACCTGGATCGATGCCGGACGCTCTCAACACTTTCTCATACGCCTCTACGGCACCGGGTCGCTTGTCAAAGTAGTCATCAAAGAAGCCAGGTATGTCAAACTCGGGTGGCCCGTAATAGCCGTCGTCCCACGGGTTGCCTTTGCACACCCAGTTCTCTGGAACCGAGTGGTCCGTGCGAACAAAGCGGCCGGCATGAAAGAGCGACGGCTCTTTCATGTCATTTATGACGCGCATCCATCCATCTTCGATGCTAACCACTTGATACTCGCACCCGGGAGTTACGCCTCCGGGTTCATCGTCAAAGCCAGGTATTGGAACATACTTTACCTTCACTCACATACCTTATCATGCAACTTGGCTTTATCACCCTTGTCCGTTCCCTAAATCTCCTCAAACTTCGCCGTAAAGTGCCGAAGCGCCGGCGGCTCCTCCACGATCCGCATCCCCCGCAGCGTGTCCCGCTTAGCGTGCAGCTCCTTGAACACCTCGAGCACATAATCAATATGGCTCTGCGTGTAGACCCTTCGCGGGATCGCCAGCCGCACCAATTCCATCGACGGCTTGGCGTGCTTGCCGAACATCACCGACCCGATCTCGCACGCCCGGATGCCGCCCTCGCGGTACAGCCCCGCCACCACCGCCTGCCCCGGGAACTGCTCGGCCGGAATATGCGGGCAGAACGCCCCCGCGTCCACATAGATCGCGTGCCCCCCCGGCGGCTCGATGATCTGCACGCCCATATCCAAGAGCCGCTCCCCCAGATACTCCGTCGAGCGGATCCGGTACCGCAAATAGTCCTCCCGCAGCACCTCCTTGAACCCCTGCGCCATCGCCTCCAGGTCACGCCCGGAGAGCCCGCCGTAGGTCACATAGCCCTCGGTCAGGATCAGCAGGTTCGTCGCGTTCTGGAAGAGCTTGGCATCGCGCATCATCAGCACGCCGCCCATGTTGACGATGCCGTCCTTCTTCGCGCTGATCGTCGCCCCGTCGCACAGGTCAAACATCTCCCGCACGATCTCCGCCACCGGCCGCTCACCCTGCCCCTCCTCGCGCGTCTTGATAAACCACGCGTTCTCCGCAAACCGGCACGCATCCAGAAACAGCGGCAGCTTGTGCCTGTCGCACACCGCCCGCACCGCCTTGATGTTCGCCAGGCTCACCGGCTGCCCGCCGCCGGAGTTGTTCGTCACCGTCAGCATCACCAGCGGGATCTTCTCCGCCCCCACCTCCGCGATCAGCGCCTCCAGCGCCGCCACGTCCATGTTCCCCTTGAAGGGGTGCCGGTTCTTCGGGTCCTTGCCCTCCGCGATCGGCAGGTTCACCGCCCGCGCCCCCGAGTGCTCCACATTCGCCAGCGTTGTGTCAAAGTGCGTGTTGTTGGGGACCACCATCCCCTCGCCGCCCATCAGCTCGAACAGGATCCGCTCACTCGCGCGCCCCTGGTGCGTCGGCAGGATGTGATCAAACCCCGTGATCCCGTGCAGCCGGTCATGGAACCGATAGAACGAGTCCGCCCCCGCGTACGACTCGTCCCCCCGCATGATCCCCGCCCACTGCTCGCTCGACATCGCCCCCGTGCCCGAGTCGGTCAGCAGATCAATCAGCACATTCCTCGCCCGCAGCAGGAACGTGTTGAAATGCGCCGCCTGCAGATACTCCTCCCGCTCCTCGCGGGTGGTCATCATGATCGGCTCGACAGACTTGATACGGAACGGCTCGATGATCGTCGGCATAGGCATTCTCCAGCGCCATGGTAAGCCGCCCCCCTCCGACGCAGGATCCCCCCCACAACGACCCCCAAGCGCAAGCTCGACCACCCTACACCCCGCCTCTACGAGCCCCGAGCGCAAGCTCGGGACCCCCCACGCCCCTCTCCACTCCTCCACGTACCATGCCCTCAAGAGAAAGGGCCCCCTCATGACCGTCCACCAGCCCGAGCACCGGCCGTCCGCGACCGGCTCGCCCAACCCGGCGCAGCCCGAGGCCGCCACTCCCGCCCACACCAACCGCCTCGCCCGCGAGACCAGCCCCTACCTGCTCCAGCACGCCCACAACCCGGTCGACTGGTGGCCCTGGGGCCCCGAGGCCTTCGCCGAGGCCCGCCGCCGCGACGTCCCCATCTTCCTCAGCATCGGCTACTCCACCTGCTACTGGTGCCACGTGATGGAGCGCGAGAGCTTCGAGAGCGAAGACATCGCCGCCCTCATGAACCGCCACTTCGTCTGCATCAAGGTCGACCGCGAAGAACGACCCGACGTCGACAACCTCTACATGACCGCCACCCAGATCTTCTCCGGCCGCGGCGGATGGCCCATGAGCGTCTTCCTCGAGCCCGATCACCTCCGCCCCTTCTGGTGCGGCACCTACTTCCCCGCCGAGCCCCGCCCCGGCATCAACATCCCCACCTTCCCCCAAGTCCTCGAAGGCATGACCGGCGCCTGGACCAACCAGCGCACCGGCGTCATCGAACAGGCCGAGGGCCTCGCCTCCGCCGTCCGCGAACACCTCGCCGGCACCACCGCCCCCGTCCCCGTCGGCAAACGCGATGTCGAACGCGCCATCGAACGACTCCTCCAGTCCTTCGACCAGACCAACGGCGGCTTCGGCGGCGCACCCAAGTTCCCCCAGACCGTCTACGCCGACTTCCTCCTCGACGCCCGCACCCAAGCCGCCGACAAAGACACCCGCGACGCCATCGACCGCGCCGTCCAGGGCTCGCTCGACGCCATGGCCCTCGGCGGCATCCGCGACCACGTCGGCGGCGGCTTCCACCGCTACGCCGTCGACGCCACCTGGACCGTCCCCCATTTCGAGAAAATGCTCTACGACCAGGCGCTCCTGGCCCGCCTCTACACCCGCGCCGCCCGCACCTACGACGACACCGAATACAAACGCGTCGTCCGCGAGACCCTCGAATACGTCCTCCGCGAGATGACCGACCCCGCCGGCGGATTCCACTCCGCCCAGGACGCCGAGGTCGACGGCAAGGAAGGCCTCAACTACCTCTGGACCCCCACCCAACTCGCCGAGGTCCTCGACCCCGGCGAGGCCGAGTTCGCAGCCGAGGTCTACTCCCTCACCGGCGGCCCAAACTTCCGCGATCCCCACCACCCCGACGAGCCGCCCGCCAACGTCCTCCGCCTCGCCGCCCGCCCCAACACCCTCGCCGCCCGCTTCTCACTCTCGCGCGACGAGTTCCTCATGCGCCTCGCCAAGGTCAACCGCACCCTGTACGCCGCGCGGCAGAAGCGCAAACAACCCCGCCTCGACGACAAAACCCTCGCCGAGTGGAACGGCCTGATGATCGCCGCCTTCGCCGGCGCCGCCGAGCTCTTCAAAGACCACCGCTACCTCGACGCCGCCGAACGCGCCGCCAACTTCGTCATCGAGCAGATGACCGACGACACCGGCCGCCTCCGCCGCAGCTGGCGCGACGGCACCGCCACCATCCCCGGCGTCCTCGAAGACTCCGCAGCCATGCTCACCGGCCTGCTCGCCGTCCACCGCGCCACACTCGCCCGCGACGGCAAGCCCCTTGGCTCCGCCTCCACTCCCTACCTCGAGCACGCCACCGCTCTCCACCAACTCGCCCGCGCCGACTTCGGCGCCGCAGACAACGCAGGCGACGGCGGCTACCACGACACCCGCGCCGACCGCGAGGACCTCTTCGTCCGCTCCCGCACCACCTACGACGGCGCCACCCCCTGCGGCTCGAGCCTCATGCTCCACGCCCTTCTCGACCTCGCCGAAGCCGCGCCAAACCCCGCCGACAAGTCCCGCTACCTCGACGAGGCCGTCGCCCTCCTCCGCGCCCTCAGCCCGTCACTCAGCCGCGACCCGCTCGCCACCGTCAACTCGGTCCGAGGCCTCCTCCGCCTGCTCGCCACCGACCGCTCCACACGCGACGACGACACCTTCGCCTCACCCGAGGCCGAAGACACCCACGAAGCGCCCTGCCCCGAATCCCCCGACACCTCGCCCGTCGAGATCTACTCCGAGGGTGAGACACTCCAGGTCGCGCCCGACAAACCCACCGAGACGATGCTCCTCGTCCGCATCGCCGACGGCTACCACGTTACCGCCGCGGACCCTCACCCCGGGCACGAACTCAACGACCCCGCCCTCGCCCTCACACCCTTCCGCGTCCACATGATCGGCGGCACCGGTCTCGCGGCCTACGCCGACTACCCCACCGGCACCCCCCACGGCCTCGCCGACGACACCTTCCTCGCCTACGAGAGCGAGTTCGAGCTCCGCGTCGCCATCGAACAGACCGGCCCCGTCACCGGACACCCGCGCCTGGCCATCACCTACCAGGCCTGCACCGACACCGAGTGCCTCCTCCCCCGCACCGTCGAACTCGACCTCGACATCAAACCCGAGTAGACCGGGTTTCTTGGATCGGGTGCCACGGGTCAGGCTCTGCTCTGAGAGCCTGCCCCGTGCCTCCCGGTGCCGTGGTCTGAACGAGTCCTCGAGTGAAGGCCACGCCTCCCCTACCTCACCACCACCCGCTCCAAAACCACATCCTCCACCGGGATGTTCTTCAAAACATCATCCCCCTCCCCCGGCTGGTCATACGTCTGCACCGCCGCGATCGCGTCCACCACATCCATCCCCTCCACCACGCGCCCAAATACCGCGTACCCCGCATCCCCCGACACCTCGCGTGCGATATCCAGCCGGTCGTTGTCCGCCAGGTTGATATACCACTGCCGCGTCGCGCTGTCGGGGTCGGTGTCCCGCGCCATCCCGATCGTCCCCCGCGCGTTGGTCAGCCCGTTGCCCCATTCATTGACAATCGGCTCACCACCCGGCAACTCGGTCAGATCCGGCGAGTGCCCCCCGCTCTGGATCACAAACCCCGGCACGATGCGATGGAAGATGTTCCCGTCGTAGTCCCCCCGCCGGGCATACATCACAAAGTTCCTCACACTCACTGGCGCGTGCTCCGCATCCAGCAGAAGCCAGATATCACCCTTGCTCGTGTTCATCTCCACCAGCACCCGCCGCGGCGACTCCAAAGCATCACGCGGACACGTCGCAGCGCACCCCGTACCCAACACTGCAAGCACGACGCACGAAACACACCACAGACACACGTTGCGAACCAACCCGATCATGACAATCTCCGATCGACAAGGGAATGAGTGCGGCACAATACCGCGCCGCGAGAATTGGTACCCTCCCGCATGCCCTCACCCCTCGCCATCCTCGGCTTCGGCCACTTCGGCCGCACCCTCGCCGACCTCGCAGCCGCCGCCGACCTCCCCTGGCTCGCGTGCGACCCCCACCCCGAGACCCACGCGCAAATCCCCATCAACCACCGCACCGCCGACGCCACCGACCTCACCACCCGCGCCCGCACCCTCGTCCTCTGCATCCCCGTCCCCGCAACCGACGCCGCCCTCACCCAGCTCCGCCCCCACCTGACCCCCGACCACCTCGTGCTTGATGTCGGCTCGGTCAAGCTCTGGCCCGCCCGCGTCATGGCCAAACATCTCGCCGCCGACATCCCCTGGTGCGCCACCCACCCCCTCTTCGGCCCGGTCAGTCTCTCGCGAAACGAGCGCCCACTCCGCGTCGTCGTCTGCCCCAACGACCTCCACCCCTCCGCCGCAGCCCGCGCCCGCGCGCTCTACGAATCGCTCGGCTGCCAGGTCACCGAACTCGACGCCGACACCCACGACCGCCACATGGCCGAGACCCACGCCATGGCCTTCTTCATCGCCCGCGCCATGCTCGACCTCGACAGCGGCAACACCACACCCGCCGCCCGCGACCTCCTCACCCCCAGCTTCCGCGCGATGGCCCAGACCGTCGACACCGTCCGAGGCGACGCCGGCCACCTCTTCGACCTCATTCAGCAAGGCAACCCCCACGCCGCCGAAGCCCGCCGCGCGTTCATCAACGCGCTGACGAAAATCGACCAGTCGCTGCTCAACCCCCCAGACGATCCAGCAACCGCGCCCTGACCCCCGGCCACTCCCCCGCCAGCACCGAGTACATCGCCGTGCTCCTGTGAAACCCGTCGCGCATGACGATGTTCTCCCGCAGCACGCCCTCAAACTTCGCCCCCAGCTTCAGGATCGCCGCCCGGCTCTGCGCGTTCCGCTCGTCGGTCTTCAGACACACCCGGATCGCGCCCAACGCCTCAAACGCATGCCCCAACAGCAGCAGCTTCGCCGCCGGGTTCAGCCGCGTCCCCCGCACCCGCCGCCCATACCACGTCCACCCGATCTCCAGCCCCCGATGCGCCGGCCGTATATCCAGATACGTCGTGATCCCCACCGGCGCACCACTCCCCTGCTCGACCACACAGAACGGCACCGTCTGCGCCGGCCCGAGCAGGTACTCGATGAACTCCCGCATCCCCGCCTCGGTCAGCTCCACCGGCCCGCGCGAGAAGTAGCGGTACGTCTCCAGCGACCCGGCCGCCACCGCCAGCCCCGCGGCATGGTCCGCGCGAAGCGGCTCGAGCCGCACCGCCGCGTGCTCAAGAATCACCGGTTCCACCCAGTCGGTCGTCATGCCGCGAGCATAGCTCCGACCGGCGACAGGCAACCGCTACAGCCATGCGCCCCACCCCCGCTCCCGGTAGTCTGGACCGATGCCGACAATCGAACAGAGCACCCCGCCCCCCGACGCGCTCCCCCCGGAAGAGGGCGGCGCGAGCGGCCATCCCGCCCGCGTCCTCAACACCCGCGACGCCACCTGCGTCGTCGTCGGCGCGATCATCGGCGTCGGCATCTTCTTCACCCCCACGCAGGTCATCAAGCAAGCCGGCTCGGCCGAGCTCGCCATGCTCGCCTGGGCCCTCGCTGGCGGCATCGCCCTCTGCGGCGCGCTCACCTTCGCCGCGCTCGGACGCCTCTACCACGCCAGCGGCGCGCAGTACCAGATCCTCCGCGATGCCTACGGCACGCTCCCCGGCTTCGTCTTCGTCTTCTGCAACGCCACCGTCATCCAGCCCGGCGCGATCGCCATCATCGGCATCATCTGCGCCAAACACCTCGGCGTCGCCGTCACCGGAGTCGAACCGCAGGGCACAGGACTCATCACGCTCTCGGCGCTGCTCATCGCCGCGCTCATCACCGCCAACGTCGTCGGCGTCCGCTGGGGTTCGCGCATCCAGAACCTCACGGTCTACGCCAAGATCCTCACGCTGCTGGCGATCACCGCCGCCGCAGCGTTCCTCGCGCCCGACGCCGAAGCGATCGCCGCGCGCGCCGCCGACCCGGCCGCAGCCACCGACGGCGCACGGCTCGCCGTGGTCGGCGTCATGTCGGGGCTGGTTGCCTGCTTCTTCTCCTACGGCGGGTGGCAGCACGCGCTCTGGATCTCGGGCGAGGTCCGCGAGCCGCGCCGCACCCTGCCGCGGGCGATCGTCGGGGGGGTGGTGCTCGTCGTGATCGTCTACCTGCTGGCCAACTGGGCCTACCTACGTCTGCTCGGCACCGACGGGGTCGCCAACAGCGAGGCCCTCGCCGCGGACGCCGCCCGTGTCGCGCTCCCCGGCTACGGCGCAAGACTGATCGCCGGCGCGGTGGCCGTCTCGGCCTTCGGCGTGCTCAACGCCCAGTTCCTCTCCGGCCCGCGGCTGCTCTATGGCCTCGCCAAAGACGGCCGCTTCTTCCCCACCTTCGCGGGCCTGCACACGCGGCTCGGCACCCCCGTCGCCGCGATCGCGCTGCTCGGGTCGTTCGCGCTGGTGCTGCTGCTGGTCGCCGGGCGAAACTTCAACGCGGTCGACCGGCTCCTGACCGGCGTCGTCGCCGTCGACAGCGTCTTCTTCGGCCTCACCGGCGCAGCGGTGTTCGTGCTCGCCCGCCGCGCCGGTCGGGAGGACCGCACGCTCCGCGCGCTCGGCTATCCGGTGGTGCCCGCGCTCTTCGTCATCGGCGAGCTGGGCGTCGTCGCCGGGTCGTTCATGAACGCCTCGACGCGCAGCGCCGCAGCCATCGGCGGAGCGTGGATCGCACTCGCAGCCGTGGTCTATCTGGTGCGCTTCCGCCGGGCGGCAAGCACCGCCTGATCAGCCCGCAGCGAGCGTCGAGGCGACGACGATCCCCGTGCTGACCGCCTTCTGCACCGGGCACTTCTCGGCGATCTCCAGCACGCGCTGGCGCTGCTCATCAGTCAGATCACCGACGACCGTGAGCTCAACCTCGACGCGCGAGATCACATGCCCGGCCACGGCCGCAGCCCGGGCGGTCGCGTCGATACGCTCCACCGGCCAGCCCTTGCGGGCCGCGTACATCTTCGCGGTGATGACCTTGCACGTGGCGATCGACGCCAGGAGCAGCGACGTGGGCGCGGGGCCCTCATCGTGCCCGCCGAGCTCGCCGGGTTCATCGGCAACGATCTGGTGAGGGCCGATCGTGACGGCCGTCGTATACGGCTGCTCGCCGACGCTAACGGTGACTTCCTGTGGCATCCTTCATGATAGAGACGCCGGCCCGAACAAACCGAACCCCGCAACCGCCCAAAGCAGCAGTCAGGCCGAATCCGACCGCCCGATCGGGCACGTCATCGCAAGCTCGCACGGCGCCGCCGGGAACTCCAGCATCATCCGATAGCCGACGAACTCCTCCAGCGGCCCCCAGCCGGCGCGGTCCAGCACCGAGCCCGCCATCGTCGGATACTCCGCAAGCCGCGGCGTCTGCAGGACCGGCGGGCTGCCCAGCCGCTGCGCCCCCTGCGCCGCCGAAAGCACCGCGCCCGACCCCGCCCCCCGCGGACGGTCCTCCAACAGCCCCACCACCGAAGCGCTCGCCGGGCCAAAGTGCGTCAGCGAACGATGCACCAGCAGATCAAAGAGCACACACTCCACCGGCGTGCGCACCGTGAGCGTGTAGCGCCCGACCGTGTTGTCCGGCGAATACCGAAACGGCAACGCCGAGCGGTACACCTCACCCATCACACACGTCACCGTCCCCCTCCGCCCGACCGGGCCCGGCGCGATCTCGTCGTAAACCCAGCCGTTCGCGCCCTCAAACTGCCGCAGCTCCGGCGGCGGGTCCGAGCAGTACTCCGGCACCAGCGCCGACCCCCCCGCCGCGTCGAGCGGCTCGCGCCGCACGCGGAGCGGATCGCGGTTGTCGTCGGTCGCCCACGCCCGCAGGCGGCGGACGATCCACGGCACGTCGGGGCGCAAGCGCTCGAAGTCCACAAGGCCGCCCAGCTGCACGCCATCGAGCATCCCGTCGTCCACCTCGGACGGCTGCAGCGCGAGCATCAGAAACTGCACCCGCGCCCGCACCCCCCAGATCGCCGACCCCGCACGAAACAGCGCACGACGCTCCTCGAGAATCAGCCGCTCGTCCGGCGCGACCCCGGCCAGCATCGCCTCGAACGAGCGGCGGTCGCCCGCGTGCCGATCGACAAACTCGCGCAGCCGCCGGTCGGCCTTGCGGACCGCATCCAACCGGCGCGGGCCCACTCCGGCGGCGTCGGCGGCCCGGAGCACGATCTCGACCCCCCCGGCGCCGGGCATGTGCCGCGCCGCCTCGACCGGGTCCGACTCGACGGTGAAGCGGGAGACTTTCCAGGCGAGGGTCTTGTCGAGGCCGAGCTGGCGGCTGACCTCGACCGGGCGGACGCCGCCGAGGCCGATCCCAGCGAGCAGGTCGGTCATGGCGGCCTGGGCCTCGCGGAGGCGGGCGGTGGCGGCGGCGGCGAAGTCGGGTTGGGTGTCTGGGATCGGGGCCGGTTCGGTGGTCATCTGGGGCATGGTATCGGGCATCGAGGGCGTTTGGGCGTCTGAAGAAATATCTTCGACAATATCTCTAAAGATTTTTGACCAGTGCAGAACCGCTCAGTATCGTTTCCGTAGGTGGGTGTGCTGCGCTGAGCGAGGGTCGCTCGGCGGGGCCTCGGATGACCAGTTCCCCCCAACAGACGCCGATGGCGTCAGGAGATATCTGTATGTACCGGACCGCACTTTCCGTGCTCTCGCTGGTGGCGGCCTGCGGCGTTGCCCGGGCCGACGTGATTGATCAGACGTTCAACTATTCGTGGACCAGCGCCGACCCCGGGCTCGCCGAGTTTTCGTTCCAGCCGTTCGACTCGATGGGCGGGACGCGCGTCCTGACGGGTGTGCGGCTCGGGTTTGAAGGGACGATCGCGATGGAGATCACGGCCCGGACGTACGACCCGGTCCCGCTGTTTGCGGGCGAGTGGTCGGCGGAGGCGTCGCACTCGGTCATCTCGTACTTCAACGAGATCGAGGTGTTCCAGGGGCTGGGCGGGCAGTGGATGGACGGCATCACCGGGGATTTGGGCGCCGGGAGCGGCGGGTTCCCGTTCGGCGATCCGGGGACGCCGTATGTCGTTTCGGATTCGGTCTTCCATTCGCTGACGGTCGAGCTGGACAGCTCGGTGTTTGCGGACTTTTCCGGGACCGATCCGCTGGTGGGGTTCATGGACGCGTTTACGGACACGGTGGTGACACCGCCGAACAGCGGCCAGTATGTGGAGGTGTTCGCCAGCATGCTCGCGCAGGATGGCGCGCTGACGCTGACGTATGAGTACACCACGGTGCCGGCACCGGCGGGGTTGGCAATGCTCGGCGTGTGTGGGCTCGCGGGGATGCGCCGCCGTCGGGGCTGAGCGTTTTCCGGAGAGCAACGGACTGAAGATTTCGCGGCTCCCCTCGTCTTCGGGCGGGGGGATGCCTGCTTTTTGGGGGGTGCGGCTTGTTGGTGGGCGGTGGCCGGCCCGGGGTTTGGCGGGCACGGCGTAGAATGCGGCGGCTCGGGCATTCTGCCCTCATGCCAGGGAGAAATGCCATGCTGCGTACGACTGGATCGATCTTGCTCGCCGGGACTCTGCTTGTTTCGCTCACGCCCTCGACCGGGTGTGAGTCTGTCGGCGATGTGATGGGGGGGAGTGGCGGGGCTGTGATGCAGAATGTTGTCTCGTCGATGCTGGGTGACTGGACGCTGGCGGGGATCAGCGGGAGTGATCTGGCTTCGTTCGCGGCGGACAAGCTGCCGACCATGAACATCGCCTCGGACGGCACCGCTTCGGGCTTTACAGGTGTCAACCGGTGGAGTTCGATGCTCGATCTCGATGCGCTGAAGGCGGGGAAGTTTGACCTCGGGCAGGCTGCGACGACGAAGATGGCGGGGAGCCCCGCGGCGATGGACCTCGAGAGCCGGTTCCTCTCTGCGCTCGGCAGCGTGACCGGGTTCGACGTGCAGGCGTTGTCGGACGGTGTGTTGAGCTTGCTGGGGAGTGACGGGGCTGAGCTGCTGAAGTTTGTGCGTGGTTGAAGCGGACTGGCTTTCCTGACCCGGTGATTGGTGAGTTGGAGTGTGTTGTGCGGCCCTTTCGGGGCTGAGGTGTTGTGCGCGCGGGTTGTGCCCCGGGGCGATGCTCCGGGCTCGGGCTGCGGCCCGCCGTTGGCGTAGGGGTTGGCTGCGTGGTGCGGGAGCGAGCCGATCTGACGGGATGGGTGTTGGTTTGGTGCGCGGGTGTGGGGGCACCGACTTCTCAGAGCAGAGGTCGGTGGCACGGGGGCGGCTCGGTGCGGGGCACTGGGCTTCGCCCAGTGGCGCCGGGTGGTTGCGGCAGAGAGCCATGGCGGCTTTGCGGCGGGACTCGTGGAGTGCTGCGGGGGTGGTGTCGTGGGTGTTGATGGCGAGGTGGGTGAGGGTGTGTCGGGCCTGGGGCACGGCCTCGGCGGTGATGAGTTGGTCGCGGAGTGTGGAGAGACGCTCGATGGCGTCGAAGCGGGAGCGGGCCCAGTCGGAGGCGGCCCAGGCTTCGAGCTGGTGGAGGGTGAGTTCGGCGTGTTCGCAGATGTCGAGGACGGAGAGCGAGCCGTCGAGGAACAGGCGGAGGAGGAGGGACTGGTTGGGGATCTCGGGCGGGGTTGGTGCGGGGGGAGGTGGGCGGTGAGTGGATTGGGGTGCGGGGGGTGA
>Ga0209692_10000619_pt1 | contig 73385 bp, 69 predicted proteins | sample tdDd472_FD_187129 | JGI IMG/M metagenome (GOLD analysis project Ga0209692, IMG submission 187129) | Marine sediment microbial communities from the Atlantic coast under amendment with organic carbon and nitrate - tdDd47.2 (SPAdes)... | ecosystem: Environmental > Aquatic > Marine > Coastal >... | reverse complement strand
GCCAGCAAGGCCTTCTCGCGCTCGTCCGCCGGCCGGCCGACAGCCGAAAGCTCGCCGGCATTCTGCCAGTAGGAAGCCGTGCGCGCATAGGTCCCGTTGAACAGGTTGCGGTTCACCCATTCGAAATCGAACAGCATGGACAGGGCCTCGCGGACCTTCCGGTCGGCGAATTGCGGCCGTCTCGTATTGAAAAAGAAGCCGAGCATCGATTGCGGCTCATGGGTGTCGAATTCGACCTTCTTCACCCTGCCGTCTTGCACCGCCGGAAAATCATATGCGGTCTGCCATCTGGTCGGGTCGCCTTCTTCGTAGATATCCAGAATTCCCTTCTTGAAAGCCTCGAAGAGGGCCGTCTGGTCGCGGAAATACTCCACGGTGATCGTGTCGTAATTGTCGAAACCCCGCTTCGACGGAATGTCCCTGCCCCAGTAATCCGGATCGCGCTTGTAGGTGATGCGGCTTCCCGGTTCGATGGCGTCGACCAGATAGGGTCCGCTTCCGACCGGCGGCGTCAGAGTCGATTGCCCGAATGTCGCGGCATCGATCGCATGTTTCGGCAGCACCGGCATCAAGGCGACGATCAGCGGGAATTCACGATCCGCCTTGTCGTTGAAGGTGAACTTTACCTTGTTGGCGCCGGTCTTCTCGATCTTTTCGATCCGCTCCATCCGGCGATTGTAGGGCGGCCGGCCCTTTTCGGTCAGTAGGTCATAGGTGAAGATCACGTCTTCCGGCGTAATCGGCTCGCCGTCCGACCACTTCGCCTTGGGATTGATGGTGAATTCCGCCCATGTCCGGTCCGCATCGGTCTCGATCGTCTCGGCGATCAGCCCGTACATCGTGAAGGGCTCGTCGCGCGATCGCTGCATCAGCGATTCGAAGACCAGATTGCCGAAATCGAGGTCGATGATGCCGCGCGCCGTGGTGCGCATGCTCGCCAGCACGAACGGGTTGAGGCTGTCGAACGTGCCGCGGACCCCATAGGTGATCGAGCCGCCCTTCGGCGCATCGGGATTGGCATAGGGAAAATGCGTGTAGCCGGCCGGCAGTGCCGGCTCTCCATGCATCGCGATTCCGTGCATCGGTTCGGCGACAGCACCGCCCGCGAGAGCGATGGCGACAGCGGCGAGAGCCGCTCTCCAATGCCCGACACGAATTCGCATGCTCACTCCTTCATCCTCTGTGGCCGTCATGGAATCAGAGCCTAGCATGGGAAATCGGCGAATTTAGCATATCGCCCGAAATTCGTCGGAAATGCCCGGCAGGGCTGGAATTGCCCGCTTTGCATGTGTATCACACCGCCGGATTGGGCTCGTCATGGTGTAGCCGCATTTGACTATCACCGGTTCGCACGACCGTTCAGGGTAACGAAGAAAAGGATGCAGCTTGATGCTCGCGATTATGAGGAAGACATTTGCCGTAGTGTTGGGGTTGGGGGTCGCTTGTGCAGGTGTTTCCGGCTTCGCGCAGACCGCCAGCGCACAGAACCAGCAGCAGCTGCCCGAAGGGTGGTTCAAGGTCTGCTCCAAGCAGGAAGACAATGACATCTGCAACGTGCAGAACATCCGCACCGCCAATACGGGCCAGCTTCTGACCGCCGTGAACCTGATCCAGATCACCGGCAAGGTGAACCGGTCCATCTTCCAGATCGCCGTGCCGACCGGCCGCGTAATCCCCGCCGGCATCGGCCTTCAGGTCGATGGCGGACAGGCGCAGAAGATCAACTATGCGATGTGTCTGCCGGACCGTTGCATCGCCGAAGCGCCGATGACCCCGGAACTGGTCGCCCAGTTGAAGAAGGGCGGCGAACTGACGCTGACCTCGATCAACTTCCGCAACCAGCCGAACCCGATCAAGATTTCGCTAGCCGGTTTCACCGCCGCCTTCGATGGCGAGCCGCTGAAGCAGTCGGAAGTCGAAAGCCGCCAGCAGCAGCTGCAGGACGCGATCGAGAAGCGCAAGGCCGACTTCCAGAAGCGTCTTCAGGAAGAGCAGGACAAGGCCAAGCAGGCCAACTGATCCTCTCAAGGCTAATCTATTGATTTCGAACGGGGCCCGCTGGGCCCCGTTTTCGTTCAAGCCGCCTTCTCGGCTGCCTTGTCCGCGAGGCCCGCGAGCTTGGTCGCGAGGATCGCGCTGCCGGCAAGCCGTTTCGCCGGGGTCGGCCAGTCGCGGGTGAACAGGATCGACTGATCCGGCCGGATCTTGGCCATCGAGCCCTGCTCGCCGATATAGCCGATAAGCCCCGCCGGATCGGCGAATTCCTTGTTGCGGAACTGGATGACGGCGCCCTTCGGTCCGGCGTCCAGCTTCTCGATATTCGCCTTGCGGCACAGCGCCTTGATATAGACCACCTTCAACAGGTGCTCGACCTCCTCCGGCAACGGCCCGAAACGGTCGGTCAGCTCCGCGCCGAACCCGTCGATGTCGCGGATTTCCTCCAATTCGCCGAGCCGGCGATAGAGCGACAGGCGCAACTGCAGGTCGCTGACATAGCCTTCCGGGATCATCACAGAAGTGCCGACCGCGATCTGCGGCGACCACTGGCCGTGATCGTCCACCGCCTCGCCCTTCATCTCCAGAACGGCCTCCTCCAGCATCTGCTGGTAAAGCTCGAACCCGACCTCCTTGATATGGCCGGACTGTTCCTCGCCCAGCAGGTTGCCGCCGCCGCGAATGTCGAGGTCGTGGCTCGCCAGCTGGAAGCCGGCGCCGAGCGAATCGAGCGATTGCAGCACTTTCAGCCGTCTCTCGGCGGTCTTGGTCAGCATCTTTTTGGCCGGCAGCGTCAGCAGCGCATAGGCGCGCAGCTTCGACCGGCCCACGCGGCCGCGGATCTGGTAGAGTTGCGCCAGGCCGAACATGTCGGCGCGGTGCACCACCATCGTATTGGCGGTGGGAATGTCGAGGCCCGATTCGACGATCGTGGTCGAGAGCAGCACGTCATAGCTGCCGTCATAGAACGCGTTCATCACGTCATCGAGTTCGCCCGGCGGCATCTGGCCATGCGCCACCGCGACCTTCAGCTCCGAGACGTGCTCGTCGAGAAACGCCTTTACTTCGGCCAGGTCGGATATGCGCGGGCAGACATAGAAGCTCTGGCCGCCGCGATAGCGCTCGCGCAGCAGCGTCTCGCGGATCACCAGCGGGTCGAAAGGCGAGACGAATGTGCGCACCGCCAGCCGGTCGACCGGCGGCGTCGAGATCAGCGACAACTCGCGCACGCCTGTCAAGGCAAGCTGCAAGGTGCGCGGGATCGGCGTCGCCGTCAGCGTCAGCACATGCACGTCCGATTTCAGCTCCTTCAGCCGTTCCTTGTGCTTGACGCCGAAATGCTGCTCCTCGTCGACGATCAGCAGGCCCAGATTCTTGAAGGTGATCCCCTGCCCCAGCAGCGCATGCGTGCCCACAACGATGTCGACGCTACCGTCGGCGACGCCCTTCTTGGCTTCCGCGAGCGCCTTCGGTCCGGCCAGTCGCGAGGCATGGGCGATATTGACCGGCAAGCCGCGGAACCGCTCGGAGAACGACCGGAAATGCTGCCGCGCGAGCAGCGTTGTCGGCACGACGACGGCGACCTGCTGGCCGTTCAGCGCCGCGACGAAGGCCGCCCGGATCGCCACTTCCGTCTTGCCGAAGCCGACATCGCCGCAGACCAGCCGGTCCATCGGCCTGCCCGCGACCAGATCGCCGATCACCGCGTCGATCGCGCCCAGCTGATCCTCGGTCTCGTCATAGGGGAAGCGCGCCGCGAATTCGTCATAGAGCCCTTCCGGCGGACGCAGCACCGGCGCGGAACGCGATTCGCGCGCCGCTGCGATGCGGATCAGTTGGTCGGCCATGTCGAGCAGGCGTTTCTTCAGCTTCGCCTTGCGCGCCTGCCACGCCCCGCCGCCGAGCCGGTCGAGCTGCGCCGTGCTCGCATCCGAGCCGTAGCGCGACAGCAACTCGATATTCTCGACCGGCAGGAACAGCCGTCCGTCGCCGGCATAAAGGATCTCGAGGCAGTCATGCGGCGCGCCGACCGCCTCGATCGTGCGCAGCCCGACAAACTGGCCGATGCCGTGATCGACATGCACGACGATATCGCCGGCCGCCAGCGCCGACGCTTCGGAGATGAAATCCGACGCCTTCTTGCGGCGGCGATGCCGAACCAGCCTGTCGCCGAGAATGTCCTGTTCGGCGACGAGCGCGAAATCCTTCGTCTCGAAACCGTGCTCGATGGAAAGAACCGCCGCCGGGATGACCGTGCGGTTCAGCGCCATGGCGACGCCGACCCCGGTCACCGTCTCGATGCCGCCGAGCTTGTGTTCCTCGAGTATCTGGATCAGCCGCGTCAGCGATCCGTCACTCCAGCCCGCGAGGAAGACGCGTTTGCCGTCGGCGCGCAGCGCCGCGACATGTTTGGCCGACATTTCGAAGACGTTGGTCTGCTTGTCGGCCCGCTCCAGCGAGAAATTGCGCCCCGACGCGATGGCAAGGTCGAAAACCGTGACAGCGGGCGTTTCCGGCACGCCGAAGGGCGACAGCGACACCGTCAGCCGCGTGGCGGCAAGCTCCATTGCCTGCTCGGGCGTCAAATAGAGCGCGTCCGGGGGCAGCGGCTTGTAGGGCACGCCGTCGCCGCCAAGCTTCCCGTCCGACTGCGCCTGGCGCGCTTCGTAATGGTCCTCGATCATCGTCCGGCGCTCCGTCAGCGCCTCGCGGGTCAGATGTTCCATCACCACCGGCGCATCCGGCAGGCACTCGAACAGCGTCGTCAGTTCCTCATGGAACAGCGGCAGCCAATGTTCCATGCCGGCAAAGCGCTGCTGGCTGGTGATCGACGCATAGAGCGCGTCGTCGCGGGACGGTGCGCCGAAGGTCGACAGATAGCCCTGCCGGAAACGCGCCACGGTTTCCGGCGTCAGGGAGATCTCGCTTGCCGGCTGTAGCGTGAATTCGGTCTTCTGGCCGGTTGTGCGCTGGGTCGCCGGGTCGAAGGCGCGCACGCTTTCCAGCGCATCGCCAAAGAAATCGAGCCGAACCGCCTCGGGCGTACCCGGCGCGAAAATGTCGAGAATGCCGCCGCGCACCGCATATTCGCCGACCTCGCGCACCGTCGGCACGCGTTCGAAGCCGGCCGAGGCCAGCGTCGCGGTGATGTCGTCCATCCGCACCGTCTGGCCGGGCTTGGCGATGATCGTTTGCCCGGCGATCTCGTCCGGCCGCGGCATTCGCTGCAAAATGGCGTTCGCCGTTGTCAGGATGACAGTGGGCGACGGCTTCCTGCGCAATTCCGCGATACGCGTCATCGCCGCCAGCCGCCGCGCCGATACGTCGGAACCCGGCGAAACGCGGTCGTAAGGCAGGCAGTCCCAGGCCGGGAAGTCGATAATCTCGATCTCCGGCGCGACGAAGGAGAACACCTGCGCCCAGTCGGCCAACGCCGAGCCGTCTCGGGCGACATAGATCACCGGGCCGTCCTTCGCCGTCTCCTTGGTGCAAAGCGCATTGACGACGAAAGGCTCCGCGCCCGCCGCGACGCCCGAAAAGACGACACGGCCGGCATCGGCCGGCACGTTGGGGACATCGATCCAGAGCTTCTTCGATTTCGCGCTCATGTCAGCTCGATCCCGTGATGGGCGCAGATCGCGCGAAACAATGGCGTGTCCTGATCGGCGGGCACCGGCCCCTCGCCCGTGAACCATTTGAACAGGTCGCGATCGAGCACTTCGAGAAGCGATTCGAACTCGTCCAGATCCTCCGCTGTCATAGTCACCACATGCGCGTCGGCATATTGGCCGAGCAGCAGGTCCATTTCCTTCATGCCCCGATGCCAGGCGCGAAACTTCGCGCGGCGTCTGCGAGCGTCAATGTCGATTTCGGCGTCCTGCGGGGACGTGGCCATGGCGTCTACTTCGCGTGTCAGGAAAACGGTGGCGGTATAACGCCGGCAGGCCGGCTTGTCAGCCTTGATCGCACCGGGCCGGCCATGAAAGATGTACGCATGCGCCCGCCCGTCCTCGATCCCCTGTTTGCGCCCGTCGCCGTCATCGACGGGATCGGGCCGCGCATCGCCAAGCTTCTCGGAAATCTCCTGCCGGTGCCCGAGGCGATGGACGAGCCGCGCGTCCTCGGCCTCGTCTTCCATCTGCCGCATTCCATCGTCGACCGCCGCCAACAGCCGGGCATCGCGCATGCGCCGGAAGGCGCGATCGTCACGCTGAAGGTGCGTGTCGACCGCCACCAGCCGCCGCCGCGCGCGCGCGGTAACGTCCCCTACCGCGTCTTCGCCCATGACGAGACCGGCGAGATCGGACTGGTCTTCTTCCACGCCAAGGCGGCATGGCTGGAAAAGCTTCTGCCGGTCGGCGAGACGATGCTCGTCTCGGGCCGGGTCGAGTGGTTCAACGGCCGCCCGACCATGGTGCATCCGGACCATATCGTCTCCGAGGAAAACGCCGCCGACCTGCCGCTGGTCGAGCCCGTCTATCCGCTGACCGCCGGCGTCACGCCGAAACCCTTGCGAAAGGCGATCCTGTCGGCGCTCGGCCGCGTGCCGGATCTTCCCGAATGGATCGATCCGCATGTCGTCAGGAAACAGGGATTTTCGAGCTTCCGCGAAAGCCTGCAACGCCTGCATGCCCCACGCGATGCGGCCGATGTCGATTTGCAGAACCCGGCGCGTCGACGTCTCGCCTATGACGAGTTGCTGGCCGGGCAGCTGGCGCTCGGTCTCGTTCGCCGCAAGATGAAGAAATCAGCCGGCCGCATTTTCAAGGGCAGCGGCGACCTCGCGCAGAAGATCCGCGCCGCTTTCGGCCACCCGCTGACCGGTGCGCAGGAGCGTTCGCTTGGCGAAATCCACACGGATCAGGAAAAGCCCGAACGCATGCTGCGGCTGTTGCAGGGGGATGTCGGCTCGGGCAAGACCGTGGTCGCGCTGCTGGCCATGGCCAATGTCATCGAATCCGGTGCACAGGCGGCGATGATGGCGCCAACCGAAATCCTCGCCCGCCAGCACTTCGCCTCGATCGCGCCGCTCGCCGAGGCCGCCGGTCTGACGATCCGCATCCTGACCGGACGCGAAAAGGGCAAGCAGCGAGAGGAGACGCTGGCAGCGCTCAAGGACGGCGACATCGATATCCTCGTCGGCACCCATGCACTCTTCCAGGACGCCGTGCAGTTCCACGACCTCGGCCTTGCCGTGGTCGACGAGCAGCACCGCTTCGGCGTGCATCAGCGCCTGATGCTTTCCTCAAAGGGCCAGCACTCCGACATGCTCGTGATGACCGCTACGCCGATCCCGCGCACGCTGGTCCTCACCGCCTATGGCGACATGGATGTCTCGAAGCTCGACGAAAAGCCGCCGGGCCGCCAGCCGGTCACGACCGTCGCCATGCCGCTCGGCCGTTACGACGAGGTCGTCGGGCATCTGGGAAAGGCCATCGCCGAAGGCCGCAAGGTCTACTGGATCTGCCCGCTGGTCGAGGAGAACGAGGAACTGAAACTCGCCTCGGCGGAGGAACGCTTCGCCGCGCTCAGGAAGGTGATCGACGCGCCGATTGGCTTGGTCCATGGCCGTATGAAGGGCGAGGAAAAGGACGCCGTCATGCAGGCCTTCAAGGAGGGCGAAACGCGCCTTCTGGTCGCCACCACGGTGATCGAGGTCGGCGTCGACGTGCCGGACGCGACCATCATGGTGATCGAGCATGCCGAACGCTTCGGCCTCGCCCAGCTGCACCAGCTGCGCGGCCGCGTCGGGCGCGGCAGCGGCCAGTCGACCTGCCTGCTGCTTTACAAGGAGCCGCTCGGCGAAGTGGCCCATGCAAGGCTCGCCATCATGCGCGAGACCGAGGACGGTTTTCGTATCGCCGAGGAAGATCTGAAACTGCGCGGCGAAGGCGAAATACTCGGTACCCGCCAGTCCGGCTCCGCTTCCTACCGCCTCGCCTCGCTCGCCGACCATGCCGACCTGCTTGAGATCGCCCGCGATGATGCGCGGCTCGTCATCGAAACCGACACGGATCTCGAAACCGAGCGCGGCAAGGCATTGCGCATCCTGCTCTATCTGTTCGAGCGCGACGAGGCGATCCGGCTGCTGCGGGCCGGTTAGCCCTTCTTCGCCTTCCTGGCATCCTTGGCGGCTTTGAACCGCGCACGAAGGCGCGGCGCCAATCCGTCCTTGTTCACCTGCCGGGCGCGGGCGAATGCGACCGCGTCGTCCGGCACGGACTCGGTCACGACGGACCCCGAGGACACATAGGCGTTGTCGCCGATCTTCACCGGCGCAACCAGCGCGGAATTCGAACCGATAAACGCGCCCGCGCCGATCTCGGTCAGGTGCTTGTCGTAGCCGTCATAGTTGCAGGTGATGGTTCCCGCGCCGATATTGGCGCCCGCGCCGATCACCGCGTCGCCTATATAGGTCAGATGATTGACCTTCGCGCCTACGCCGACCTCCGCCTTTTTCACCTCGCAAAAATTGCCGACCTTGGCGTTCTCCGCCAGTTCCGCGCCCGGCCGCAGCCGCGCGAACGGACCGACCTCCGCGCCCTCGCCAACCGTCGCGCCTTCCATATGCGAGAACGACCGGATGCGCGCCCCGGCCTTCACCGTGACGCCCGGCCCGAACACCACATTCGGCTCGATCGAGGCATCCGCCTCAACCGCCGTGTCGTGATGGAAGAAGACCGTATCCGGCGCGGTCATGGTGACGCCTTCGGCGAGCATCTTTTCGCGCGTGCGGCGCTGCCAGATCGCCTCGACCGCGGCCAGGTCGCCGCGCGTATTGACGCCGACCACATCCTCGACAGGCGCCTCGATCGCGACCACTTTCAGGCCCCGGCTACGGGCGATCTCGACCGCGTCGGTCATGTAGTACTCGCCCTTGGCGTTGTCGTTGCCGATAGCGTCGAGCAACTGCAGCGCCATGTTCCCATTGAAGGCCATTATGCCGCCATTACAATATCTTATCTTACGTTCCTGATCTGTTGCATCACGTTCTTCACGGATCGCGACAAGTTCGCCGCCCTGCTCGATCAGCCGTCCGTAGCCGAAGGGATTGTCCGGCCGGAACCCGACGACGACCACCGCCGCGCCGTCCGCCAGTTTCGCTCGCGCATCCCGCATGACGTCGGGCCGCACAAGCGGCGTGTCGCCAAACATGACGAGGATATCGTCGTAACCCTTTGAAATCGCATCGCGCGCAGCCAGAACCGCATGCGCCGTGCCGAGCTGCTCCGCCTGTTCGTGCCATGTCGCGCTGTCGAGCCTGCCGGAAAGCGCATCGCGCACCGCCTCGCCGCCATGGCCGTAGACGACCGCGACCGCATCGCTGCCGGCGGCCCGCGCCGTCGCCGCGACATGCGCCGCCATCGGCAGGCCGGCGACCGGATGCAACACCTTCGGCAGAGCCGATTTCATCCGTGTGCCCTGGCCTGCGGCCAGGATGATCGTCAGACAGCTGCGCGCCATGAAATATGCCTCCCGGGCGAACGAGGATGGGACCGGTCTGCGCAATAGCGGGTTTCCCGCCCGGTTTCCATATCGGCCATCCGATTTCGCGTGCGGGCCGCTTGCAGCTCATTCGAACGCCCACTAATGCGGATGCATGTCATCCACACAATCCTCGCCCTCGCCGCTCCCCTATCTGGTGATGCTGGCGGCCCCGCTGTTCTTTTCGACCAATCTCATTTTCGGCCGTTACGTGACCGGGGAAGTGACGCCCTTTCTCCTCGCGACGATCCGCTGGGCGGCCGTGGCGGCGATCCTGTCGCCGCTTCTCTATATCCACCGCGACACCGTCGTCCCGCTGCTGCGCACGGAATGGAAGCGGCTGGCCGTGCTCGGCTTTCTCGGCATGGGGATCTGCGGCGGCGGCATCTATCTGGCACTCAAATACACGACCGCGACCAACGGCACGCTGATCTACACGACGTCGCCCGTGCTGATCATCCTGCTCGAACGCCTCTTCCTCGGCCGGCGCAGCCATTTCCGAGAGATGGCCGGCACCCTGCTCGCCTTTCTTGGCGTCGCGGTGATCGTCCTGCGCGGCTCGCTGGAGACCGCCCTGTCGCTCTCCTTCAATATCGGCGATCTGCTGGTCCTTGCCGGCGCAATCAGCTGGGCCGGTTATTCGATCCTCTATCGTTCGGAACCCGTCCGCCATGTCGGCAACATGCCGCTCTTTGCCCTCGTCGCGATCTTCGGCGCGCTGTCGAACCTGCCGGTCGCGCTGTGGGAAGTGGCGCGGGGCGACGCCCTGCCGACGCAGGCGCATAGCTGGGCGGCGATTGCCGGCATCGTGCTGATTTCTTCGCTGCTCGCCTTCTCGACCTTCCAGTACGGCGTCCGCGCGCTCGGCGCGTCCCTCGCAGGCGTGTTCATGTATTTGCTGCCGCCCTATGGCGTCGCCCTTGCACTCGTCTTCCTCGGCGAGGAATTCCACACCAATCACGCGGCGGGCATCGCCCTGGTCATGGCCGGCGTCATCACCGCCACCTTCCCGGCGAAACTGTTGGGCAGGTTGAAGGCGAAAACGGCCTAACCGAGTGTGCCGAGCACGGGAAAGCGCTCCAGCAGCCAGAACGACATGGACTGCATGCCGCCCGTCAGGAACAGCACGCCCGCCAGCACCAGCAGGCCGCCGATCACCTTCTCCACCGTGCCGAGATGCGTGCGAAAGGATTGCATGAAGCGCATGAATGCGCCCGAGAACAGCGCCGCGAGCAGGAACGGAATACCGAGCCCGGCGGAATAGACCGCCAGCAGCGCCGCGCCCTCGCCGACGCTGTCGCGCGCGCCGGCAAGCGTCAGGATCGGCCCCAGCACCGGGCCGATGCAGGGCGTCCAGCCGAAGGCGAAGGCTAGCCCCATCAGATAGGCGGCGAACGGATTGGCCGGCGCACCGCGCGTCTGGAACCGCGCCTCGCGCGAAAACAGCCCGATCCGGAACACGCCGAGGAAGTTCAGACCCATGAGGATGATGACGATGCCGGCGACGATCGCCAGTTCCTGCTGATAGGCGCGCAACAGCCCGCCGATCGTGCTGGCGCCCGCGCCGAGCGCCACGAAGACCGTGGAGAAGCCGGCGACGAAGGCGAAGGCGGCGATCAGCAGCGGCAGGCGCACCGGCGCGGCTGCAACGGCCGCTCCGCCTTCCGTGCCCGGTTCGCCGCGGAACTGATCGACGGACACGCCGGCCATATAGCAGAGATAGGGCGGTACGAGCGGCAACACGCAGGGCGAAAGGAAGGAAATCGCGCCCGCGCCGAGCGCGCTGACATAGGAAACGTCGACAGCCATGAATTCTCCGGTCGCATTGTCCGTTTCGCCGGCACATCGGCGGCGATTGCGGCCGTCTTAGGACATCTGCGGGTCACATTGAAATCACCAATCCGCGCGGGCGTCGAATTGCCACGTTTTTTCAACCATTGCCGGTCAGAATGCGGTTGACCGTGCGGGACGCCGTCCCTATGAACGGTCCGTCTTGACGGCGGCTTGCCCGCTGCTCGGGAGCGCGTAGCTCAGCCGGTAGAGCAACTGACTTTTAATCAGTAGGTCCAGGGTTCGAACCCCTGCGCGCTCACCATCAAAATCAATATCTTGGGCATTCTTATATCGGGGCGCTATGGCGCTAGTAAGCGAAGAGCAAGCACGATGCTCCGAATTCCAGGCTCACCAAACCGATTGCGCGAGCCCCGCGAGTGCTTCGTCTCGGCCGGGTTTTCCGTGCTAAGTGTTGGGCATATCATCCACCCATGATCAAAGGCCCTCGACATAACAGCGACTGGCCGGACCGCGCCCTCAAATGCGAGGAAGCGGCAGAAAGCTTGCCCTCTTGAGCGCGGCGAGTTTCGCGTCCTGTCTCACAAGGGACCGTAGGTGGAGATTGCCCAAGTATTGCCTGCGGTCCTTTCTTCTTTCAAATGGCGAGATCTTCTTTCACGGAGCCAGCCGTCGGCGGATGAAAAATAATCTTCATGACGCGCTGTGGGGACAACGGAACCGTCCGATTGAACGGCAGTAGAAGAAGCGAACGGGCCATTGGGCAGTAGCCGAAAAGCACCAGGCTTATGGTTCCCGCTGACTGTATCCAAAACATAGGCACCAGTTGCGGAATGAAACTCGCTGCCATCCAGAGGAAATAAGCAACTCGGACCTGCGTCGGAAAATGGCTCAGCGACCGATGTCGCATGAAATATGCCGCCGCCAGTATGCTGGCAAGGAACAGCACGACGTGGCGCAATTCAGTAATGCCGCACATGGCAAGACCCAGCAGTACGGCAAACGCTGCCCATGTCCACCAAGTGAGCGATCGAAGCTTCAAATGATCTGTCCAATGGTACCCTTCGCGATTGGTGTGCGTTGAAGCAACCGTCTGGCTGGTCATGGTGCCGTTTCCATTGCTGGTTCATGTAGACAAAAGACACCCCCTCAAGCCGTAGGCGCGAGTGTGCTTCTGAAGCTCAGGAATTAGCTGCGCGGCGTTTCAATTGTCGGTCGGTTCGGTGGTCGCTGAGTTTCATCTGTTTCAGAGGCCTTCTTTGGGCGGGCAGATTTCTTATTGTTCACCCTGACCGTGGCCCGGTGTCATCCAGATTTTTTTACTGCCGCTGCTCAATTAAAGCGGCGTGTTGATCAGCAAGCCGCGCTTGAGCCGTTTGTCTCAAAGGCCATGAGTTTCGCAATTCAGTCTGGTTGGAGCGAAAGTGAATCCGCGCACGCTCTCCCGCGGTTGGGATGCGCCAATATTCTCTCGCTAGGCAGACAGAGCCGTTCCCTTGAGAAGCCGATACGCTCGGTTTCGCAGTGATCCGCTTGTATTCGCGCAAAGAAATCCCGCCGGCATACGGGATAAGGATAGCCGGCAGCTCTGTGCGGGAAAGGGAAAAGCTCCCTTACAATTCATCCGGTAAGAAGCGAGCCCGAGTTCAAGCTGTCATATTGACTTTCGCCGCCGCGAAATCTTGCGTGCGGATCGCATCCCGCGGATGGCCTAAGCCCAACTCGCCATCGTGACCCGCAACCTGATGATAGATCCTTCACCAATCGCCTTCACTGATCGTATTTTGTCGGAAGCCTGCAACGATACGGGCGTTGCGGGATCAAGGCGAGATCGCGGTGCTACTCCACCGGCTTCTCCGCAAACCGCGCCACGAATTCCTCCGCCGGCAGGTCGAACGCGTCTTTCTCGGCGTCCAGCCGCTCGTCGGGCCAGTCCCACCAGGCGATCCGCTGCATGGCCTCCGCCAAATCCGGCGCGAAACGGCGCTTTATGAATTTGGCCGGCGCACCGCCGACAACGGTGTAGGGCTCGACATTGCGGGTCACGACGCTGCCGGCGGCCACCACAGCGCCGTTGCCGATCGTCACGCCTGACATGATCATCGAGCGCATGCCGATCCATACGTCGTTTCCGACTTTGATCGGCCCGCGCGTCTGCAGATATTCGTAGAGCGTCTTTGTCTTGAAGCGCTTGTTCTGGAAGTGGAAAGTCGAGGCCGTGTCTATCGGGTGGTTGCCGTGGCACATGAACAGCACGCCGGGCGCGATAGAGCAAAACGCGTCAATGAAGACCGGGGACTCTTCGGAGCAATTGTAGAAGGATTTGCCGGAGAGCCCGTAAGTGCCCCTGCCGATACGGGCGTGTTTTGGAATGGCGTTCGGGTCCGGTTTCAAACCGAGAAAAATGCGTGTTCTGCTGAAAGCGCCCATGGACCGTTAGGAACCATGAAAGCCGGAGACAGGCAATATGGGCCGCGCCGCCGCACCATTTTCCTTAGGGAAAGCCCGCAGCTTTCATCACTCGCGATGGAAAAACGCGGCTCGATCAGAAATCGAACCTGAATTTCCTCACCGCACCAAGCCGAAAACTGAACTGGTTGCGCGAGCCAACGCCGGTAACGGGGGAAGAAGCCGCATCGCCGGTAAGCCGACTATAGGCGGCGGTGCCTTCTATCGCCCAGTCGGCTGCAATCTCGTAGCGGGCACCAGCTTCTGCGCCAACTGACTTGATCCCGGCACCCGCATCGAAAGCCGAAAGGCCGGACGCATTCGCTTCCGCTCCGGACACGCCGAAGTAAGTGTTCATATATTCCGCATCGGCAAATGAGACGCGGGGGCCAACCGATAGGGAGAGCCTGTCGGCCGGGTACATGAAAAAGTCGGCTCCGATCTCGCCGACATAACCTTCGTGTCCGCCAAATCCCCGGCGGACCTCACCGAATAGCTTGGCGCGCGCTGTTGTATAGGCAACTCCCGCGCCAAGCTCGAGCGCTGTATCGACATCGTCAAGTCCCGCCAGGGCGGGCGAGTCGGCTGCCTTTCTTGCGCCGCGAAAGCCGAAGGACGGGTAAAAGGAAAGCCCCATCCCGTCGCCACCGCCGATCTGGAAACCGTTCGGCAGGGTCAACCTCTGCAAACGAAATGTTGGAAACGGACTGAACAGGTAATCGGATGCGCCTTCGTAACGCGGTGCGACCTGACCGCCAGCCCCCAGTTCAAACTCGATCCCGGGAGGGCTGTTTTCGGCCCTTGTGCCGCCCGCCGATCCCAAAATGGCAAGAGAGAGGACAATGGGGGTCCAACTGGTCACCCGACGAACGGCACTTTTCACGAGGCGGATCCTTCTTCTGCAGCAGAGTGTCTTGACGATATGGTATCGACGAAGCCCTCGGAAAGAGACCTGGATCGAAAAAGCAAACTATCAATTCTTCCATGTCGCGAGTCAGGACACATGCTGATTCGATATGAATTTAGCCTAAATCCGTGAACCGATGCTGAAACGGCCGGCGCCAGCGAATGAGGATTCACTCTTGAACCTGTTTGATTTCAATAACCCGTTCTTCAAGCCGCTCTGGATCAGGATCGCGGTCGTCGCGGTGGCGGCTCTCTGGGGGATCTTTGAGTTCGTCAACGGCGCCACCTTTTGGGGCGTGCTCTTTGTCGCTTTGGCGGCAGTCGCGTTCCACGGGCTGTTCATTGCCTTTGCGCCGCGAGAGCCGGACACCAAGGAGACAAAGGACGAGTGAAGCGCCCGGTGCGATAGTTCGAGGCCTGGTCGCAACGCGCGTTCCGAAATCCTCGCAGGCGTCGCGGCGTTTCAATCTCGTGGGGAAAGCCCGCCGCCATCCGGGCCATCATCTGGCGCCGCACCGCGCCTTGCGGCATAGCTGTTTGCATGTCCCCCAAGCGGAACGCCTTTTCATGACCCCTTCCCGCGACATATCCCGCCTGCTCGAAATCATGGCGGCGCTGCGCGATCCCGAGACGGGCTGTCCCTGGGATGTCGAGCAGACCTTCGAGACCATCGTGCCCTATACGATCGAGGAGGCCTATGAGGTCGCCGACGCGATCGAGCGCGAGGACATGGTCGACCTGCCCGACGAACTCGGCGATCTTCTCCTGCAGGTCGTCTTTCATTCGCGCATGGCCGAGGAAGCCGGCCAGTTCGATTTCGGCGATGTGGTCGAGGCGATCAGCAAGAAGATGATCCGCCGCCATCCGCATGTCTTCGGCGACGATTCCGTGCGCGGCAAGAAGCTCGCCAAGGGCATGTGGGAAAAGATCAAGGCGGAGGAAAAGGTAGAGAAGGCGGCGAAGCACGCCGAGTCGCAGAAGCAGGCGGGCGTCGCGCAGGTCGAACATCTGTCGCTGCTCGACGACGTGCCGCGCGCCCTGCCCGCCCTCATCCGCGCCATCAAGCTGCAGCGCAAGGCCGCCCGAGTCGGCTTCGACTGGGACACCGCGCCGCCGATCCTCGACAAGATCGAGGAGGAGATCGGCGAATTGCGCGAGGTCATGGCGTCGGGCAACGAGGACAAGGTCCGCGAGGAATATGGCGACCTGCTATTCGCGCTGGTCAATCTCGGCCGCCATCTCGACGTCGAGCCCGAAGCCGCGCTTGAGGCCGCCAACCACAAGTTCTTCACCCGTTTCCGCCACATAGAACGCCGCCTCGGCGAACAGGACCGCAACCCGGCCGACGCCACGCTCGACGAGATGGAAGCGCTCTGGCAGGAAGCGAAGACGGCGAAATAGCGGCGCGACCGGACGACGCGGTCGCGCGCCCTTTCCATTTCGCCCGCCGGCCGTTACTGCCGTTTCGAAACTCCACGAAAGGCTGCTTCCATGAGCGATGAAACCCGCGACACAAACGGCGCGATCCTGGCCGATGGTGACAACGTCACGGTCATCAAGGATCTGAAGGTCAAGGGCACATCCTCGACCATCAAGCGCGGCACGCTGGTCAAGGGTATCCGCCTCACCGGAAATCCGGACGAAGTCGAATGCCGGGTCGAAAAGATCAAGGGCCTCGTCCTGCGCACCGAGTTCCTGAAAAAGGCCTGATGCCCCCGGCGCCAAGCGGGACAACGCGAATCCCGCTCACAATTGCACCCGTGCCGCGGTGAGTTAGCGGCCGCCCCCGCCATCGCTTGCAGCCAGAAGGCTGACGGGAAACCAGCGCGGGAAGGCCTGAATGTGCTGCCTGTCGCCTTCCAGCATGAGTTCGCGCTTTCGGATCGCCGCCTCCAGTGGCAAATGTCCCAACCATATCTGGGTCAGCGTCCGGATATGCGTGGTCACGGCCAAACCGACGTCATAGCCCGGATCGCGCAGGCAAACTTCGATCTCCCCGTCCCGGAACAGCAGCCAGAAATGGCTTCTCGAAACCGGCACGCCGAGGAAATGGAAGGACACGACGAAGCAGCCGTCCTTTGGAATTCTGTCCCCGCTTACCCGGCGCCGTATGTTCCACATCAGAAGATCCGGATCGAGGTTCTCCGCGCGGGTCAGGTCGTCTCGGCTGTGGGCCTGCGCCCACCGGCCCATGCTTTCGAGCACCGGAAACAAAGCCCGGCCGGCTTCCGTCAAACCGTAAATGTGCCCTTGCCCGCTTTCGGCCGGTTCGGCGACGACAATCCCGGCATGTTCCAGTTCCTTGAGGCGCTGTGCCAACAGGGCGCTCGACATTCTCGGCAGCCCCCGCCGCAAATCCGCAAACCGCGTGCTTCCGAAATACAGTTCGCGCACGACCAGGGGCGTCCACCGGTTCGCCAGAAGCTCCGACGCCCGTGAAATCGGACAGAACTGACCGTATCCCTGACGCTTTCCCATGTTCGGCACCCTAACGACGCTGTTCGTCTCCGGCCACTTCAGATTCTGAACTTGAGCGCCGTGCCGAACCCCTGAACAATGATCCTCGGGCACTCGCCACGCAAGGCCGGACGCGAGGCCTCTTTGGAGCGGCACGGCAAGCGGGAGGAGACGACGATGAATATCGACGCAAGATACGACGCATGGAGCGCCGGCCGGCATTATGAAAACTACATGGGCCGATGGAGCCGAAGGATCGCGGACCAGTTCCTCGAATGGCTGGAACCTGACCCGGAACTTGACTGGCTGGAACTCGGTTGCGGCACCGGCGCCCTGTCATCCGCGCTCCTGTCCAGGGCCGCGCCGAAATCCGTCATGCTCACGGACCTCTCCGGCGACTTTCTCGACCACACACGGAAGCTGATATCCGATCCCCGGGTGACATTCGAGGTCGCCGATGCACAAAATCTGCCTTTCGAGGACGCCCGTTTCGACGTCGCAGTCTCCGGTCTCACGCTCAACTTCGTACCCGACAAGCAATTGGCGATTTCGGAAATGCGTCGGGTGGTCAGACCCGGCGGCACGATCGCGTTTTTCGTCTGGGATTATCCGGGCGGCGGAATGGGTTTCATCGACGCCTTCTGGAAGGCCGCCGCGTCGCTGGATCCGGCCGCATCGGCTCTGGACGAGGCACGTCGCTTCGCTTTCTGTACGCCGGAGGGTTTGACCGAATTGTGCAGATCCGCCGGGCTGACCGAAATCCAGACGTCGGCCATCGAAACGCAGACCGAATTTCCCAACTACGAGACCTTCTGGCTCCCCTTCACATCGGGAGCAGGCCCGGCGCCGGGATATTGCAGCAGCCTGAGCAAGGACGGCCTCCTCGCCCTCAAGGACGCACTCGGAAAACAGGTCGGCGTCGACGGTCCGATAAAGCTGCCCGCGAGAGCCTGGTCCGTGAAAACCCGCCGACCGGGTTGACAGAATTCGATGCGGAATTCCCCATCACATTGAATTCCGGACCATTTTGAGGTCTCGCGAATAAATCCATCCACCCGCCTCCATGGTCTCTCATCCTGTCCGCAAAGCCGAACACCCGCGCCTTGCCGCGCGGACAGGAGACGAGATGGACGATGACAGGGCATGGCTGGCCGGGGCAATCGAGCTGAACCGCTACGCGCTTTTGCGCATCGCGGCGCAGCTTGTCTCCATCCTGAGCCAGCCTGTTGGCGGCATGAAGGAGAGCCTGCCGGCCTATCTCTATTATCGCGTCCTGCGAATCCTGCGTCCCGCCGAATCCGCTGTACGCCGCCTCATCGTCATGGAAGCCATCGGACTGGAACTGGAACCCCAGCACCCCCGAAAAGACCCATCCGTCGGATCGGCACGGACCAAGGCGAAAACCTTGGCTGGACGCGAGCCTGCGGCGGACCCGGCCTTCCAGCTTTTCGACCCGTTCAAGCCGCTGCCGGATAGTCCATGGCTCACCGACGACAACAAGGCCGCAGGACATTGCTTCACTCTTCCGGGTTCTACCGCCTATGAGCCCGACGAACCGCGCGACGCAAGATCGCTCGGCCGCCGCGTCCGGGCGCTTTTCGGCGCGCTGGAGTATCTGCCGGCACAGGCAAGGCGTCTCGCCCGCTGGCGGCTGAAACGGCAGCGCCCGCGCAGACTGACGTCGCTGCGCCCCGGTTTCCCGCCGGGTTATCGCAGGGGTCGGCCCGTTCACGAGGTCGACGAAATCCTGCGCGAATGTCAGGCGCTTCTCGGCTGGGCGCAAAAGCCGCCGGGGCGGCGATAGCCTTATTTTTGCAAAAGGATCAGCGGCGCTCGAATGCGGCGGCGTTGTCGCTCGTCATCTCGATATCGACCGTCACCGTGCCGTCGTCCGCGGTCTCGCGATGGCGCACTTGGCCGTGGTCGTAGAGCCAGGCGAGGTCGGCGCCGCGCTCCGGCGGAATGGAAAACCGCCGCGCAACGAGCTTTCCGGCGATCCGCGTTTCGATCTCGGTCAGAAGCCGGTCGACCCCCTCGCCGGTGATCGCCGAGACCGCCGCAATGGATGGGCCGGTGGCGGCCCGCTCGGTTCGAGCGACCAGTTCGGCCCGCTCCTCCGGCGCGATCGCGTCGATCTTGTTCCAGACCTCGATGACATGGTCCTCGTCATCGGGATCGATATCGAGGTCGCGCAGGATTTCCGCAACGTCGGCGGCCTCTTCCTTCGAGGCGGCGCTCGACATATCACGCACATGCAGCACCACGTCCGCCTCCTGGACCTCTTCCAGCGTCGCCCGGAAGGCGGCGACCAGATGGGTCGGCAAGTCGGAGATGAAGCCAACCGTGTCGGACAGGATGATCCATGTACCGCCCGGCAGCCGCACGCGGCGCAAGGTCGGGTCGAGCGTTGCGAACAGCATGTTCTCGGCCATCACGTCCGCGCCCGTCAGCCGGTTGAACAGCGTCGACTTGCCGGCGTTCGTGTAGCCGACCAGCGAAACGATCGGCAGCGGCACCTTCTTGCGTTTGGAACGGTGCAGCGTCCTTGTCCGGCGCACGCTTTCCAGTTCGCGCTCCAGCTTCTTGATCTTGTCCTGCAGGATACGCCGGTCGGCCTCGATCTGGGTTTCGCCAGGACCGCCGAGGAAGCCGGCGCCGCCGCGCTGGCGTTCGAGGTGGGTCCAGGAGCGCACCAGCCGGCCCTTCTGGTAGTTGAGATGCGCCAGCTCGACCTGCAGCGAGCCTTCCTTGGTCTGCGCACGCGCGCCGAATATCTCGAGGATCAGCCCTGTCCGGTCGAGAACCTTGGCGTTCCACTGCTTTTCAAGATTGCGCTGCTGCACGGGCGTCAGCGCGTGGTCGACAACGACGAGACCGGCTTCGCTAGCGGTGACGATCCCGGCGATCTCCTCGACCTTGCCTGTGCCGAACAAAGTCGCCGGCTGCGGCTTGGACACCGGCACGATGGCGCTGTGGACAATCTTCAGATCGATCGCGCGCGCCAGCCCTTCGGCCTCGAGCAGCCGGTCTTCGGCGCTGCGGCGCTGGCCTTCAGCCGCGGGGCCGCGCAGATCCGGCTCCAGCACGATCGCCACGGTCGGCGAATGTCGCCTGTCCTCGCCCTTCTTCTGGCGCGGATGCGCGTCTTCGCGATGGCTATCGGAGTGTTGCGTCAATCGGATTTCGCTGCGGCGTCTTCGCCGTCATACAGACTGACCGGCTGGCCAGGCATGATGGTCGAGATCGCATGCTTGTATACGAGCTGTGCGTGGCCGTCGCGCCGCAGCAATACGCAAAAATTATCGAAAGACGTGACTACCCCGGTCAGTTTTACTCCGTTCACGAGAAAAATCGTCAACGGTATCTTCTGCTTGCGGACTGCATTGAGAAACTGATCTTGTAGATTTTGGGAACGTTCGGCCATGTGTTATCCGTTGGGCATGCAGTCAATGAATTAATCGCGTTATGGTTTCGCTGCAACGTGACAATGGTAAAAATCTTAGTGATTTTTTCAATGGGTAAAAGAATCAGCCCTATTTTTCACTCTACCCTATGACAGTTTACGTGGAATCTCCCAAACCGGCGTTTTCTCGGCGGTTTCGAAGAATGCATCCCGCAGCGCCAGCGCCACCCCGCCCGGATGGCCGTTGGCGACGGTGGCATCGTCGATGCGCACGACCGGCATGACCAGTGTCGTCGCTGCGGTGATAAAAGCCTCGCGCGCCTGTTTCGCCTCCTCGACGGAAAATCCGCGCTCCTCGACCTCCAGACCCTGTGCCCTGGCGATGTCCATCACGGTCGTCCGGGTGATGCCGCGCAGGATTCCGAAATCGGCCGGACGCGTGACCAGCACGCCGTCCCTCGTGACGATCCATGCATTGGTCGCCGCGCCTTCCTTGACGATGCCCTCTTGATCGACGAACCACGCCTCCCCGGCGCCGCCCTCCTTCGCCTTCTGCTTGGCGAGGACATTGGGAAGCAGCCCGACCGACTTGATGTCGACCCGCTCCCAGCGATTCTCGGGCACGGTGACGACGGCGATTCCCTCGCTCGCCTTGGTCCGTGCCGCCTGTGGGTCGCTTGCGCGCGAGGTCACCACCAGGGACGGCTTCACGGAAGAAGCCGGGAACACATGGTCGCGCCGCGCCACGCCGCGGCTGACCTGGATATAGACCATCCCGTCGCGGACCCGGTTTCGCCGCACCACCTCGCCCATGATCGCTGTCAGCGCGGCGCGCTCCACCGGCCAGGCGATCTGCAATTCGGTCAGCGAACGGCCGAGCCTGTCGAGATGACGGGTCATGTCGATAATATAGCCCCGCGCGACCTCGCAGACCTCGTAAACGCCGTCGGCAAACTGGTAGCCGCGGTCCTCGATATGCACAGTCGCCTGCGCATGCGGGCGGTAGCGTCCATTCACATAGGCAATGCGTGACAAATGCGCCTCCAGCGCTTAGCGACTCAGCCAGTAACGAAGATTGAGAATTGCAAACACCGCGACGAATTCCAATCGCCCGAGCAGCATGACGATACAGGCGATCAGCCTCTCGACGGAATTGAAGTCGCGAAATTCGGGCCACAGATCCGCCGACGCCGCAACCGGGATATAGGCTTCGTACAGCGGACCCGCATTGAGCAGCAGGGCCATGCCGGCAAGCAGCGCCGACTCGAAATTTCCCGGCCCGCCGGCAAGCGCGAACACCGAAATCGCCAGCACCGCCAGCGTCAGGAGTACCACCGGCCAGGATTCGACGATGGTCCTCTCGCTGTACTCGACATTGGCGATCCGCGTCGGGATGACCGAACTCGGATAGATCAGCAGGTTCAGTTCGCGGAACGCCTGGACCAGCATCGCGCCAAGACGGTGCATTTTCAGACCCGACGCGGTCGAGAACACCGCCGCCCCGACAAAGGCCACCGGAAAGATCAGGATCTCCGGCAGAAGCGCGATGATGCCCGGCCGCGGTTCATGCCCCGATGTCGCGATCACCGACGCGGCCGCAAAGAAACTGTCGACGAGCACGACCGCGATATTGCCGCCGCCGGAAAACGCATTCAGCTCCCGAAACGCCAGCAGATACAGGCCGGTCAGCGCCGCGACCATCAGCACGACCCACCAGGCCTCGCGGTTCTGGCGGATGACCCGGAACGGGCTGAACAGATCGTAGCGCTGCCAGAACAGGCTCGTCGCCGAAATCATCAGCACCGCGGCCATGATCGCCATCGAAACGATCCCGAAGCGGGCGCCGAGATCGTCGTCATAGGGACTGAAACCGCCGGTCGCGATGCTGGTCATCGTCAGATGCGCCGCGCCGAGACTGTCGGTGCCGCTGGCGACGAACAGGAAAAACACGATCACCGAGGCGGCGAGATAGTAGCCGAGCATCGGCACATAGCGCTTCAGATGCTGGAAGCCGGCATCGCGCGCCCCATTGCTGTCCATGCTCCATTCCGGCGCCATGGCCCGGCGCGGCAATCCGCCGATCGCAAGCGGGGACAGCACCAGAAACAGAGAGGCGAGCGTCAGGAAGCCGCCGGTCCATTCAAGTTGCAGGCGCCAGAACAGGATCGATTGCGGCAGTGCCTCGCGGGTCGCAAAGGTCGTCGCGCCCGTCGTCGTCAGTCCGGAGATGCTCTCGAACAGGGCCTTCTCGAATGAAAGATCGAGGACCACCAGGAACGGAAAGGTGCCGATCAGACCGAGCGTCAGCCAGACGAACACCATCGAGACGATCAGCCGGGTCGGCGTGACGACATGGCGGTAGCCGAAAGAGGCAGCCATCGACAGGACCGCGATGAACGCCCCCGTCGCCGCCATCACCGCGAGCCGCAGCGCATTTTCGTCCTCGCCATGGGCGAAGCCGACCAAGATCGGCGCGGCGATCGAGAAGAAGAACAGCGCGCAGGCAAAGCCCAGGAAAAAGATGACGGTACGCATGGCGCTTCCCGTTACCGCCGGATTGCGTCCGGCGTCGGCATCAGAAGAACTCGAGGCTGACGCGGAACATTTGCTCGACCCGGCGGACCGCTTCCGACAGGGCGAAAATGACGACACGATCCTTTGCCTTGATCCGGGTGGCCCCGTCCGGCTTGATCACTTCGCCGTCCCGGAAGATCGCGCCGATGCGGATATTTTCCGGCAGGTCGAGATCCTTCAGCGGCGCGCCGACCAGCGGCGAGGTTTCCAGCGCCTCGGCCTCGATCACCTCGGCAGAGCCCTTCTGCACGCTGTGGACCTGTCGGATGCGGCCGCGGCGCACATGCTGGAGCACGCGCGAGATCGTCACGGCGCGCGGATTGATATGCGCGTCGATATCGAGCGTTTCCGTGAAACCCTGATAGGCGGGGTCGTTGATCAGTGCCAGCGTCGACTGGCAACCCAGCCGTTTGGCCATCACGGCGGACAGGATGTTGACCTGATCGTCATTGGTCAGCGAGACCATCAGCTCGCTGTCCTCGATATCGGCCTCGACGAGAACCTGCTGGTCCAGCGCGCTGCCATGCAGCACGACAGTCCGGCGCAACTGGTCGGCGACCATCACCGCGCGGTCGTGATGCGCCTCGATGATCTTGACCTTGGTCCTGCTTTGCTTCTGTTCCATCTGGCTCGCGACATAGAGCCCCACATTGCCGCCACCGGCGATGATGATCCGCCGCGCCTCCGCCTCGTCGTGTCCGAACAGGCTGAGCGTGCGCTTCACCTGCTGGCGATTGGCGATCACATAGACGAGGTCATGAGCGAGAAGCTGGTCGGCGGAATGCGGCACGAACAGCCGGTCGTTGCGCCAGACCCCGACCACCGTTGCCGAAAGGTCGGGGAAGAGTTCCGTCAGCTGGCTGAGCGGCGTGTTGATGACGGGGCAATCGTCGCGGCATTCGATCGCCATCATCGTGACCTTGCCCTCGGCAAACTGCACGATGTCGGTCGCACCCGGCGCGGCGATCCGGCGCAGCACCACGTCGCCCACTTCGCGCTCCGGCGAAATGATCACGTCGATCGGCAGATGGTCGCGCGAAAACAGATTGTTGTAATGGGCATGCAGATAGCTCTGCGACCGGATGCGCGCGATCTTGGTCGGCACATCGAACAGCGAATGCGCCACCTGGCACGCCGTCATGTTGACTTCGTCGTAAAGCGTCACGGCGATGATCATGTCGGCCTGATCGGCCCCGGCCGCTGCCAGCACGTCGGGATGGCTGCCATGTCCGACGAAACCGCGCACGTCCAGCGTGTCGCGAATGCGTTGGACGAGGTTGGCCGACATGTCGATGACGGAAACGTCGTTGGCTTCGGCGGCCAGCCGTTCGGCGATGCCGTATCCGACCTGGCCGGCGCCGCAGATGATTACCCGCATACAATTCCCCGTGCGGTTAGGTAGCTTTTATACACCGAGCGATTTCAGCTTTCGGTGCAATGCGGACCGCTCCATACCAACGAATTCGGCGGTACGCGAGATGTTTCCGCCAAATCGCGAAATCTGCGCCAACAGATAGTCCCGCTCGAAGCGCTCGCGCGCCTCGCGAAGCGGCAGCGCCATAATGTGAGCGTCATCCGACGTGGGCGCGCGCGGCAGGTTCTCGCCGATTTCGGCGGGAAGCTTGTCGACGCCGATCACCATGTCGTCCGGCTCGTCGCGGGTCAGGATCATCAGTCGTTCGATATTGTTGCGCAGCTGGCGGATATTGCCGGGCCAGTCATGTGCCTGCAGGACGGCCATCGCGTCGTCGCCGATGAATTTCGGGCGAATGCCGGTATGCTCGCTGATCTGTTTCATGAAGGTCTGCACCAGCATCGGGATGTCCTCGCGCCGGTCCGCCAGCGGCGGCACCTCGATGGGCACGACGGCCAGACGGTTCATCAGGTCGCGGCGGAAGCGCTTTGCCTCGATGAGCTCTTCGAGGTTGAACGCGGTCGAGGAGATGATCCGGACATCCACTTTGACGCGCCGCACGCCGCCGACGCGCTCGAATTCCTGGTCCACCAGAACGCGGAGGATCTTGGTCTGCGTCTCCAGCGGCATGTCCGCGATCTCGTCGATATAGAGAATGCCGCCATGCGCCTGCTCCAGCGCGCCGACCTTTCGCTCGCCGCCATTCGGCTCCGTGCCGAACAGCTCCGTCTCCATGCGGCTCGGTGTGATCGCCGCCGCATTGATCACGACGAAGGGTCCTTGCGCACGCGCCGAATTCGCGTGGATCGTGCGCGCAACCAGTTCCTTGCCCGATCCCGACGGGCCAGTGATCAGGATGCGGCTGTTGGTCGGCGAGACGCGGTTGATCGTCTGTCGCAACGAATTGATCGCAGCCGAACTGCCGATCAGCTCCCGCGTTTCGTTTGAGCGCCGCTTCAGATCCTTGACTTCCATCTTCAGCGCCGAGGTTTCCAGCGCCCTTTCGGCGATCAGGACGAGACGGTCCGCCTTGAAAGGCTTTTCGATATAGTCGTAGGCGCCGCGCTTGATGGCGGAGACGGCGGTCTCGATATTGCCGTGGCCGGAAATCATCACGACAGGCATGCCGGGATGCATCGTCTGTATCTCGTCCAGCAGCGCCAGCCCGTCGAGTTTCGATCCCTGCAGCCAGATATCGAGGAAGACCAGACGCGGCGCGCGATCGGATATCGCCGCCAGCGCGCTGTCGCTGTCATGGGCCGTCCGCGTTTCGTGGCCCTCATCTTCCAGAATTCCGGCGACGATCTCCCGAATGTCCTGCTCATCGTCGACGATCAGAATGTCCGCTTTCATGCTGTCCTCTCAGCTTGCGCCCCGGTTTGCCCGATTTCCTGTTCAGCGTCGTTGCCCGACGAAGTTGATTGCGCGACAGCCGGAAATACCAGCCGCACCATTGCGCCGCGTCCACCATGGTAATCGGCCGGCGCATCGTGCAGCTCGAGCCGACCACCATGGTCTTCCATGATTTTCTTGACGATTGCGAGACCGAGGCCGGTGCCCTTCTCGCGCGTCGTCATATAGGGTTCAAGCAGCTTGGCCCTGTTCTGGCGCGGAAGCCCCTTGCCATTGTCTATCACGTCGACCGTGATTTCGCGGCTTCCGTTCCGATAGGCGCGAACGAGGATATGGCCGTCTTCGCGGTTTTCGTCGCTTGCCTGCCGCGCCTCGACCGCTTCGGAGGCGTTCTTGATAATGTTGCCGAACGCCTGGCCGACAAGCCGGTCGTCGAAATCGCAGGCGAGCTCCTCGGCGTCGAAATCGCGCTCGAAACTTATGTCGCTTCGGCTGACCTCGACCAGGAATGTCGCCTCGCGCAGCGTGTCGCGCAGATCCTTGCGCTCCATCACGGGTTTCGGCATGCGCGCGAAAGAGGAGAACTCGTCCACCATGCGCCCGATGTCGCCTACCTGCCGGATGATCGTGTCCGTGCACTGGTCGAAGACCGCGCTGTCTTCCCCGACCATCTTGCCATAGCGCCGCTTCAGCCGCTCGGCGGAAAGCTGGATCGGCGTCAGCGGGTTCTTGATCTCGTGCGCGATGCGGCGCGCCACGTCCGCCCAGGCGGTCGAACGCTGGGCCTCGACGAGATCGGAAATGTCGTCGATCGTGATCACATGCGTATGGCTGGCCGGCGCTTCGTCCAGATCGAATTCCGCCTCGATCACGCGCTGCCCGGCGCCGACCTCGCGGTCGACTGTCACCTGAACGTTCAGCACGCGTTCGCGGCCGCTCCTGTCGAGATAGGTGACCTGCTTGCGGACGTCGTCGCGATCGCTCTTGCGAACCTCATCGAGAACCGAAGCGATATGCGGCGACAGGCTGTCTATCTTCGTACCCGGCTCGATCGTCTCGCCGGTTCCGAGGATGGCGGCGGCCGAGCGGTTGGCAACGGTGACCACGCCGTCATCGTCTACCCCCATCACGCCCGCGGACACGCCCGAGAGAACCGCCTCCGAAAAGCGTCGCCGCTGATCGATCAGCTCGTTCGCATCCAGCAGCTTGTCGCGCTGCTCCTTCAATTGGCCGAGCATGCCGTTAAAGGTCTGGCCGAGATAACCCACATCGCCGTCCGACGCACGCACCGGAACACGGATATCCAGATTGCCTTCCGAGACCTCCTCGGCCGCGCCGATCAACTGGCGGATCGGACGTACGAGCCGGTTTGCGACCGCGATACCCGTCCAGATCGCGGACAGGATCATGATCAGGGTCAGCCCGAAATAGAGGATCGCGAAAGCAAGCTGGAAAGACGTCCGGTTTGCCTCGAGCCCGGTATATTCGGCCCGGTTCTGCTGCATCAGCTGAACCGCATCCAGCACTTTGGCGTCGACCGTCCGGACCGTGTAGATATAGGCGTTCGGAATTTCCCGCAGCTTGATGATGGAGCCGACAAGATTGGTTACGCCCGGCGGGATGACCACCGGCAGGCCGTCTTTCGCCGCCTCGAGCGCGTCCGGCGGCGGTGACGGCAACTGGTTGTCGACGTCGATTTCCGCGCTCTGGACGATGGTCCCGTCAGGACGGATGATGAAGGCACCGAGCATCCCCCGGCCCTTTGCCTGCTGCGTGAGGAAATGCCGGAACCCGAGCTGGTCGAGACTGTAGAGACGGCGCTGGCTGTCCACGGCATAGGCCATGTTGATCGTCGCGTCGCGGAGGTTGATCGCGTTTTCGTTGATGTAGGATTCGGCGACCTGTAACGACGATTCCACGATCGTCTTGGTCCGGATTTCAAACCAGCGGTCGAGCCCCAGATCGAGCGTCACGCTCGCGACGACGGCGATTGCGATCGCGGGTATGGCAGCGATCAGCGAAAACAGGCCGACGATGCGCACATGCAGGCGCGAGGCGGCCTTTCCGGCTCTGCGCGCAACGAATATTCGGCGAAGCTCCACTCCGATCAGCCAGAGCATCGCGAAGACGAAGAAACCGTTGATGACGATTGCGGACAGGGTCACCCGTGCATCGGGTTGTATCGGCGTAAGTCCGATCAGGACCGCGAAGGACACACCAGCCGTTACGAGCGCTCCGATGATCACGGCAATGCCGCGAACCTGCATCCTGCGGGCCCCCGATTGGTCATTCACGCCGAAATCGAGGGCGCCCTTAGCGCTCTGTATCAGTGACATGGTCAATTCTGTTGATGTCCGACAAATCGGAGTGACCAACATGCAACAGAATGTGGCAACATTGCAACAAACGACCGTGGGTACGGAGTTTTATGCGCCGCCCTTGAAGACGCTGATACCGTGTTCCTTGATCTTCTTTCTGAGGGTGTTCCGGTTCAGCCCGAGCACCTCGGCGGCGCGGATCTGGTTGCCGCGCGTGGCTGCCAAGGTCGCGAGAATCAAGGGCTGCTCGAGTTCTGCCAGAACACGCTGGTAGAGGCCGGGCGGCGGCAGGCCGTCGCCGAAGGACCGGAAATAATCCTGCATATTGAGTTCGACCGCCTGCGAAATCGTCACATCGCCCGTCAGCAGACTGGCCGGCGATTGCTCGCTGCCCTCGCCTGCGTCGAGTTCCGCCGCGACGATTTCCGGCGTGATCTCTTCCTGCGGATAGAGCGCACTCAGCCGCCGAATCAGGTTTTCCAGTTCGCGAACGTTGCCGGGCCAGTGATAGCGCGTCATGAGTTGCAGGGCGTCGGGCAGGATGCGCTTTGCTTCCAGGCCCTCGTCCTGAACCTTGGCGAGAAAGTGATTGACGAGATCGCTGATATCCTCGAGCCGCTCACGCAAGGGCGGCATGCGCAGCGGCACGACATTCAAACGGTAATAAAGGTCCTCGCGGAACAGCCCCTGATTGATCAGCGAGCGCAGATCCTTGTTTGTCGCGGCAACTATGCGGACATTTGTCTTGATCGGCGTGCGGCCGCCGACGGTCATGTATTCGCCCTGTTGCAGCACACGCAGCAGCCGGGTCTGGGCGTCCATCGGCATGTCGCCGATCTCGTCGAGGAACAGCGTGCCGTTCTCGGCTTGCTCGAACCTGCCGGTGGACCGCGCCTGCGCGCCGGTGAAGGCGCCTTTTTCGTGGCCGAACAGTTCCGACTCGATCAGGTCGCGCGGGATCGCGGCCATGTTGATGGCGACGAAGGGACCGTTCTTGCGCTTGCCATATTCATGCAGGGCGCGCGCGACCAGTTCCTTGCCGGTGCCCGATTCGCCGTTGATCAGCACGGTCAGGTCCGACTGCATCATCCGGGCGAGCACGCGGTAGATATCCTGCATGGCGGCCGAGCGGCCAACCAGCGGCATGCCCTCATTTTCCTTCGGCGCAGCGGCGGCGCTTTCGTCGGAGCCATTCTTGCGCCGCGATTCGGCCAGCGCGCGGCCGACGATCCCGGTCAGTTCGACCAGATCGAAGGGTTTGGGCAGATATTCATAGGCGCCCTTCTCCGAGGCGCGGATCGCCGTCATGAAGGTGTTCTGGGCGCTCATGACGATGACCGGTAGTTCCGGCCGGACCTTGCGCATGCGCGGCAGGAGATCGAACAGATTGTCGTCCGGCATGACCACGTCGCTGACCACGACATCGCCCTCGCCGGCCGTCACCCAACGCCACAGCGTCGAGGCGTTCGAGGTCAGTCGGACGTCATAGCCGGCGCGCGACAGCGCCTGGCTGACCACCGTCCGGATAGCCGCATCATCATCGGCAACGAGAACGGTACCCTTCATTGTTGTTTCTCTCCGGTAAGCGGCTGGACGATTTCGGTGGGCATGGCCGGGGCGGCCGGCATCAGGATGCGGAACACCGTTTTCGAGGATTGGGAATCGCATTCGATCACGCCGCCATGGTCGCCGACGATCTTGGCGACCAGCGCGAGGCCGAGGCCTGAGCCGTTCTGCTTCGTGGTTATGAAGGGATCGAACATGTGCATCTGGATATCTTCGGGCACGCCGGACCCGTTGTCCTCGACGCAGAACTCCAGCGGCAGGGCGACCCGCTCATTCGCGCCGGGAATCGACAGGCGCACGCCCGGACGGAAGGCGGTCTTCAGCCTGATCTGGGCATGGTCGCGGTGCTCGCAGGCTTCCGAGGCATTCTTGACCAGGTTTAGAAACACCTGGATCAGCTGGTCCTTGTTGCCGAGCACCATCGGAAGCGACGGATCGTATTGCTTGACGAATTCGATGTCGCGGGCAAATCCTGACGCGGCGATCTGGTGAACCCGGTCGAGCACGACATGAATATTGACCGGCTCGCGCTCGATCGGCCGCTCGTCGGAAAACACTTCCATGCGATCGACCAGCGATACGATCCGGTCGCTCTCCTCGCGGATCAGCGCGGTGAGCGCACGGTCCTCGTCACTGACGGCGGCCTCCAGCAATTGCGCCGCGCCGCGAATGCCCGACAACGGGTTCTTGATCTCGTGGCCGAGCATCGATGCAAGCCCGGTCACCGAACGCGCCGCACCACGATGGGTCATCTGCCGATCGAACTTCTCCGCCATGGAACGCTCGCGGAAAACGATCACCATCGCGCCCGGCTCGTCGGCTACGGGCGTGACATGGACGTCAACGATCCGGTCTGCGCCGAGACGCGGCGACGAGAGATCGACCCGATACTCGTTGACCGGGGATTCATGCTCGCGCACTTGTTGAATGAGTGCCAGCAAGGGGCTGGAAAACGGAACAAAATCCTGAATCTTGGATTTCGCCAATTGCCCCTGCGAGGACGAGAAGAAATATTCCGCCTCAAGGTTGGAAAAGGCGATGTAGTCGTCCGGATCGAGCAGCACGACCGGGTCGCGCAACGTGTCGAGCACCTTCAGGGCGCGGGCCGGGTCGGGCGCGGATAGTTTCTTGCGTACCATAAATGCCATCAGGCAGCCTTCGCTTCCTGCCCTGTAGGAGCCAGGGCATCGGATAAGAGACGAATGACTTCGTCGGGTTGAGTGCTTGTCAGAATGCGGCGGCGCAGGCTGGCGGCCTCGCCGACCGCGTGCCTGTCGAAATACCAGCCGAGATGCTTGCGGGCATGCCGGAGGCCGGCCTCTCGCCCGTAATGGGTCAGCATGGCCTCATAGTGGTCGGCAGCATAGCTGGCCGGATCGTTTGGCGCAGCGCTGTCCGCAGCCGTTTGAAAACCGGCTTCGCGCGCGATCGCGCCCGGCAGCCAGGGCTGCCCATAGCTGGCGCGTCCTACCATCACGGCGTCCGCGCCGGAGGCATAGAGCGCCTTCCCGGCATCGTCCAGCGTGGCGACATCACCATTGACCACCAGCGGAATGGAAATGGCCTCGCGCACCTCGCGGACGCGATGCCAGTCGGCTCGGCCGTTGTAGAGCTGCTCGCGGGTGCGGCCATGCACGGTCACCATCTGGACGCCTGCATCCTCGGCGCGCTTCGCCAGCTCCGGCGCGTTGATCGTGGCGGCGTCCCAGCCAAGCCGCATCTTAAGCGTGACGGGGACGCGGACAGCGTTCACGGTGGCTTCGATCAGGGTCAGCGCGTGATCGAGGTCGCGCATCAGCGCGGAGCCGGAATAGCCGCCTGTGACCTTCTTGGCGGGGCAGCCCATATTGATATCGATAATGTCGGCGCCCTCGCCTTCCGCGATCCGCGCTGCTTCGCCCATCCACTTCGCCTCGCGGCCGGCCAGCTGAAGCATGCGCACCGGCAGGCCGTCGGTCCTCGCCCGCGACCGGCTTTCGCGATGATCGCGGCAGAACTCTTCGCTGGCGATCATCTCGGACACGACAAGGCCGGCGCCATGGCGCCACGCCCTTTGCCGGAACGGCAAATCGCTCACGCCCGACATCGGAGCAAGGAAGACGCGATTGCGGAGCTCGACAGATCCGATCTTCAACGGTTTGGCGATGTCACTCATGCACGAAGCTGATTGTTTGTTGGGCACGAACACATTCTGCCTATTTAGTAGACACTCTGCGTCGGTTGTGCAATCGCCGCCGTGTGTTAAAGCAGGTTCGAGATACAATTTTTTTTGGAAGCGGCCGCTCCGTACGGCAAGACCTGCACAAAGTATAGTCCAATATGCACCCTGCGCAACGCCACGGCATCGTGATCGTGGCCGCCGGACGCGGCGAAAGGGCCGCCGGTCCGGGGAATGGCCCGAAACAGTACCGTCTACTTGGCGGCGTCCCGCTGATCGCCCGCACGATCGATGCATTTCGCGTCTGGAATCCGGATTGCCGGGTCATCATCGTGCGTCATGCCGACGACGAGGACCTCCTGAAACTCGCGATTTCGGGCCGGGACGAGCATGTCTCCGTGGTCACTGGCGGCGCGACGCGCCAGGCCTCCGTTCTTTGCGGACTGGAAGCGCTTGCCGCATTGGACTGCGCGCCGCGTTTCGCGCTCATCCACGACGCCGCCCGGCCGTTCGTGCCGGTGGCGATGCTGGACGCGATCGCCGAGATGCTGGAAGGGAATCCGGAAGGCGGCGTGCTGCCGGCCCTGCCCGTCGCCGAGACGCTCAAATCGGCAGGCGCGGACGGCCAGGTCGTCGCGACCGTGCCGCGTGCCGGGCTCTACCGCGCGCAGACACCGCAGGCCTTCCCGCTCTCCGGCATTCTCGATGTCCACCGTCGCGCCGCCGCCGAATGCGACACTGAATTCACGGACGATGCCGCCCTTTACGAATGGGCCGGGCTTCCCGTTCGCCTTGTCGCGGGCGATAACCGCAATATCAAGCTCACCTGGCCGCAGGATTTCGAGGACGCCGAACGCATGCTGAACACCGACCGGGAACCAGCCTTGCCAGACATACGGGTTGGACACGGCTACGACACGCACCAGCTGGTCGCCGGCGACCGCATAATCCTGTGCGGCATCGAAATCCCTCATGATCGCAAGCTGTCCGGCCATTCCGACGCCGATGTCGGCTTCCACGCATTGACCGACGCCCTGCTGGCGACCATTGGCGCGGGCGATATCGGCAGCCACTTCCCGCCGAACGATCCGCAATGGAAAGGCGCGGCCTCGCACCGCTTCCTGTCGCATGCGGCGAACCTTGTGCGTGATGCCGGCGGACGCATCACCCATTGCGACGTGACACTGCTCTGCGAAGCGCCGAAGATCGGCCCGCATCGCGAGACTATGCGTCAGGCGATTGCAGATACCGTCGGCATCGACGTGTCGCGTGCCTCGGTCAAGGCGACGACCAATGAAAGAATTGGCTTTATCGGCCGCGAGGAAGGTATCGTCGCGCTCGCAACCGCAACCGTCGTGATGGGAGGGCAGTAATGCCGGACGACCAGTATATCGATCCGCTCCATGAAGCCGCCGAACGGGTCATCGAGATCTTCTCGGAACAGGAAGTCAGGATCGCCACCGTCGAGAGTTGCACCGGCGGCATGATTTCCGCGGCGCTGACCGATATTGCCGGATCGTCCAACGTGCTCGACCGGGCCTATGTCACCTACTCGAACACGGCCAAGGAACAGATGGTCGGCGTCCCGGAGGGATTGATCGAGAAACACGGGGCGGTCTCGTCCGAAGTTGCGGCCGCCATGGCGGAAGGCGGCCTCGCCCGTTCCGATGCAGACCTGACGATCGCCGTGACCGGCATTGCCGGACCGGGCGGCGGCTCGGCGGAGAAACCGGTCGGGCTCGTCTGGTTCGCTTGCGCCATGACGTGGGGCCCGACCCTCGTGCTCAGCAACCAGTTCGACGACAATGGCCGCGATTTCATTCGCTACCACACGGCGATGTTCGCCCTGCAGATCGTGCTGGAGATGCTTGAGAGCAGGCCTGCAACCCAATTCGACGAGCCGCACGGCAACGCCTGACCGGTGCCTCGCTCAGGGCGTCTCGGCCATCCTCAGGCAGTCCGGGCGCTGCCCTGTCCGTAGACAACGTCCGCCCGCTTCTGGAAAGCCTGCGAGAACATGTGGAACGCCCTGTCGAACATGGCGCCCATAACCATGCCGAGCGCGCGGCTCTTGAATTCGTAGTCGATGAAAAAGACCACGTCGCAGCCGCCATCGCCGCGCGGCTCGAATGTCCAGCGATTGTTGAGATAGCGAAACGGGCCTTCGAGATAGGACACGTCGATGACGTTTTCATCCGGCTTCAGCAGCACGCGCGAGGTGAAGGTCTCGCGGATCATCTTGTAGCCGACCGTCATGTCCGCGATCAGCATGGTCATGCCGTCGCGCTCGCGCCGTTCCTTCACGCGCAAAGCCTCGCACATGGGCAGGAATTCCGGATAGCGTTCGACATCGGCGACCAGATCGAACATCTGTCCGGCGCTGTGCGGAACGGGTGTCGTGTCCTGGAACTTGGGCATGGCGGAGAGCTAGGGATTGCGGGCGAAATTGGCAAGTGGCCGGCCGGCCGATGCGCTATTCGGCCGCTGCCAGCTTCTTTGCACGGTTTTCCCTGAGCCTGGCGAAATCGTCTCCGGCATGGTGCGACGAACGCGTCAGCGGGCTGGCCGAGACCATCAGGAAGCCCTTCGAATAAGCGCTGGTCTCGTAGGACTTGAATTCCTCCGGGGGCACGAATCGGATCACCGCATGATGCTTCTTGGACGGCTGGAGATACTGGCCGATGGTCAGGAAATCGACATCGGCCGAGCGCAGATCGTCCATCAGCTGCAGCACTTCGTTCCGCTCCTCGCCGAGACCGACCATGATACCGGACTTGGTGAAGATCGTCGGATCGATTTCCTTGACCTGCTGCAGCAGCCGGATCGAATGGAAATAACGTGCGCCCGGACGCACCGTCAGATAGTTCGACGGCACGGTCTCCAGATTGTGATTGAAGACGTCCGGCTTCGCCGCGACGACCTTTTCCAAAGCCTTTTCCTTGCGCAGGAAATCCGGCGTCAGGATCTCGATGGTCGTGCCCGGCGCCTCCTCGCGGATGGCCTGGATCACCTCGACGAAATGCTGCGCGCCGCCATCCTCCAGATCGTCGCGATCGACCGAGGTGATGACGACGTGGTTCAGCCCCATCGTCCTGACCGCATGGGCGACGTTCTCCGGCTCCTTCAGATCGAGCGGGGCCGGCTTGCCGGTCGCCACGTTGCAGAAGGCGCAAGCGCGCGTGCAGATCTCGCCCATGATCATGAAGGTGGCGTGCTTCTTGTCCCAGCACTCGCCTATATTCGGGCAGCCCGCCTCCTCGCACACCGTGACGAGGTTGTGCGATTTCACGATCTGGCGGGTTTCCGCATAGCCGCGCGAGTTCGGCGCCTTGACGCGGATCCATTCCGGCTTGCGCGCCTGAACCGGCTGGTCCGGCCGATGGGCCTTTTCGGGATGGCGAACCCGCTTTTCGGGAGTGGTCGTGTCGAGCACCGTAACCATGCGTTCCTCGGTCCCTTTCGCCGCCTGCGCGGCTTTTCTCTTAGCGTGTCATCTAGATAGCAACCGGCGGAAGGAAATACGACCATCCGCCGGACATGGCTGCCTTGCGCCTTGCGGCCCTACCTTCTGAGCAGCCGCGCCAGATAGATCAGCAGGCAGGCACCGACGAAGCCGGTGACGAGAAAAGCGATCCATCCGGACCCGAAAAAGCCGAACGCCTGCAATATGGCGCTGAAGACGATCGAGCCGACAATGCCGAGCACGATGTTCATCAACAGGCCGGTGTTGCTTTTCATCACTTTCTCGGCAAGCCACCCGGCAAGTCCGCCGATAAGAATTGCTCCAAGCCATCCAATTCCGTTCATCGTCCTGTCTCCCTTCGAGGTTTACAGAAATGCATGTCAGGCGTTCAGCACGCGTCCATAGGCATCCAGCACGCTTTCCTTCATCATCTCCGAAAGCGTCGGATGCGGGAAGATCGTGTGCATCAGTTCTTCCTCGGTCGTCTCCAGGTTCATCGCCACGACGAAGCCCTGGATCAATTCGGTCACTTCCGCGCCGACCATGTGGGCGCCGAGCAATTGCCCGGTCTTCTTGTCGAAGATCGTCTTGATCAGGCCCTGGTCCTCGCCAAGCGCGATCGCCTTGCCGTTGGCGGCGAACGGAAAGCGGCCGACGCGGATATCGTGGCCGGCTTCCTTGGCCTTGGCTTCGGTCAGGCCGACGGAGGCGACCTGCGGATGGCAATAGGTGCAGCCCGGGATCATAGAGCGATCCATGGGGTGAACGCCCGGCACGCCGGCAATCTTCTCGACGCAGATCACGCCCTCATGCTCGGCCTTGTGGGCCAGCATGGGCGGGCCGGCGACATCGCCGATGGCGTAGATGCCCTCGATATTGGTCTTGCCGTACCCGTCGATCACGACGCAGCCGCGATCGGTCTTCACGCCGAGCGCTTCCAGGCCGATATTTTCGATATTGCCCTGCACGCCGACGGCCGAGATCAGCCGGTCGGCCTCGATGGTCTGCGTCTTGCCGTCCTTGGTCTCGACATGGGCGACGACCGAATTGGCCTTCTTGTCGACCTTGGAGACCTTTGCCTCGGTGATGATCTTCAGCCCGTGCTTTTCGAGCTGCTTGCGGGCGATCTTGGATATCTCGGCGTCCTCGACCGGCATGACCTGCGGCATCAGTTCGACCACCGTGACGTCGACGCCCATGGAATTGTAGAAGCTCGCGAATTCGATGCCGATCGCGCCCGAGCCCATGACGACGAGCTTCTTCGGCATTTCCTGCGGCACCATGGCCTCGAAATAGGTCCAGATCAGCTTGCCGTCCGGCTCGATGCCAGGAAGCGCCCGCGGCCGCGCGCCGGTCGCAACAATGATGTGCTTGGCGGTATATTCGCCCTCGCCCAGTGTGTTCTTTGGCGCGGGGTGCTGCGGTTCCATCGGTTTCTTGGACGGCTTGGCGACGGTGATTTTCCCCTTGCCGGCAAGTTTCGCCTCGCCCCAGATCACGTCGATCTTGTTCTTCTTCATCAGCATGCCGACGCCGCCGTTCAGCCGCGCAGAGACGCCGCGAGAGCGTTCGACCACCGCCTTGGTGTCGGCGCTGATCGTGCCATCGAGCTTGAGGCCGTAATTCTTGGCGTGGCTGGCGAAGTCCATGACTTCGGCGGAACGGAGCAGCGCCTTGGTCGGGATGCAGCCCCAGTTCAGGCAGATGCCGCCGAGATGTTCGCGCTCGACGATGGCCGTCTTGAGCCCGAGCTGCGCGGACCGGATCGCGGCAACGTAGCCGCCTGGACCCGATCCGATGATGATGACGTCATACGCGTTCGACATGGGCGCTCCACTCCTCTTGTTTGGACCGGTTGCCTAATTCGGCTTTGACCGGTTTCGGGTGTGGAGCCGTTGTCGCTGCCCTTATGCGGGGTCTTCTGCGACGGGTTCCGGCTTGACCAGCATCCCGTAGATTTCGTCTTTCAGAACCAGACGCTGCTTCCGCATTTCTTCCATGCGGAAATCATCGCAAGGCTCCACATCGGTCTCGGCACGGTGAATGGCCCGGTTGATCTCGTGATACTCGTTCGTGATCCTGTGAAAATGGCCATCCGTTTCGCGCAGATGGTGAATTTCGGCGATCAGTTCCGGGAATTCTTCGGCCAGTTCGTGGGGGACATGGGACATGGGATACCTCCTGGGTTTTTGGTCGTGTATCCAACCCTACGTCCTGTGACTAGTCCCTCCTTGATCCTTATCAACTTATAGCCCGAGCATCAGCGAAACGACCGGCGCCAGCGCCTTGCCGACAGCTTTCGTGTTCGCCGCGTCGAGGTGAATTCCGTCCAGCGGCGACGTCTTGGCGACGGTCGACGCATCGAAGAATCCGCATTCCATTTCGTCCGCGAGATCGGCGTAGAGCGATCCCAGCATGTGCGATTCCTCGATGCTGCGCCCGAACATGGCGGCGAAATCGGGCGTCGCGGCTTCGCAGAATGGCGGCGGCGCCACGATCAGCACGCCGGGTCCTTCGACCTCCAGCGACCAGTCATGATGCCGAACCAGGCTGACGAGCTTCTTGATGCCGTTCTTCGCCGAGATCGCCTGACCGTGCACAGCCGGCTTGAGATCGTTCGTCCCCAGCATGAGGATGACGAGATCGAGCGGCTTGTGCGTGGCCAGCACAGTCGGCAGAACCCGCGCGCCGTTGCGGTCGCAGTCGGCCAGATGATCGTCATAGGCGGTCGTGCGTCCGTTCAAGCCCTCGGCGATCACCTCGACCCGACCGCCAAGCGCCTCGGCAAGCGCCACCGGCCAGCGGCTTTCGCGCTTGTGGCGCGAAAGCGTGTCCGGGTCGTAGCCCCAGGTCAGGGAATCGCCGAAGGCAAGAACGGTTTTCATCGCGCGATCGGCCCTAGACCAGCATCGACATCGGGTTTTCGATGTAGCCCTTGAAGGCCGCGAGCAGTTCCGCGCCGAGCGCCCCGTCGACGCAGCGATGGTCGGTCGACAGGGTCACCGTCATCACCTGCGCGATGGCAATCGCACCGTCCTTGACGACCGCGCGCTGTTCGCCCGCGCCGACCGCGAGGATCGTCGCATGCGGCGGGTTGATCACGGCCGAGAAGGTCTTGACGCCCATCATGCCCATATTCGAGACCGCCGTCGTGCCGCCCTGATATTCCTGCGGCTGCAGCTTGCGGTCCTTGGCGCGCTTGCCGAGATCCTTCATCTCGTTGGAGATGACGGAAAGCGGCTTCATCTCGGCCTGGCGCACGATCGGCGTGATCAGCCCGCCCGGGATCGACACGGCTACGCCGACATCGGCATGCTTGTGCTTGACCATCGCCTCGTCGGTCCAGGAGACATTGGCGTCCGGCACGTCACGGAGCGCCAGCGCCAGCGCCTTGATGACCATGTCGTTGACCGAGAGCTTGTAGGCCGGCTTGTCGTCCTTGACCGGCGCGGCCTTGTTCAGTTCGCCGCGCAGTTTCAGAAGCGCATCCAACTCGCAGTCGATCGAGACATAGAAATGCGGGATCGTCTGCTTGGCTTCCATGAGCCGCTTGGCGATCGTCTTTCGCATGCCGTCATGCTTGACCAGCTCGTAGGAGCCTTCCTCGAACAGTTTCAGCACGGCGTCGGAGGACGGGCCGGTCGCCATTGCGGGCGCGGCAGCGCCTGCGGACGGGGCTTTATCCGCCGCTGCCGGAGCCTTGGCGCCACCTGCTATCGCCGATTCCACGTCACTCTTGACGATGCGGCCGTGGGGTCCGCTGCCGGAAATGGCGGTGATGTCGACGCCTTCGGCTTTGGCGATCCGACGCGCCAGCGGGGATGCGAAGACCTTCTCGCCGTCCTTGACGGGCACCGGGCCGGCCTTGACGTCGTCGGGAATGCTCGCCGTCGCGGCAGCCTTCGAGGGTTCCGGCGTCGGCGCGGCCTTGGGCTCTTCCTTGGCCGGCGCTGCTTCCGCCTTGGGCTTTTCCTTCGCGGGCGCGGGTGATGTGCCGCCACCGGACGCGGCCGCTTCGCCAACATCCTCGCCTTCGCCGGCAAGAACCGCGATGACGGCATTGACCTTGACGCCTTCGGTTCCTTCGGGAACGAGGATCTTCGCGACCGTTCCCTCGTCGACGGCCTCGACTTCCATGGTCGCCTTGTCGGTCTCGATCTCGGCGATCACGTCACCGGAGCTGACGGTGTCGCCTTCCTTGACCAGCCATTTGGCAAGATTGCCCTCTTCCATCGTCGGAGAGAGCGCCGGCATTGTAATATTGATAGGCATGGTTCCTCTCCCCCTCAGCCTGCGTACGTCACGGCTTTGACCGCGTCGACGACTTCGCCGACATTCGGCAGGGCCAGTTTTTCCAGATTGGCCGCGTATGGCATCGGCACGTCCTTGCCGGCAATGGTAATGACCGGCGCATCGAGATAATCGAACGCCTCGCGCTGGACGCGGTTGGCAATGAAGTCTCCGACCGAGCTTTGCGGGAAGCCTTCCTCGACGGTTACCAAGCGGCCGGTCTTCTTGACGCTTTCGATCACCGTCGGCAGGTCCATCGGGCGGATCGTCCGCAGGTCGATGACCTCGGCGTCGATGCCCATTCCGGACAGTTCCTCGGCGGCTTTGATCGCATAGGTCATGCCGATGCCGAACGAGACGATGGTGACATCCTTGCCCGGTTTGTGGATGCGCGCCTTGCCGATCGGCAGGACGAGATCATCCATTTTCGGCACATCGAAGGTCTGGCCGTAGAGGATTTCGTTTTCCAGGAAGATGACCGGGTTCGGGTCGCGGATCGCCGCCTTGAGAAGGCCTTTTGCGTCCGCAGCCGAATAGGGCTGGATCACCTTCAGGCCCGGGACGTGGCTGTACCACGCCGCGTAATCCTGGCTGTGCTGCGCGGCAACGCGCGCCGCCGCGCCATTGGGACCGCGGAACACCATCGGCGCGCCCATCTGGCCGCCCGACATGTAGAGCGTCTTCGCGGCGGAGTTGATGATCTGGTCGATCGCCTGCATGGCGAAGTTGAACGTCATGAATTCGACGATCGGCTTCAGGCCGGCCATCGCGGCGCCGACGCCGATGCCCGCAAAACCGTGCTCCGTGATCGGCGTATCGACGACGCGCTTGGCGCCAAACTCGTCGAGCAGGCCCTGGGTCACCTTGTAGGCACCCTGATATTCGGCGACTTCCTCGCCCATCACATAGACGCTTTCGTCCTTGCGCATTTCCTCGGCCATCGCGTCGCGCAAGGCTTCGCGGACCGTGGTCGGCACCATTTCCGTACCCTCGGGAATGTCGGGATCCGCGCCCACATCCGGCGCCTTGGGCTCGGGATGGACCTTGCCTTCGGCTGGTACGCGGCGGGCGTCTATGTCCTCGACGGCATTGCCGGAAGCGGCCGTGCCTTCGCCTGCCGCGCCATCGGCGCTGCGTCCGCCATGCGGATCACGGCTCGTCTCTTCCGACGCGCCCTTGTCTCCGCTCTTGCCGATATCGTCGGCGCTCTCGCCTTCCTGCAACAGGATTGCGATCGGCGTATTCACCTTCACGCCTTCGGTGCCTTCGTCGATCAAAATCTTGCCGATGACGCCCTCGTCGACGGCTTCGACTTCCATCGTCGCCTTGTCGGTCTCGATCTCCGCGATCACGTCTCCGGAAGCGACTTCATCGCCTTCCTTCTTCAGCCACTTGGCCAGATTGCCCTCCTCCATCGTCGGAGAAAGCGCAGGCATAAGGATTTCTACGGGCATGGTTTCCTCACCTGTATTTTATCAGATCCTAGCGGACCCGGAGTTTATTCCAAAAAAGCACCGCCATCAGGCCGATCGCCGCAATGACGAACGCGACGCGCAACGCACGCAACCAAAGCGGGTCCTTGCCGAAGCGGATTTCGCGCTCCAGCGCCGCACGGCGACGCTCGGCACTGTTGTCCAGATAATGCGCGACCCGCTTGCCGACGGCGACATAGGTGCTGACCACGTACCAGAAGAACCAGCCGAACAGGGCGATGACGCCCGCCGCCAGCAGGTACAACTTGATGTCGGGCCAGGCCTGCAACGACGCGCGCCGGTCAAAGCAGGATATCTGTGTAGAGTTCGGAGGGATCGGGCTCGGGATCGACCTGCGAGAACTCGGCGGCAGCCGAAACGATATCGCGGACTTCCTTGTCGATCGCCTTCAATTCCGCCTCGTCGGCGTGACCCTCTTCGATCATGCGAGCCTTGATCTGCTCGATCGGGTCCTGTTCGGAACGCATCTTCTGGACTTCGTCCTTGGAGCGATACTTTGCCGGGTCGGACATGGAATGGCCGCGATAGCGGTAGGTCTGCATTTCCATGATGATCGGCCCCTTGCCGGAGCGGGCGTGGTCCAGCGCATATTCGCCGGCCGCCTTGACCGCTCTCACGTCCATGCCATTCACCTGAATGCCGGGAATCGTGAAGGAAGCGCCGCGCTGCGAAAAGTCAGTCTGGGCGGATGCTCGGGAGACCGACGTGCCCATGGCGTAGCGGTTGTTCTCGATGACATAGACGACCGGAAGCTTCCAAAGCGCCGCCATGTTGAAGCTCTCATAGACCTGGCCCTGGTTGGCCGCGCCATCGCCGAAATAGGTCATCGAAACCGCGCCGTTCTCGCGATAGCGGTTGGCGAAGGCGAGCCCGGTGCCGAGCGAAACCTGCGCGCCGACGATGCCATGACCTCCATAGAAGTTCTTCTCCTTGGAGAACATGTGCATGGAGCCGCCCTTGCCCTTCGAGTAGCCGCCGCGCCGTCCCGTCAGCTCGGCCATCACGCCCTTCGGGTCCATGTCGGTCGCCAGCATATGGCCGTGGTCACGGTAACCGGTGATGATCTGGTCGCCTTCCCTGGCAGCCATCTGCATGCCGACCACGACCGCTTCCTGGCCGATATAAAGGTGACAGAAACCGCCAATGAGGCCCATGCCATAGAGCTGGCCGGCCTTCTCCTCGAAACGGCGGATGAGCAGCATCTCGCGATAGGCGTGATACTCTTCCTCTTTCGAGAACTCTGCCGCCGGAGGCGCTTTCACGGATGTAGAGGTTTTCCCCTTCGCCGATGCGGCGGGGGCTTTTTTGGCACGGGTTGCCATTCGCTCACTCCCTAGCTTTTTTCTGCCAGATAGAGTAGCGTAACCTTGCGACATGGCAATGCCTAAATCCGCATGGCTGGCATTCCGTAAGCAACTCAATTCGCTTCGGAAAACCGGTATTAACACAATTCCGGTTAATCAGCTTTTATTGCAGGATGACGATCTCGTTGGGCCGCGTCACACCCAAAAGACGCCGCGCCTGCTCGTCGATCATGTCCCTCTCGAGAGACCCGTCGCGAAGCATTGCCGTCTTCCGTTCCAGCGCCTCACGCCTGGTTTCAAGCGCATGAAGTTCGGCTTCAAGCGTAGCGATCTGCTGCTCATATTGCTGCTTGGAGGCAAGCCCCAGCGCGCCGCTGGTCGCGTGATGGCCGAAATAGGTCAGCACGCCGGTGGCAAGCACCGGCAGGATCAGATGACGAAAAGGAGAGCGGCGGCGATAGCGGGTCCACATAATACAAAGCCCCTGGATCGGAGCTTCAACCCTAGCCGGTTTTGGTTAAGCCCGGATAAACGGAGACAATTTGAATGAACGAGGACGACTATCGCCCCGGCGACATTGCCGGCCATGACCTTGACCGCCTTTTCGTGGTGTCCGGGTGTTCGGGCGGCGGAAAGTCCGCACTGATGATCGAGCTTGCCCGACGAGGATACCGGGTGTTCCCCGAACCGGGGCGCCAGATCGTGCGCGAACAGGCTCTGCTGGGCTGTGACGCCGTACCTTGGGGCAGCATGGAACGCTTCATCGAGCATTGTGTCGTCCGGAGCCTGCATTTTCATACGCTCGCGACAGCGGACACTGGGCCGGTCTTCTTCGACCGGTGCCTCATTGACGCGATATCGGCGCTCGAAGCTTTGGGCGGCTCCGTTCCGGCGGGTTACCGAACCGCCGTTGATCGCTGCCGCTATGCGCCGGTCGTCATCATGGCGCCGCCATGGGAGGAGTTGTTCCGGTCGGACGGCGAACGGCGGCACGCCTTTGCCGACGCCGTCGCGGAATATGAGCGTCTGCTCGTTGCTTTCCCCGCCCTTGGCTACGAGCCGGTCATCCTGCCGAAGACAACCGTTCCAAACCGGGCGGATTTCATCGAGACAGAACTGAAACGCCGCCAGCTTCTGCCGGCGGCGTGACAATGAAAATTCCGAGCGAACGGTCGGGGCGTGTTACGCCCGGAGGATCGATGTCCCGGCATAGACCGCCTGCGCGCCGAGTTCTTCCTCGATGCGGATCAGCTGGTTGTATTTGGCGAGCCGGTCGGAGCGCGCCAGCGAACCCGTCTTGATCTGCCCGCAATTGGTCGCGACCGCGAGATCGGCGATCGTCGCATCCTCGGTTTCGCCCGAACGGTGCGACATGACCGCGGTATAGCCCGCCTTGTGCGCTGTCTCGACGGCGTCCAGCGTCTCGGTCAGCGAACCGATCTGATTGACCTTGACGAGGATCGAATTGGCGACGCCCATCTTGATGCCGTCGCGCAGGCGCGCGGTGTTGGTCACGAAGAGATCGTCTCCGACGAGCTGGCATTTGCCACCGACCTTCTCGGTCATGATCTTCCAACCGTCCCAGTCATCCTCATGCATGCCGTCCTCGACGGAGATGATCGGATAATTCGAGACCAGATTGTCGATATAGTCGGCATTCTGTTCGGAGGTCAGCGATTTGCCCTCGCCGGCCAGTTCGTATTTGCCGTCCTTGTAATATTCGGACGCTGCGCAATCGAGCGCGAGATAGACGTTCTCGCCCGGTGCATAGCCGGCCGACGAGATCGCCGACATGATGAAGTCGAGCGCTTCTGTCGTCGAACGCAGAGCCGGCGCGAAGCCGCCCTCATCGCCGACGCTCGTCGAGTGGCCCGCCTTGTGCAGCGCAGATTTCAGCGTGTGGAAGATTTCCGACCCCATGCGCACGGCATCCGCGATGCTTTCCGCGCCGACCGGCATGATCATGAATTCCTGGATATCGATCGGATTGTCGGCATGTGCGCCGCCATTGATGATGTTCATCATCGGAACGGGCAGGATATGCGCATTGGTGCCGCCGACATAACGGTAGAGCGGCATGCCGGAATAGATCGCCGCCGCCTTGGCGACGGCCAGCGACACGCCGAGGATCGCGTTGGCGCCGAGCTTGCCCTTGTTGTCCGTGCCGTCGAGTTCGATCATCGTCGCGTCGATCTTCGCCTGCAGGGTGGCGTCCATGCCGCCGATCGCATCGAAAATCGGGCCGTTGACCGCGGCCACCGCCTTGGAGACGCCCTTGCCCTTGTAGCGATCGCCGCCATCGCGCAATTCAACCGCCTCATGCGCGCCGGTCGATGCGCCGGACGGAACCGCCGCGCGGCCCATCGTTCCGTCTTCCAGCACGACATCGACCTCGACGGTCGGATTTCCGCGGCTGTCGAAAATTTGGCGGCCGATAATGTCAACAATAGCGCTCATGACAAAGATCCCTGCTGGATGATGAATTCTACCGGCGTGGCTTAGCCGAGGCGATCACAAAGTGAAACCTCCTGCCCGAGAAATTCATTTCGCCGGACGTCGCTTTGACCAATTTCGGCGTCAGGCTCCGAATCGGGCAACTGGAGCGTCGGCCAATCAGGGAGATCGCCATGACGCAACTCGCAGGAATTCTCACCTTCACGATGATCGCGCTCGGTCTGGCTACGGCTTTCAGTACCCAGACGCCTGCGCCGGAGCGGACGGAAAGTATCGTCGTCCTCGCGGAGGATTGATCAGCGGGACTTGGCGATTCCGTCGAACGCCATCAAGGTCTCGATAAGACGCGGCATGTCCGCGAGCCTGACCATGTTGGGCCCGTCGGACGGCGCATTGTCGGGATCCTGATGGGTCTCGACAAAGACGCCCGCGACGCCGACAGCGACGGCCGCGCGCGCCAAGGTCTCGACAAAACGGCGTTCGCCGCCGGTCGATCCACCCTGCCCGCCAGGCTGCTGCACCGAATGCGTCGCATCGAATATCACCGGCGCTCCGGTCTCCGCCATGATCGGCAGCGACCGCATGTCGGAGACGAGTGTGTTGTAGCCGAAGGAGACACCCCGCTCGGTGAGCAGTACGTTGGCATTGCCGCCGCCGACGATCTTGGCCAACACGTTCTTCATGTCCCAGGGAGCCAGGAACTGGCCCTTCTTGACATTGATCACGCGCCCCGTCTTCGCCGCGGCGAGAAGCAGGTCGGTCTGCCGGCACAGAAACGCCGGGATCTGCAGGATGTCGACGACCTCGGCGACCTCGGCGCATTGTTCCTCGGTGTGGACGTCGGTCAGCACGGGCAAGCCGAATTCGGCCTTGATGTCGGCAAAGACCGGCAGAGAGTTTTCGAGGCCGAGGCCGCGCTTTCCGGAGAGAGACGTGCGGTTGGCCTTGTCGAAGGAGGATTTGTAGACGAGGCCGATACCAGCCTTTTCGCACATCTCCTTCAACGCACCGGCCATGTCGAAAGCATGGTCGCGGCTTTCCATCTGGCAGGGGCCGGCAATCAGCGAAAGCGGCGCGTCATTGCCGAAGCGGACATTCCCGGCCGCTACCGTCGTATTGGGATTCATACGGCCGCCTCTTCCTGGAAAGCGAGGAAGAAACCCTGCCCCGGTGCGCGATCGACAATGACGCGGTTGTGCATTTCGCGATGGGCGATCCCGTGCTCGTCCAGCACGCGGCGAATGGTCGAAAGCATCCGCACGGTCAGGATCATGCCCTCGAAACGCAGGCCGCGCCCTTCGCCCGACCGGCTCACACCGAACCATGCGGCAAGCCCCTCCGGCGTCATCACGTTCAACAGGCCGTTCGCGGCAGAAATTTCCAGGCCGAAGGAATGCACCTCGTCGCCGCGATTGTTGACCGCTTCCTGCAACAGATACTGGAAGTCGGTCGGGTTGGGCTCGGACAGGATGATTTCGCGAATGCCGATCACGCCATTTGCATGGGATTCCAGCGAAGACCGGTCGGCTTTCGGCTGCGCGACACGCTCGCAGGTAAAGAAGAAAGCGTCCGGCGCACGCAGGTCGGCGGCGAAGGCCAGCTTGAACTCGGCAGTGCCGGACTTGCCCCTCGCATCGGTAAATTTCCGTTTGAATTTCAGCTTCTTGCCGGCGGAGAACCCGGCAGTCTTGAAGGCCTTCTGATCGGCTTTCGCATCCTCGCTCGCGAAGGCTATGGCAGAAAAGCCATTCTCGCCGCAGCGAAACCGGAAGGCCTGGTCGCGCGCCGTGAAGACATTGCCATCCACCGCCGTCGCATCGCAATCCTCGCGCTGGGCGATCGCCAGCGGTTCGAGAAACGTGCCGTCGGAGAAATAGACGCAGGCATTCTCGGTCCCGAAGGGATGGACGCCGTCGGGCGCGACGGTGAAACCGAGCGCCGAAAGCCGTTCGCGCGCTTCCTCCAGGCTCTCGACCGGAAGGACCGCATGGTCAATAGCGCGGGCTTCGCGCGGCTCTTTGATCTCTTTCGACATGGCGGCAGGATGTGCACCATTTGCCCAGCCCGTTCAAGCGCTCATTGCCGGCGTGTGATCCATCTCTATTTCCCTGCGTAACAAGAGTTGGAGGTGTCGACATGACCGGACATTCCCGATGGCTGATTGCAATGGCGGTGGTTGCGGTGCTCGCAGTCCCGGCCAAGGCGCAGAATGGCGGCGAAGGCGCGTCTCAGGACATTATTTCGCGGCAGCTGGAAGCCTTTCTTACCCGCGACTTTCCGCGAGCCTATTCCTACGCCTCTCCGGACATCAAGCGCATTTACCCGACGCTCGAGCGGTTCATGTCCATGGTGCAGACCGGATACCTGCCGGTGCTGCGCCCCGGCAATTACGCCTTTGGCAGATCGGATCAGCTTCCCGACGGCCGCATCCAATGGGATGTGCTGATCGACGGGCCTGACGGCAAGGGCTACACCGCCACCTATTTCATGGAGCAGCAGGAAGACGGCACCTGGAAAGTCGATGCCGTGATGCTGCGCCGTGGCGCGCCGGGTATGACTTGAAACCTATAGCGGCTGAATGTCGCCGCGTTCCCATGCCGCTTCGGTTTCGGCGCTGAAATCCCCGTAGCGCTTTGCCTCGATGGAGTCGCGAATGCCCTGCATGAGCTGCTGGTAATAATGGATGTTGTTCCAGGTCAGCAGCATGGCGCCCAGCATCTCTCCTGACCGAATGAGGTGATGCAGATAGGCGCGCGAATAATCGCGGGCCGCCGGGCAGCTCGATTCCTCGTCCAGCGGCCGATGGTCATCGGCATGACGGGCATTCTTCAGATTGACCTTGCCATGGCGCGTGAATGCCAGCCCGTGCCGGCCGGCTCGTGTCGGCATGACGCAATCGAACATGTCGACCCCGTGGCCGACCGACCGCAAGATGTCCTGCGGCGTGCCGACACCCATCAGATAACGCGGACGGTCCGTGGGCAGCAGCGGACAGGTCACGTCCAGCATTGCCAGCATGACATCCTGCGGCTCGCCGACCGCAAGACCGCCGACCGCGTAGCCCTTCAGGTCCATCGCGGCGAGAGCCTCGGCCGACTCGGCGCGCATGATCTCGTTGTCACCGCCCTGGACGATGCCGAACATCGCCCGCTCCGGCTGGTCGCCGAAGGCCGTCTTGCAGCGCTCCGCCCAGCGCAGCGACAGTTCCATCGCCTTGCGGATCGCGTCCGGCTCCGCCGGCAGCCTGGTGCATTCATCGAGTTGCATCTGGATATCCGAGCCGAGCAGGCCCTGGATCTCGATGGAGCGTTCGGGGCTCATTTCGTAACGCTTCCCGTCGATATGCGACTGGAAGGTCACGCCCTCTTCGCTCATCTTGCGCAGTCCGGCCAGCGACATCACCTGGAAGCCGCCGGAATCGGTCAGGATCGGATATTTCCAGCCGATCATCTTGTGAAGACCGCCGAGCCGCGCCACGCGCTCGGCGCCAGGGCGAAGCATCAGGTGATAGGTGTTGCCGAGAATGATATCGGCGCCGCAATCGCGCACCTGGTCGAGATACATCGCCTTGACGGTGCCGGCTGTGCCGACCGGCATGAAGGCGGGGGTGCGGATATCGCCGCGCGCCGTATGCACGACACCGCGCCGCGCCGCGCCGTCGGTGGCCAGCAACTCGAAGGAAAAAGGCGTCGTCATCGCGCGCTCTCTTGCGGGAACAGCAGGGAGGAATCCCCGTAGGAATAGAAGCGGTAGCCGGTCTCGATCGCGTGACGATACGCTTCCTGCATCGTCTCCAGCCCGCAAAAGGCAGAAACCAGCATGAAAAGTGTCGAACGCGGCAGATGGAAATTCGTCATCAGCATGTCGATGGCCCGAAACCGGTAGCCCGGGGTGATGAAAATATCGGTCGCCCCCGACCAAGGCTGGATTTTGCCATCTTCCGAGGCCGCGCTCTCCAACAACCTGAGCGACGTCGTGCCGACCGAAACGATCCGTCCGCCTTTGGCGCGCGCATCGTTGAGAAATTGCGCCGTCTTTTCATCGACATGGCCGATTTCGGCATGCATCTTGTGGGCGTCCGTGTCGTCGGTCTTCACCGGTAGGAACGTCCCTGCCCCGACATGCAACGTCACGAATGCACGATGGATGCCGGCGTCATCCAGCGCGGCGAACAGTTCGTCGGTGAAATGCAGGCCGGCCGTCGGCGCGGCGACCGCGCCTTCCTCGCGCGCATAGATCGTCTGGTAATCCAGCCGGTCTTGCGCGTCCTCGGCTCGTTTCGAGGCGATATAGGGCGGCAATGGCACATGGCCGACCAGCGCAAGCGCGGCATCCAGATCGCCGCCCGACCGGTCGAACCGCAAATCGGCCTCGCCGTCGTTACCCCGTGCCAGCACTTCCGCCGTCAAGCCATGCCCGTTCGCCGAGAAATCGACCATGTCGCCGACCTTCAGCTTCTTGGCGCCGCGGATGAAGGCTTTCCAGCTATCCGGCGCGACCCGCATGTGCAGTGTCGCGCCGACATGCGCTTTCGCGCCGTCGGCGCGGATACGGTCGCCCTCGAGCTGTGCCGGGATGACCTTGGTGTCGTTGAAGACGAGCACATCGCCCGCCTTCAACATGTCGGGCAGGTCGCGAACGCCGGCATCGGCCAGCGGTTCGCCCGGTCTCACCAACAGCATTCGCGCCGCATCGCGCGGCGATGCCGGTCGGACGGCTATGCTCGCATCGGGCAGGTCGAAATCGAAAGCGTCAACGCGCATGGGTTTCGCCCGCCGGAAGCGGTCAAGCGTCGGCTGCGACTTTCATCGAGACGATGGAGTCGGGATCGCGCACGGGCTCGCCGCGCTTGATCTTGTCGACATTATCCATTCCCTCGATCACTTGGCCCCAGACCGTGTATTGCCGGTCTAGGAAGGATGCGTCGTCGAAGACGATGAAGAACTGAGAATTCGCCGAATTCGGGTTCTGGGCGCGCGCCATGGAGCAGACGCCACGTGCGTGATTGGCATCGTTGAACTCGGCCGCCAGATCCGGTTTGGACGAACCGCCCATGCCCGCACGCGCCGGATCGAAGCTCTTGGAGTTCTTGTTGCCGAAGCGCACATCGCCCGTCTGGGCCATGAAGCCGTCGATGACGCGATGGAAAACGACGCCGTCATACTCGCCAGCGCGCGCCAGTTCCTTGATGCGGGCAACGTGGCCGGGCGCGATGTCGGGGCGCATCTCGATGACGACGGGTCCGACGGTCGTTTCCAAGAGCAGCGTGTTTTCGGGATCTTTGTAGGCCATGTCGCGGCTTTCCTTTGTTCTTGTTCGTGCTGTGACTTATTGCGCGTCCGCCGCGATGACAACCTTGATCATGCGGTCGGGGTCGCTGACCGAGCCATTATTGGCCTGCGCGCCCTTCTTGATGTTGTCGACGAATTCCATGCCGCTGACGACTTCGCCGAACACCGTGTACTGGCCGTTCAGGAAATGGCCCTGATCGAACATGATGAAGAATTGCGAGTTGGCGGAGTCCGGGTTCTGGGCGCGCGCCATGCCGACCGTGCCGCGCTCGAAGGATTCATCGGTGAATTCCGCCGGAATGTCAGGCAGGTTCGAACCGCCCGTGCCGGCGCGGCCCGGGTTGAAGCCTTCATTCATGTCGCCGAACTGCACGTCGCCGGTTTGCGCCATGAAACCCGGGATCACACGGTGAAAGGCGACATTGTCATACGCACCTTCGCGCACCAGCGTCTTGATCTGGGCAACATGTTTCGGCGCGAGATCGGGACGAAGCCGGACAACCACGTCGCCATCCTTCAGCGTGATGATCATCGTGTTTTCCGGATCGGTGGTCTGTTCCTGCGCCATCGCGGCCGGCCCGGCCAGCGCGAGACCGATAGTCGCCGCGCATGCGGCCATGAAGACGCGTTTCGTCAGATGCATGGGAAGAATTCCTCGATATGGAGCGTTCAGTTGAACTTCGCGCGCAGCGCTTTGTCGACGGCGGCGGGTACGAATGGGCTTGTGTCTCCGCCCATCGAAGCGATCTGGCGCACCAATGTGGCGGTAATCGTGCGCACTGACGGACTCGCCGGAAAAAACACGGTCTGCAGGTCCGGCGCCATCATCTCGTTCATGCCGGCCATCTGCATCTCGTAATCGAGATCCGTGCCGTCGCGCAGTCCGCGAACCAGCGCCTTGGCGCCATGCGAACGGGCGGCATCGACAATGAGTCCGTCGAAGCTGACGATCTCGATTGCGTTCGACGGAATGCCTTCCGATTCAATGACTTCATCGATCAAGCTTACACGCTCTTTGAAGTCGAAAAGGCCCTTCTTGCCGGGATGGGTGCCGATGGCGACCACGACCTTGTCGAACACCGCGAGCGTCGCGCGCAGCACGTCCATGTGCCCGTTGGTGATGGGGTCGAAGGACCCGCCATAGATTGCAACATGCTTCGTCATGGCGGCAGGCTCTAGCCCAGAATCGCTTCGCGGGGAAGATGCGCGGCGTTCTTTGCCGCTAACCGTTGATGCACTGGACCGGAAAAGCCGAGACGCCTTCGAAGGACAGGACGCCGGCCTCGGCATAGTCCTTGTCGCCCGATGCCTGGAACAGCCGCAGCGAGACGACGATTCCCTGGACATTCGGATCGGTGAAATCGACCAGGACCTGACGGTCGTCGGCAAATCCCTGCCCGAAGACGATCGGCTTCTCGTCGCCCGACGGATTGGTCGACCATGTCGTCGCGCCATCGGTCGCAGATGCGTTCAACACATTCAAGACCGGCAGGTGTCCGACGCCTATCGAGATCGACGCGCCCGACCCGTCGGTGGCGTCGCAGATGATCTCGCCGGACGCTGCTGCGGGACTGGCGGAAAGCATCGCTGCAACCAAAAGGGCGGTAGTGGCGTTTATGGGATATCGGGCACCGGTCATAGCGGTCTCCTGTTCGGCCCCCGGGCGATTATGCCACGATGTGCGCGATTGCACATCCGCCGGACGCGAAAACCGTTTTGATCGGTCTCAACAAAGGAGACATCCAAATGATCGCTTTCTTCGCAATGTCCATGATGTTCATCACCGCCGCCTTCGCAGTCCCTGCTCTTCTGCCGAAGAAGGCCACGCACTAACAAGCCGGATCAGACGGAGCGCTTGGCGGCCAGCATCCACAAGCCTCCGCCGATCAGGCACGTTCCGGAAATACGCTCCACGAGCCTGATATTCTTCCGGTTCAGCCAGCCGCCGGTCCGCCCCGCCGCAAACGCGTAGACGCTGTCGCAGACCGTCGCCACCACGACGAAAGTCGCTCCCAGAATAACCGTCTGAGCCGCCGGATTGCCCGACGTCGAAACGAATTGCGGGATGAAGGCGCCGAACAGGAAGAGCGCCTTCGGGTTTGACCAGATCACCACGAAACCCTGCCAGACATAGCCCGCGATCGAGCGGGTCCTGACCGATTCATCGGCCTCACCGAGCGATCCGTCCGCCCTCCACAGCTTGATCCCGAGCCATATCAGATAAAGCGCACCGGCCACCTTCAGCACGACGAAGGCCTCGCCCACGACCGCGACGACCGTGTTCAGCCCGACAGCGAGAATGGCGATCATCGTCAGGATGCCGATCTGCGTGCCCGCCACGTTGAGCAACCCGGCCCTCGAGCCCGCGCGCAGCGAATTGGCGATGATGACCGTTACTGTCGGCCCCGGAACGATGACGATGAGAAAACTGGCGATCGCGAAAGCCAACCAGGCGTTCAGGTCGATCATGGAATGCTCCTCCGGCTATGGCAGTCTTCTCGACCAAGCCACAGCCGGAGGTTTTTGTCACGCCTCGTCTTCGGGCGACTGATCGTCGGCTTCGCCGGACATTTCCGTCGTCTCGACGGCTTCGTCCAGTTCCTCGCCTTCCTCTTCTTCCGGTTCGCGGATTCGCTCGACGGAAACGACCCGCTCGCCTTCAGCGGTCTTGAAGATCGTCACGCCCTTGGTGGCGCGCGAAGCGAAGCGTATGCCTTCGACGGGTACGCGGATGACCTTGCCGGAGTTCGTCACCAGCATGATCTGGTCGCCGTCATCGACCGGGAAGGCCGCAACAAGCGGGCCGATTTCCCCGGTCTTCGAGGTGTCGGTGGCGCGGATGCCCTTGCCGCCGCGCCCGGAGACGCGGAAGTCATAGGAGGACGAGCGCTTGCCGTAGCCGAATTCGCTGACGGTCAGCACGAATTCCTCGGCCGCCGCCATCTCGGCATACATCTCCTCGGTGAAGACGAAACCGTTCTCGTCCGGCGTGTCCGTATCCTCGTTGGTCAGCGCCACGTCCTCGGCCTCTTCCTCCTCGCTTGCGCGGCGGAGGGCGGAAGCCTGCTTCAGATAGGCGTTGCGCTCGGCGGGTGTCGCATCGCTGTGGCGCAGGATCGTCATCGAGATGACGCTGTCATCCTTGCCGAGCGAAATGCCGCGCACGCCGACCGAATTTCGGCCCGCAAAGACGCGGATATCGGTGACGGGGAAGCGGATGCACTGGCCGAGCGCTGTCGTCAGCAGAACGTCGTCATCCTCGGAGCAAGTCGCCACGTTGAGGATCTCGGCGCCGTCTTCCTCGAGCTTCATCGCGATCTTGCCGTTGCGATTGACCTGCACGAAGTCGGACAGCTTGTTGCGGCGGACCGTGGCGTTCGTCGTGGCGAACATCACGTCCAGTTCGCCCCAGCTGTCCTCGTCCTCGGGCAACGGCATGATCGTGGTGATCCGCTCGTCTTCCTGCAGCGGCAGCATGTTGCGCAGGAACTTGCCGCGCGACTGCGGCGTGCCGATCGGCAGGCGCCAGACCTTCTCCTTGTAGACGATACCGCGCGAGGAGAAGAACAGGATCGGCGTATGCGTGTTGGCGACGAACAGGCGGGTGACGAAATCCTCCTCCTTCGTCGCCATGCCGGAGCGGCCCTTGCCGCCGCGCCGCTGAGCCCGGTAGGTCTGCAACGGCACGCGCTTGATGTAGCCCTGATGGCTGAACGTGACGACCATGTCCTCGCGGGCGATCAGGTCCTCGTCGTCCATGTCCGGGCCGCCCTCGGTGAGCTCGGTACGACGCGGCGTACCGAACTCGTCACGCACGGCGATCAGTTCGTCCTTGACGATCTGCTGGATGCGCGCGCGGGACGACAGGATGTCGAGATAGTCGCGGATTTCCGCGCCGATCTTGTTCAATTCGTCGGCAATTTCGTCGCGTCCAAGCGCGGTCAGGCGCTGCAGGCGCAGATCGAGAATGGCGCGGGCCTGTTCCTCCGACAGCATGTAGGTGTTGTCTTCGGGATCAATGCCATGGCGCGGATCGTCGATCAGCGCGATCAGCGGCGCGACGTCCTTTGCCGGCCAGCGCCGCGTCATCAACTGTTCGCGCGCCGTCGCCGGGTCCGGCGCATTGCGGATCAGGTGAATCACCTCGTCGATATTGGCGACCGCAATGGCGAGACCGACCAAAACATGCGCCCTGTCGCGCGCCTTGCGCAGCAAATACTTGGTGCGTCGGCTGATGACATGCTCGCGGAACGCCACGAAGGCGCGCAGCATGTCGAGCAGGTTCATCTGCTCGGGCTTGCCGCCGTTCAGCGCGACCATGTTGGCGCCGAAGGAGGTCTGCAGCGGCGTGTAGCGATAGAGCTGGTTCAACACCACGTCTGCGACCGCATCGCGCTTCAGTTCGATCACAACGCGATAGCCCTGCCGGTCGGACTCGTCGCGAATGTCGGAGATGCCCTCGATGCGCTTGTCGCGCACCAGTTCGGCCATCTTCTCGATCATGCTCGCCTTGTTGACCTGATAGGGCACCTCGGTGATGACAATCGACTCACGGTCGCCCGAGCGCTGCTCGATATCGACCTTGCCGCGCATGACGATGGAGCCGCGCCCGGTCTCATAGGCCGAGCGGATGCCGGAGCGGCCAAGCACAATACCGCCGGTCGGAAAGTCCGGTCCCGGAATATGTTCCATGATTTCAGGCAGGGTGATCGCCGGATTGTCGATCAACGCCATGCAGCCATCGACGACTTCCGACAGATTATGCGGCGGAATGTTGGTCGCCATGCCGACGGCGATGCCGCCGGAGCCATTGACCAGCAGATTGGGGAACCGCGCCGGCAGGACGGTCGGCTCATGTTCGGAGCCGTCATAGTTGTCCTGGAAATCGACCGTTTCCTTGTCGATGTCCTCGAGCAGCTCATGCGCGACTTTTTCCAGCCGCGATTCCGTGTATCGCATCGCCGCCGGCGGGTCGCCGTCGATCGAGCCGAAATTGCCCTGCCCGTCGACCAGCGGCACGCGCAGCGACCAGTCCTGGGCCATGCGCACCATGGCGTCGTAGATCGCGGCGTCGCCATGCGGGTGGTATTTACCCATGACATCGCCGACGATGCGGGACGATTTGACGTATTTGCGGTTCCAGTGGAATCCGCCTTCATGCATGGCATAGAGGATACGGCGATGCACGGGCTTCAGCCCGTCACGCACGTCGGGCAGCGCGCGGCTCACGATCACGCTCATCGCGTAATCGAGATAGGATCGCTGCATTTCCTCCAGAATGGAGATCGGTTCGATGCCGTCGCTACCGCCCGAACCGTCAATCGGTGTTTCGTCGCTCAATGAATTTATGCTTTGTTGTTCAGAATCATTGGTTTGAAGTTAGCGGAACGGACCGCAAAAAGCGAACTTTCGCCCCGCTTTTCCCGTCATTTTGCCGACCGGCATAGCCAAGCCTCATGTAAGGTCGTCTCTTGCGGGTTACCACCCGGGGCTGATAGGCAAATTCATGAACATCGATCTGCTCATAACCGCCGTTGTGACGCTCTTCGTCACCATCGACCCGCCGGGGCTGGCGCCGCTGTTCCTCGCGGTCACGTCCGGCATGAACCGGGCCGAGCGGAGCCAGGTCGCGTTACGCGCAAGCGTCATCGCCTTCATCGTCTTCGTGGTTTTCGCGCTTGCCGGCACGGTGATCCTGCAACTCTTCGGCATCACGCTTCCCGCGTTCCGGGTGGCGGGAGGTCTGCTGCTTTTCTGGATCGCCTTTGAAATGGTGTTCGAGCGCCGCCAGGAGCGCCACGAGAATACCGCCAAACGCGCGATCACCCAGGACGAGATCCATGGCGTCTCCGTTTTCCCGCTGGCGATCCCGCTGATGGCGGGCCCCGGCGCGATTTCGGCGACCATCCTTCTGTCCGGCGAATTTTCAAGCGCCGTCGACCGGGCCGCCCTGATTGGCATCCTGTTCGCGATCGTCGCGCTTACCTATGGGGTTTATCTGCTGGCCGAGCGTGTCGAGGGCCTGCTGGGCGCCACAGGCCGCACGGTGCTGACCCGCCTGCTCGGCGTCATCCTGTCGGCGCTGGCGGTGCAATTCGTCGCCGACGGCGTCAAGGCACTCGCCGCCGCGACCTGATCCTCACCGAAGCCTGTCGAGACCGACGGACATCCCGGCGCCGCCGAAGCCATGCACGCTGTCATGCGCGCGCACCGCAACAGATGAGACATCGTTCGGGATTTCAATGCCGCTCTGGGACCGGGTGAAAGGCTGCTCCGTTTCGTGCGGATGCAACAGAACCCGCTCGCCATAGACAGCGCCGTCCAGTCCCTCCACGACCCATTTGTCGGCGTAGTGGTCCCACCCCTTGTCGGCATGGCGCACCGTCACGTCGAAACGCCAGGAGCCGCCGGCTTGCCGCTGCGCCTCGACGCCAACGACGTCGGCCTGCCCGGCAAAGACCTGGGTCAGCGATACAAGAATGGCGGCGATGGTCACGAGCGCGATCGACAGCGCCGTGGCGTCAAACCTGGTTCCCCGCCGCGCATTCATGGTTCAGTCCTCAGAACGGGATCTCGTCATCCATGTCGCGGACGAAATCGTCGCCGCCCGAAGGTGCCGGACCGCCACGGTCATTGCCGTAGCCGCCGCCACCGCCACCACCGACGCGCTGCTGGCCACCGCCATATCCGCCACCGCCGCCATAGGAACCCTCGCCCTCGCCGCGGCTGTCGAGCATCTGGAGATCGCCGCGGAAACGCTGCAGCACGATCTCTGTCGTGTATTTGTCCTGGCCGCTCTGGTCCTGCCATTTGCGGGTCTGCAACTGGCCTTCGACATAAACCTTCGCGCCCTTCTTCAGATAGTTCTCGGCCACCTTGGCGAGGTTCTCGTTGAAAATGACGACGCGGTGCCATTCCGTGCGCTCGCGCCGCTCACCGGAGTTCTTGTCACGCCAGGTCTCCGAGGTTGCGACGGAAAGATTGACCACCGCATCACCCGAATTGAGACGACGGATTTCGGGGTCGGCACCCAGATTGCCAACCAAAATTACCTTGTTCACGCTGCCAGCCATGACGCCAAAACTCCCGCCATTCTTCCATTGGATATGAAGTTCCACCCTATCCAAGCGCGCGATGTGTCTCCACTCCGGCGCACGATGGTCCACAGGGTCTTTTTGTTCTTGTAATGTTCTGGCATTTCCGCGATGACCTTGTCAAGTTTGCACAGGCGAGTCGGCGAAAGTCAGCAGAGATTGCGCGATGCTATCGACATGTGGCTTCGCGTGCTTAAATGAGAGAAGACCAAACAGTCATCCTTCCATGAGCGACCAGAAATTTATATCCATTCGCGGTGCCCGCGAACACAATCTGAAGAATGTCGACCTCGACCTGCCGCGCGACCGGCTGATCGTGATGACCGGCATGTCCGGTTCCGGCAAGTCGTCGCTTGCCTTCGACACGATCTATGCCGAAGGCCAGCGCCGCTATGTCGAGAGCCTGTCGGCCTATGCGCGCCAGTTTCTCGAAATGATGCAGAAGCCGGATGTCGACCAGATCGACGGACTGTCGCCGGCCATCTCCATCGAGCAGAAGACGACCTCGCGCAATCCGCGCTCGACCGTCGGCACGGTCACCGAGATCTACGACTATATGCGCCTGCTGTTTGCCCGCGTCGGCGTGCCGATCTCGCCGGCGACCGGGCTTCCGATCGAGAGCCAGACGGTCAGCCAGATGGTCGACCGCATCATGGCGCTCGAGGAAGGCACGCGTCTCTATATACTCGCGCCCATCGTGCGCGGCCGGAAGGGCGAATACCGCAAGGAGTTCGCCGAGCTGATGAAGAAGGGCTTCCAGCGCGTGAAGGTGGACGGCGCCTATTACGAGATCGCCGACGTCCCTGCCCTCGACAAGAAGTACAAGCATGACATCGACGTGGTGGTGGACCGTGTCGTCGTCCGCGACGATATCGGCGCGCGCCTCGCCGACAGTCTCGAAACCTGTCTCAGCCTCGCCGACGGCCTCGCTGTCGCGGAATATGCCGACAAGCCGCTCCCCGCGGAAGAAACCGGCGCCGATGCGGTCAACAAGTCGAAGAACGACACCCACGAGCGCGTGGTGTTTTCGGAGAAGTTCGCCTGCCCGGTCTCGGGCTTCACGATCCCCGAAATCGAGCCGCGCCTGTTCTCCTTCAACAACCCCTTCGGCGCCTGCCCGTCCTGCGACGGCCTCGGCGTGCAGCAGACCATCGATCCGCATCTCATCGTGCCGGAGCGCGACGCCAAGATGCACGAAGCGATCGCGCCCTGGGCGAAATCCTCATCGCCCTATTACAAGCAGACGCTGGATGCGCTCGGAAAGGCCTATGGCTTCAAGATTTCCGACAAGTGGTCGTCGCTGCCCGAGGAAGCGCAGGATGCCATCCTGAACGGCACGGGCACGAAGCAGATCGACTTTGTCTATGATGACGGCCTGCGATCCTACAAGACGACCAAGACCTTCGAGGGCGTGATCCCAAATCTCGACCGCCGCTGGAAGGAAACGGATTCGTCGTGGGCGCGCGAGGAGATCGAGCGCTACATGTCGGCGACGCCCTGCGCCGCCTGCAACGGCCACCGGCTCAAGCCGGAGGCGCTCGCCGTCAAGATCGGCGGCAAGCACATTTCCGAAGTGACCGAATTCTCGATCCGCAACGCGGTGAAATGGTTCGACGATGTCGAGGAAACCTTTTCCGAGAAACATCGCGAGATCGCCTACCGCATCCTCAAGGAAATCCGCGAGCGGCTGCGCTTCCTCAACGATGTCGGCCTCGATTACCTGACGCTGTCGCGCAATTCCGGCACCTTGTCGGGCGGCGAAAGCCAGCGCATCCGCCTCGCCTCGCAGATCGGCTCGGGCCTGACAGGCGTGCTCTACGTGCTCGACGAGCCCTCCATCGGGTTGCATCAGCGCGACAATGCGCGCCTGCTCGACACGCTTCGCCATCTGCGCGATCTCGGCAATACGGTTATCGTCGTCGAGCATGACGAGGACGCGATCCTGACCGCCGATTACGTCGTCGATATCGGTCCGGCCGCCGGCATCCATGGCGGCCGCGTCATCGCTTCGGGCACGCCCGGCGAAGTCATGGCCAATCCCGCCTCGCTCACCGGCCAGTATCTCTCCGGCGACAAGGCGATCGCGGTGCCGGCTGACCGGCGCAAGCCGAAGAAGAGCCGTGCCATCAAGGTATCGGGTGCGCGCGGCAACAATCTGAAGGACGTGACGGCGGAAATCCCGCTCGGCCTGTTCACCGCGGTCACCGGCGTCTCCGGCGGCGGCAAGTCGACCTTCCTGATCGAGACGCTCTACAAGGCTGCGGCGCGGCGCATCAATGGCGCGCGCGAGAACCCGGCCGAATATGACCGCATCGACGGGCTGGAACAGCTCGACAAGGTCATCGACATCGACCAGTCGCCCATCGGCCGCACGCCGCGCTCGAACCCCGCGACCTATACCGGCGCCTTCACGCCGATCCGCGACTGGTTCGCCGGCCTGCCGGAAGCCAAAGCGCGCGGCTACCAGCCGGGCCGCTTCTCCTTCAACGTCAAGGGCGGCCGCTGCGAGGCCTGCCAGGGCGATGGTGTCATCAAGATCGAGATGCACTTTCTGCCCGACGTCTATGTCACCTGCGACGTCTGCCACGGCCACCGCTACAATCGCGAGACGCTGGAAGTGCAGTTCAAGGGCAAGTCCATCGCCGACGTGCTTGAAATGACCGTCGAGGAAGGCGTCGAGTTCTTTGCCGCGGTTCCGGCCGTGCGCGACAAGCTCGATACGCTGAAACGCGTCGGTCTCGGCTATATCAAGGTCGGACAACAGGCGACGACGCTGTCGGGTGGCGAGGCGCAGCGCGTCAAGCTCGCCAAGGAACTGTCACGCAAGGCGACCGGCAAGACGCTCTACATCCTCGACGAGCCGACCACCGGCCTGCATTTCCACGACGTCGCCAAGCTCCTGGAAGTGCTGCACGAACTCGTCGACACCGGCAACACGGTCGTCGTCATCGAGCACAATCTCGAAGTCATCAAGACGGCCGACTGGATCATCGACCTCGGCCCAGAAGGCGGCGACGGCGGCGGCGAGATCGTCGCCACCGGCACGCCGGAACAGGTGATCGAGGAGCCGCGTTCTTATACCGGCCAGTTCCTGCGCGAATTGCTGGAGCGGCGGCCGCAGAAGAGGGTCGAGGCGGCGGAGTAAACCATCTCATGGCCGCGACGTTTCTGCGCCGCCGCCATTGACGGCCATCAAAGAATTTTCACATTCGAATTCCTACCTTCCCGACACCCCGCGAGGACGGGGCACGCAAAGGAGGTATTCATGGCTGAAAACAGAAAGAGCAATGTTCCTTCCATGTGGTCCGGCGGAATGTTCGACGACTTCCGCAAGGAAATGGACGATGCGATCTCCAGCTTCTTCGGCGGCCGGCGCGGCTGGCCGACACCGTCCAAGGCTTGGGCGGATATGCCCGCCGGCCTGGTCAATCCCGCTATCGACATCACCGAGAATGACGATTCCATCACGCTGACTGCGGAACTTCCCGGTCTCGCCGAGGAGGATGTCGACCTGACGGTGCGCGACGGCGTCCTGACGCTGAAGGGCGAGAAGAAGCACGAGCGCGACGAGGACAAGGACAATGTCCATGTTACCGAGCGCTCCTACGGCTCGTTCCAGCGCACCATGCCTGTGCCGGACCGGGTAGATGCCGAGAAGATCAGCGCCAAATTCGACAAGGGCGTCCTGAAGGTCGTCATGCCGAAAAAGGCGGAATCCGTTTCGGCGGCGCGCAAGATCGCCATCGAGAAGTAGCAGCGGCAAATAGCAGGATATGTCAGTAACCGGCCGGTCTCCCCGGCCGGTTTTCCGCTTTCGGGTTGCCGCTGACCGCGACATGCGCCAAGCATGCAATATGACAAAACGCGGCATCATTCGATCGGGCATGGGCGGCTGGAATTTCGAGCCCTGGGAAGGCGTCTTCTATCCGGACGACCTGCCGAAAAAGCGCCAACTCGAATACGCAACCCGTCAGGTCACCACGATCGAGGTCAACGCTACCTATTATGGCTCCCAGAAGCCGGCGACGATCGCGAAATGGGGCGAGGAAGCGCCCGACGGATTCGTCTTTTCGATCAAGGGAAACCGCTTCGTCACCAACAAGAAGGTGCTTGGCAGCGCGGCGGACTCACTGGCGAAATTCTTCTCGCAACAATTGTCCGGCCTCGGCGACAAGCTCGGGCCGATCCTCTGGCAATTCGCGCCGACTAAGAAATTCGAGGCGGAGGATTTCGAGGCCTTCCTTAAGCTCCTGCCGGCCGAGGAAAACGGCGTCCGCTTCCGGCACGCGCTGGAAGTGCGCCACGACAGTTTCGCCGTTCCGGAATTCTTCGAGCTTGCCGCCAAATACAATGCGGCGATCGTCTATGCCGATCATTTCACCTATCCGGCCATCGCCGACGTGACCGCCGATTTCGTCTACGCACGCCTTCAGACCGGCGACGACGCCATCCCGACCGCCTATGCACCGGAGGCGATGGAGGGGTGGGCCAGGCGGGCACTCACCTGGGCCGAAGGCGGTGTGCCCGAAGATCTTCCCTTCGCCGCGCCGGACCGCAAGCCGGAGAAGACGCCGCGCGACGTCTTCGTCTATTTCATCCATGAGGGTAAAATCCGCGCCCCGCACGCGGCCATGGATTTCCTGAAACGCATCGAGACGGCCAGCTAACCGAAAGTCAGGTCAGCATCGGCGCCAATGCCGGGGCGATTTCCGAAACCAGATTCTCCGCGATGGCCAGCGGTCCGGCCGCCCTGCCCGCCTCGCCATGCAGCCATGCCGCCGCACAGGCCGCCTCGAAGCACGGCACGCCTTGCGCCAGCAGTCCGGCGATCACGCCGGCGAGCACGTCGCCCGACCCTGCCGTCGCCAGCGCGGGCGTCCCGTTGGCATTGATTGCGGCGCGGCCGTCGGGTGCGGCAATCACCGTATCCGGCCCCTTGTAGAGAACAACCGCATTCGCACGGCGCGAAGCTTCAAGCGCCTTGTCGAGCTTCGACAGCGTCCGGTCTTCCGCGAGATCGGGAAAAAGCCGCACGAACTCGCCTTCATGTGGCGTCAGGACGAGCCCGGCCGGTCCGCTCCCCTTGGCCGCATCGAACAGCGCCGCGTGATCACCGGCAAAAGCAGTGATGCCATCGGCATCGAGCACGAGCCGCAGGCCGGTCTCGTGTCTTTCCGCCAGCAGTGAGAGCGCGATCTGCCGCGCCGTCGACAGGTCGCCGAAGCCCGGGCCGAGCACGCAGCCGCGGCAGCCCTTCAAATCCGAGAGCCGGTCATAGGCATCGTCCGGCTGACATGCGCGCAGCATGATCGAGGTCACATGGGCTGCGTGGACATCCAGCGCATCCGGCTGTCCGAGGATCGTCACCGCGCCCGCGCCGGCCCGCTGCGCCGCCATTGCCGACAATCGCGCCGCCCCGGTCGCATGCCGTCCGCCCGAGAATACCGCCGCATGGCCTCGCGCGTATTTGTGCCAGCCGGCACTCGGACGCGGTAGTGCATCGGCCCAAAGCGCGGGTCCGTTCTCGAAAACGCTTGGCGGATCGTCTCGGAAAACACCCGGCCTGACGCCGATATCCGCGACAACGATCTCGCCGTACAATGCCCGGCCCGGAAAAAGCAGATGTCCCGGCTTCCTGCGGAAAAAGGTCACCGTGGCGTCGGCGGCAATCGCGCCTCCGAGATCGGCGCCGCTGTCGCCATTGATACCGCTCGGCAGATCGACGGCGACGATCCGACTGCCGGCATCGCGCGCCTTGGCGAGCGCCGCACTCGCATCGTCCGGCAGGCCCCTGGTCAGGCCCGCGCCGAACAAGGCATCGATCACCACATCGTCAGAGGACGGATCGAACGCATCAGGGCTCTCGGCTGGAACCGTGCACCTGCCCGCGGAGATCGCCGCGTCGCTTCCCGGCCTCGGCGCGCCGAACGCATGGAGCGCGACCCTAACGCCAGCCTCCCGTAAAACTTGCGCCGCCACGTAGCCGTCGCCGCCATTGTTGCCGGGCCCGCACAGGACCAGCACACGCGCCGCATCACCGTAGCGCGCCAGCACGAGCCCAGCCACGGCGGCGCCTGCATTGTCCATGAGCGCGATGCCCGAAGCATAGGCATTGTCGATCGTCCACCTGTCGGCGCGGCCCATTTGCGCGCATGTCAATAATGCGTTGGGCCAATCGTCGCTTCGCCAAACTGTCGTCATCGATCCTTCCATAATGCCTATCTTGTAGGCATACTGCCTAATTGTTTGGCTGTTTTGGCTCGTAAATTGACCGCACCCACCGGCCCCTCGCCGGCGCCGGCCGCAGATTGTGCGGTGTTCGCGGATATGTCTACGGCAAAAGAGCGCACTTCAAATCTGGCACGCCATCTGCTTGTGTAGCGCCAGACCGTACCGTGGAGGCTTGCCTGTATATGAAAAAGATCGAAGCGATCATTAAACCGTTCAAACTCGACGAAGTGAAAGAGGCGCTGCAGGAGGTAGGACTCCAGGGCATCACCGTGACCGAGGCCAAAGGCTTCGGGCGGCAGAAGGGTCATACCGAGCTGTATCGCGGCGCGGAATATGTGGTGGATTTTCTGCCCAAGGTGAAGGTAGAGGTCGTGGTCGCCGACGAAACGGTGGAAGCGGCCATGGAAGCCATCCGCAATGCCGCCCAGACCGGCCGTATCGGCGATGGCAAGATCTTCGTCTCGAATATCGAGGAAGTGATCCGCATCAGGACCGGCGAGACCGGCGCGGATGCGATCTAGTCGTACGTTTCAGCGTGCGTCCGTTTCTCCCAACAATTTGCAGATCAGAAAAAGGGAAGACAAATGAGTGCAAATGACATTCTGAAGAACATCAAGGACAACGAGATCAAATTCGTCGACCTGCGCTTCACCGACCCGCGCGGCAAGCTGCAGCACGTCACGATGGAGACCTCCGTTGTCGATGAGGACATGTTCGCCGACGGCGTGATGTTCGATGGTTCTTCGATCGCCGGTTGGAAGGCCATCAACGAATCCGACATGGTCCTGATGCCCGACACCGAGACCGCCCACATGGACCCGTTCTACGCGCAGTCCACCATGGCGATCTTCTGCGACATCCTCGATCCGATGACCGGCGAAGGCTACAACCGCGATCCGCGCATGACCGCGAAGAAGGCGGAAGCCTATGTGAAGTCCGGCGGCTTCGGCGACACGGCCTATTTCGGCCCGGAACCGGAATTCTTCCTCTTCGATGACGTCAAGTTCTCGACCAGCATGTACAAGACCGGCTTCGAGGTCGATTCGGTCGAATTGCCGACCAACACCGACACCGAATACGAAACCGGCAACCTTGGTCACCGTCCGCGCGTCAAGGGCGGCTACTTCCCGGTCAACCCGATCGACTCGGCCCAGGACATTCGTTCCGAGATGCTCACCGTACTCGGCGAGATGGGCGTGGCGATCGAGAAGCACCACCACGAAGTGGCGGCGGCTCAGCACGAACTGTCGATGCTGTTCAACACGCTCACCTTCAAGGCCGACGAAGTGCAGCTCTACAAATATGTCTGCCACAACGTCGCCCATGCCTACGGCAAGTCGGTCACCTTCATGCCGAAGCCGATCTATGGCGACAACGGCACCGGCATGCACGTCCACCAGTCGATCTGGAGCGACGGCAAGCCTCTGATGGCCGGCGACGGCTATGCGGGCCTCTCCGAGACCTGCCTCTACTATATCGGCGGCATCATCAAGCACGCCAAGTCGCTGAATGCCTTCACCAACCCGTCGACGAACTCCTACAAGCGTCTCGTCCCGGGCTTCGAGGCTCCGGTCCTGCTCGCCTATTCGGCGCGTAACCGTTCGGCTTCCTGCCGCATTCCGCACTCCGGTTCGCCGAAGGGCAAGCGCGTCGAAATCCGCTTCCCGGATCCGGTTGCGAACCCCTATCTCTCCTTCGCTGCCATGCTGATGGCTGGCCTGGACGGCATCAAGAACAAGATCCATCCGGGCGATCCGATGGACAAGGACCTGTACGATCTTCCGCCGGAAGAACTGAAGGAAATCCCGACCGTCTGCGGTTCGCTGCGTGAGGCGATCGCCGCCTGCCGCGCCGACAACGACTACCTGAAGGCCGGCGGTGTTTTCGATGACGACCAGATCGAAGCTTACCTCGAGCTCAAGGAAGAAGAAAACATCCGCTACGAGCACACGCCGCACCCGGTCGAGTACGACATGTACTACTCCTGCTGATCGCAGGGCCCGGGGGACGGGAATACAGGCCGGCGGCGCGAAAGCGCCGCCGGTTTTCTTTTGCGCTAAGGCCTGTGCCCTTTACAGCGGCATGTCTGCGCTTATGTTAGGGATGTTCATCCTGCGGGGCCCATGCCCCCCGGAAAACCATTGGAGCGACGGCGACACGCCCGCGTCCAGAACCATTCCACCCGAAAGGCATATCATGATGGAAGCCCAGCACGGCAATAAGGTGCATATCCACTATACCGGAAAGCTGACTGACGGGAGCGTCTTCGATTCATCCGAAGGACGCGAGCCCTTGGAATTCGAGCTCGGCGCCGGCCAGGTCATCCCCGGCCTGGACAAGGCGATGCGCGGCATGAATGTCGGCGAAAGCAAGACTGTCACCATCGCCTCCGAGGAAGCCTATGGTCCGCACCATCCCGAAGGCGTCCATGTCGTCGAGCGCGCCACCCTGCCCCCGCAGGTCGACGCCCAGCCCGGCGCGCGTCTGCAGGCGACCGCGCAGGACGGCAACGTGATCCAGCTGACAGTTGTCGCTGCCGACGACGCAACCGTGACGCTGGACGCCAACCATCCGCTCGCCGGCAAGGATCTGGTCTTCGACGTCGAACTCGTCGCCGTCAGCTAGGCCCAGACAATAGCGGCGCAGGTTATCGGCCTGCGCCCCTTGCCCCGCCATCGCCGATTTGCCACACCTGCCGGTGTGCAAATCGGGAGATATCGGCATGGCAACCCTTTCCTTCTACGGCGCGGCGGGCACCGTCACCGGCTCCTGCTCGATGCTTCAGGTCGGCGACACCCGCTTTCTCGTCGATTGCGGGATGTTCCAGGGCAACAAGACGATCCGTGAGCTGAACGCGAAGGATTTCCCCTTCGACGCTGCTTCGGCCGAGTTCCTGATCCTCACCCACGCCCATATCGACCATTCCGGCCTGCTGCCGAAACTCGTCAAGCACGGCTTTACCGGCCCGATCTACTGCACACCGCCCACCGCCGATCTTCTCTCCTTCATGCTGCTGGATTCGGCCAAGATCCAGAAGTCGAACACCGAGCGCCAGAACCGCAAACGCGTCCGCAAGGGCGAGGATCCGCTCGATCCGATCTACACGGAGGAGCATGCCCGAAAGGCGCTCGATCTGCTGCGCGGCCAGGGCTACGACAACTGGTTCGAGCCGCATCCCGGCATCAGCGTCCGTTACTGGAACGCCGGCCACATGCTGGGCTCCGCCTCGGCGGAAGTGAAATTCGCCGAAGGCGATAACGGCAACACCATGCGGATGCTCTTTTCGGGTGATCTCGGGCCTGAGGAGAAGGCGTTCCACCCGGAGCCGACGGCCGAAACCGGCTTCGACTATATCGTCTGCGAGAGCACCTATGGCGACCGCGACCGCGACGACTACACGCTCGAGAAACGCCGCGAGATGCTGCGCAGGGAACTCGTCCGCGGCTTGTCGGCGGGCGGCAACGTCGTCATCCCCGCCTTTGCCGTCGAGCGCAGCCAGGAATTGCTGCACGATATCGGCGTCTTGCTGGCTGAAGGGGCCTTGCCCGAAACAACCGTGTTCCTCGATTCGCCGCTCGCCAAGGCGGTGACCGAGGTCTTCATCAAATATGCGGGCAGTCTCGACGATGTCGAGCTTGACGAACGGCAGCTGTTCCGCGATCCGCGCTTCCGCCTCGTCCAGGATGTCGAAGAGAGCAAATCGATCAATCTCATTACCGGCGGCGCCATCATCATCTCGGCGAGCGGCATGGCCGATGCCGGGCGGATCCAGCATCACATCAAGAACAATATCTGGCGCTCCAACGCCACGATCCTGTTCGTCGGCTATCAGGCGCCCGGCACGCTCGGCTACTACATCACCAGCGGCGAGCCGATGGTGCGCATCCATGGCAAGGAGTTTCTGGTGAAGGCGGAAATCCGCCAGCTCGGCAATTATTCCGCCCATGCCGACCAGGGCGAATTGCTGGACTGGGTGATGGAGCGCACGCCGGTCGCCGGCCGGCTCTTCCTCAATCATGGCGATGACGACGCGCGCGAGGAATTGGCGCGGCTCCTGGCTGATCGCGGCTTCGATCCGGAAAAGATCGTGCTGCCGCAGATGGACGAGAGCTTCGAACTCATCGCCAACGACGCCCGCTCCAAGGGGCGCCTGCCCGAACGCGTGCCGCAGACAGAGCTGCTGTCCGACTGGAACAATGATTACGCCGCTTTCATCGCGGCGTTGACCCTGCGCCTGACGGACGCGAAAGACGACGACCAGCGCCGCCGCATCATCGCCCAGCTCAGGAAGGCGCTCTGATCAGTCCTCGCCGGCGAGACTCAGTCCCGCGCCGTCGCGCAGCGGAACATCGATAAAGGCATACGGGTCGACGCCTTCGAGGCAGCCGAGATTGAACCCGTAGGTATCCGGCGCGCTGCGTGGGCGGTGGAATGTGTAGATGCCGCAGACCGAGCAGAAATAGTGCTTCGCGATCTTCATGTTCCATTGATACAGCGTCAGGACCTCCTCGCCCTTGACCAGCGTGAACCTGTCCTCCGGCACGCCGGCCATCAGCGCGCCCTTGCGGCGGCAAAGAGAACAATTGCAGCGGCGCAGATTCTCGAAACCGTCTTCGCCGGTATCGACGGTGAATGCGACCGCGCCGCAATGGCAGCTTCCGTTCAGAATCGGCATCGGTCTATTCCTCCTTGTCCGCGTCGGCCTGGTCGAAGCCGAGCAGATTCCAGCTCTGCACCATATGTGGCGGTAGCGGTGCTGTGACATTGATGACGCCGCCATCGGGATGCGGGATGACAATCCGGCGCGCATGCAGATGCAGTTTCTTCTGCATGCCGCCCGGAAACTCCCAGTTCGGGTCTTCCTCGAAATATTTCGGATCACCGAGAATCGGGCACCCGATGGAAGCCGCGTGAACGCGTAGCTGGTGTGTACGGCCCGTATGCGGCTCCATCACCAGCCAGGAGACCCGCTGTCCGGCCGACTCCACCACCCGGTAATCGGAAACGGCATGGTCCGCGCCCGGCTCGCCATGCTTGCCTATGCGCACCTTGTCGCCGTCCGGCGTCGGCTCCTTCACGAGCCAGTTGGAGATATGCCCTTCCCGCTTCTTCGGAGTGCCCTTCACGAGCGCCCAGTAGGTCTTCTGCGTATCGCGTTCGCGGAAGGAAGCCGTGAGCTTCTGCGCCGCGCCGCGTGTTTTCGCGACGACGAGAATGCCCGACGTATCGCGGTCGATGCGATGCACCAGCCGCGGCTTCTCGCCCTTCTGGTTGCGAAACGCCTCCAGCATGCCGTCGATATGGCGCACCACGCCCGACCCGCCCTGAACGGCCAGCCCCGCCGGTTTGTTCAGCACCATGACCTTCTTGTCCTCGAACAGGATCATGGCGCGCAGCGCATCCTCGTCGGACCGGTTGCGCATCGTCCTTGCGGTCAGCGGTCCCTTTGGCGCGCCGCCGTCGGCGGCCATCGGCGGTATGCGCACGGTCTGGCCGCTTTCGAGCCGCGTGTCCGCCTTCACCCGCCCGCCATCGACGCGCACCTGTCCCGTGCGCAGCAATTTCTGCAACGCGCCGAAGGCGAGCCCCGGATAATGGACCTTGAACCAGCGATCGAGGCGCATCCCCGCTTCGTCGCTGTCCACCTGTTTCTGTTCGACGTTCGCCATGATCCCTCTCGCTCCTCCGACTCAGGCCAAGGAACGGACGAGATAGAGCCCGGCAAAAAGCGCCAGGATCGATATCACCACACTGGCGAGCAGATACGCCATGCCCGCACCCTGGTCGCCGCGTTCCCACATCGAAGCGAAATCGAGCGAAAAGGCCGAAAATGTCGTGAAACCGCCGAGAAAGCCGGTCGCCAGGAAGCTGCGCACTTCGGCGCTTGTTCCGGACATGCGCGCAAGCGTGGCGATCAGCACGCCCATCAGGAACGAGCCGAGAATGTTCACGGTGATCGTCCCCCAGGGAAAATTGGGGCCGAGCACCCGCAAGGCGGCAAGATTGGTCAGGTAGCGGGCGGACGCGCCGAGGCCGCCCCCGAGGGCTACGAGCAGGACATGAGACATGGAAGCGTCCTACTCCATGCCCTGCCTTCGCGAAAGCCCCGAATGACGTCCTCAGATTTTCCCCGCGACAGTGGGCGCCTGGGCCACGAATCCGTCGACGAATGTGTCGAGCGCGGCCCAGTCGGTGAATTCATGGTCGCGACTGGTGTCCGTCGGCCCGCCTTCCTTCTCGGCGATGTGCTTCAGCATCCAGCGCCGGAAGAAATCATATTCCGTAAATTTCAGCGCCCCGGCCGCATTGTGGACGGATACCGGCCACCAGCCCGTCTCCTTGCTGAACTTATCGACATAGCCGGCCACTTCGGCGACCTCGCTCTTGTCGGCCGACGCCGCGCCCAGCGAAACAGAAATAAATGCACCCGGACGGGCCATCAGCGTTTCGACATTGGCCTTGGCGAAATGGCGCAGCGGTGCCGGAAACGTACCGACATGCACCGGCGCGAGCAGGATCGACGCATCGAAGGAATCGGCCGCAGGCGCCACCTTCACATCCGTGGCGTCGATCAATGTGATATCGTGTCCGCGTCCTGACAGCCGCTCTGCGACATGCGTCGCGATCTTGCGGGTCTGGCCTTCGATTGTGGCGTAAACGAGCAAAATGCGCATTCGATCCTCCTTTTGCGGCAGCTTGCCAGCGCGCTATCGCCGCTTCCTTGACAACGGTCAACCGCCATCCTTCTGACGGTCCCGGCGAAGCTTGTCCCAATAGTCCAGCCGCTTGCGCAATTCGCGTTCGAACCCGCGCTCGACCGGCTCATAATAGCGCTTCCGCCCCATTTCCTCCGGGAAATAATTCTGACCGGAAAACGCGTCCGGCTGGTCATGGTCGTAGCGATATCCCGCGCCGTAGCCCTCCTGGGACATCAGCTTGGTCGGCGCGTTGAGAATTTCCTTCGGCGGCAGTAGCGAGCCGTGTTCCTTGGCAGACCGCATCGCCGCCTTGAACGCCGTGTAGGCCGCGTTGGATTTCGGCGCGGTGGCCATGTAGATGCAGGCCTGCGCAATCGCCAGTTCGCCCTCCGGCGAGCCGAGATAGTCATAGGCGTCCTTGGCAGCGAGCGCGATGACCAAAGCCTGCGGGTCCGCGAGTCCGATATCCTCGCTCGCCATGCGCACGATCCGCCGGCCGAGATAGAGCGGATCTTCCCCGGCATCGAACATGCGGGCGAGATAGTAAAGCGCGGCGTCCGGATCGGAACCGCGCACGGCCTTGTGCAGGGCCGATATCAGATTGTAGTGGCCGTCCTGGCTCTTGTCGTACACCGGCGCGCGCCGCTGCACGATGCGGCGCAACCCGTCTTCGTCCAGCGTTTCGTCGGGCTTGGTCGAGCGGAAAACTTCCTCGGCCAGCGTCAACACCGCCCGCCCGTCGCCATCGGCCATCACCGCGAGCAGCCCGCGCGCGTCGTCTTCCAGCGGAAGCGCCCTGCCCGTTTCGGCCTCGGCGCGCTGCAACAGCAGTTCCAGATGCTCCGGCTCCAGCCGCTTCATCGTCAGGACCCGCGCCCGCGACAGAAGCGCCGCGTTCAGCTCGAAAGACGGGTTCTCCGTCGTCGCGCCGACGAGAAGGATCGTGCCGTCCTCGACGACCGGCAGGAAACTGTCCTGCTGGGCGCGGTTGAAACGATGTATCTCGTCGACGAAGAGCAGGGTCTGCCTGCCGTTCTGCAGCCTCAGGCGTGCGGCTTCGAATACCTTTTTCAGGTCGGCTACGCCGCTGAAGATCGCCGAAATCTGTTCGAAATGCAGGCCCGTCGCGCCCGCCAGCAAACGGGCAATCGTCGTCTTGCCTGTGCCGGGCGGCCCCCAGAAAATGATATTGCCGAGGCTGCCGGAGGCGATCATCCGCGTCAGTGCGCCATCCGGTCCGGTCAGGTGTTCCTGGCCGACCACGTCCTCCAGCCGCGCCGGGCGCAGCCGGTCTGCGAGTGGCCGCAGCTTCTGCGCCGTGTCCTTCGGTGCCGGTTCGCCGAAAAGATCAGCCATCGGCGCCCCTATCCACGGAAGAACTGCCGGATGAGCCGTCCGTTGCGATTGATCTCGAAGCTCCAGGTCCGGCCGCCCTGTTCGATCGCGTCCGTCACATCGGCCACGGTCCGGATATCCACGCCGTTGATCTTCACGAGAATGTCCCCACGCCGGAAGCCTATGCGCATGGCGGTCGATCCGCGGTCGATATCGGTGAGGATAACGCCGCCATCACCGCGATAGCGCACATTCATACGGTTCAGCAGCCGCGGCGATATATTGGCGACATTCGCTCCATTCAGCGGGTTCTCGCCGGAAATATGCGTCTCGTTGGCCGGCACGGATTCCGGCGCGCGTTCGAGCTTGATGTCGAGCGCAATCTTCCTGCCGCGCGACAGGATCGCGAGCGTCACGGTCTTTCCGGGCCCCGCAGTTTCGAGCCGGTAATTCAGCGCATCGGGATGTTCGATGGGGTGGCCGTCTATGCTGATGATGACATCGCCCGGATTGAGCCCCGCCCTGGCGGCAGGGCTGCCCTTTTGCACCTCGGTTACAATCGCTCCGGCCGGACGCCGCATGCCGAGGCTTTCGGCAATCGCCGGCGTCACCGGATCGAAGCTCGCGCCGAGATAAGGACGCTCGAAGGCGTCCGCGCCGCCCTGCGCCTGGCTGATCACGGCTCGGACCATGTTCGAGGGGATCGCAAAGCCGATCCCGTTCGATCCGCCCGAGCGCGAATAGATCGCCGAGTTGATGCCGATGAGCCGTCCGGACATGCCGATCAACGCGCCGCCGGAATTGCCCGGATTTATCGCGGCATCGGTCTGGATGAAGAACCCGAAATCCGACACGCCGAGCTTGGTGCGAGCCAGCGCCGAGACAATGCCGGAGGTCACCGTCTGGCCGACGCCGAACGGATTGCCGATGGCGAGCACGAGATCGCCGACTTCGACCTTGTCGGAGTCCGCGATCTGCAAGAAAGGAAGTTCGCGTCTGGCGTCGATCCGCAGCACCGCAACGTCGGAACGCTCGTCCCGCAGCACGACTACGCTCTCGAATTCCTCGCCATCGGCCAGAGCCACCTTGATCTCGTCGGCGTCGCCGATGACATGGTTGTTGGTCACGATCAGCCCCGAGGGATCGACGATCACGCCAGAGCCGAGCGACTGCTCCATCCGCGGACGTGTCGGGGCGTTCGGGTTGCCCTGCCCGAAGAAGAAATCGAAGAACGGATCGCCCTGGAATGGCGAGCTCCGCTGCTGGACCATGCGCGCGGCATAGACATTGACGACGGCGGGCGCGGTCTGTTTGACCAGCGGCGCAAAGGAGAGTTGGATCTCGTTTCTGCTGAACGGGAGCCGGCGTGAATCCTCAGTCGCACCGGGCTGCCGATTGGCGGGCGGCTGCGCTGGTCGTCCTGAACCCCTGCCGCCGAACAGGTCTTCCAGCAGATCGCCAACCTTGTCTTCAAAGTTCTGCGCATGAACCTGTACAAGGGCCCCGCCGAGGACGAGGCCAACCAGCAGCACGAATTGCGCTATCCGCTTTGACGACATGAAACCGCTCCGTTACCCCGAGATTCGCGCCACCTTAACGAAAAAAAGGGGCCTTAAAAGGCCCCTTTTCAGGTCGTCCGTACGGACCTGACTTAAGCTGCTTCTTCGGCAGCTTGCTCCTCGGCTTCGACGCGCGCACGGTCGGCGGCGCCTTTTGCGTCGACATCGCGGTCGACGAATTCGATGACGGCCATCGGGGCGCTGTCACCATGGCGGAAGCCCGCCTTCATGATGCGAAGGTAGCCGCCATTGCGGTCGGCGTAACGCGTCGCGATCGTGTCGAACAGCTTGCGCACCTGGGTTTC
>Ga0209692_10000618_pt1 | contig 73423 bp, 48 predicted proteins | sample tdDd472_FD_187129 | JGI IMG/M metagenome (GOLD analysis project Ga0209692, IMG submission 187129) | Marine sediment microbial communities from the Atlantic coast under amendment with organic carbon and nitrate - tdDd47.2 (SPAdes)... | ecosystem: Environmental > Aquatic > Marine > Coastal >... | reverse complement strand
GAAGAAGAAGAAGAAGAAGAAGAAGAAAGGAAAACAGAAAGAAAAAAAAAAGAAAAGAAAGATGATGACCTCTGCGATGGCCCCCGCTGCGGCGGACGACGCGTGCTCGCAACCGACGGCGGCGGCGGCGGCGGCAGCGCCAGACGAGCCGCTCCCTGTCGTCGTCGCGTCAGTGGTCGCCGCCGTGGTATCCGATGAAGACACGGAGCGGACCCCCGCTCGGGACCCCACTCGGGACCCCGCTCGGGACCCCACTCGGGACCCCGCTCGGGACCCCGCTCGGGCCGTCTGTATTGCGCCGCCATGCCTAGCCGGCGATGACCGGCGGCAGTTCATCACGTGGATCAGCCGATACACCGACAAGGCACTGGGCGTGCTTCCGTGCGCGGTGTACTCCGCGGCGGTGCATAAACACGAGGAGATCGCGATGGGCGCGTGCATGGAGAGCATGCTGGACCACTACGCGTCGGCCCGGGCGCCGGGCGAGTCCGCGCCGTCCACACCGTTCGACGCCCACGACGGGATCACCATGTGGGGGCGCATCCGCCGGATGCACCGCTGTAATCGTATACAGAGACGCGCCAACGCGTGCGAGGTCGCGGAGGGCGTATCGTTCATTGGGGCGATCTACCTGATTGCGCGCCTGGACGTCGAGACCAACGGCGCCGTCGTCCTCACCCACCGCAACGCCTCCCAGCTCTTTGCCGTCGCATCGCTCATTGCGGCCAAGTTTTTGGAAGACGATGTATTTGACAACAAGAGCTGGGCGGATGCGACCTGCTGCAACCTGGCGACGCTCAACCGCCTCGAGCTCGTCTTTCTCAATCTCATCAAATGGAACGTGGCCATCCCCGGAACAGATCAATTTACCCGCTGCTGGGAGCACGTCACCGAGTGCTTTCGGATCTACGCGCTCCGAGTCGCCGACGAGCAGCGTGTATGGGGAAATTCTCCCTCAGGGGCCTGAAAAAAAAAAACGGCGCACGACACGTATAAAAAATGGGACGGAACTGGCCAAAGAAGAGAGAAAGAGGGAGAGAGAGAAAGAGGGAGAGAGAGAGAGAGAGAGAGATAGACCGGGATAGAGAGAATAAACTAAAAGAGCCATGGGACCGCCGCCGCCACCGCCGCCACCGGCGCTGCAAACCCCGTACTACCCGTTCGGGCATGCGGCGCGCTGGGTGTTTGATGTGGCGATATCGGTGTCGGTGAACGGGGCGCTGAAGCGCGGCGACGTGGCGCGAGCGGCGGCGGCGATCGACGCGGCCGTCGGCACGCTCCGCGGCGACGCCACGTTTGTCAACCCCGACGGCGGCCCCCGGCTGCTGGTTGGCGTCCCGAAGAGCGTGGTTGCGACGCACCGCGCGGGGCCGCCGGCCCGGACCTACGTCCACGTGACCATGCGCGCCGCGGTCGACCTCCCGACGTGCCAGATCGCAGTCGCAGGCGTGCTCGGCCCCACTGGCGCCATTGGCGCCGGCATCCACGTCCTCGACTGGTGCGCCGGCTTCAACCACGCCGCGTGTGAAGCCTATCTTGATTCGGCTGCCGAGAGGCCAAAGCATTGATATAAAAAACCCCATCTTCTTTCCCTATTCTACAGACAGACGCGAAAAAGGGCGGCACTGGTTCTACTCGCGTGCGTTTTCCTCTCTTCCTATCCTTCTCTCTCGCTCCCTCTCTCTCTCTCTCTCTCTCTCTCTCTCTCTCTCTCTCTCTCTCTCTCTTTCTCATGTCGCGCCTGCCTGACGACAGCGGGACCTCGGCGCCCGACACCTCGGCGCCCGACACCTCGCCGCACGACATGTTTGCATTGGCGCCGCAGCCGATGTACGTCTTCCTCCGCCAGGGCGCCGCGCAAAACGCATGGGACTATGCGGTGGACGACGAGCACACGGCGTTCCACCGGTTCTGGACGGCGGCGCGGGCCGGCGCGCGCGCCGGCGCGGACTACACCCGGACCACGCAGTGGCCGCGCGGCGCCACGCTCGTTGTGCCCGACGGCAACACCGCCGCGTTCATGTTCCTCGTCGTCTACCCCGCCGCCGACGAGGGCGGGTATGCCGATGACGACGACAGCCCGGAGACGGCGTGTGCAGTGCGCGTGATCGACACGCTGCTGCACCGGCACGCTGGATGCGCCGCGCCGACCGAGATCCTCCCCGCCGTGCGCGCGGCCCTGGGCCCCTACGCCGCGTTCGCCGAGGCCGGCCTGGCTGTGCAGGGCGTGGCCGACGCGCCGCGGCGCGCCGTCTCGGGCTTTGGCGGCGCCGTCGACCCCCGGCGCTTCTTCGCCCTCTCGGAGGAGGCGACGTTTGTGTTTCTCCAGCAGGGCGCGGCGCGCGACGCCTGGGCGTACCCAGAGGCCGGCGACGCGGCCATGTACGCGCGCTTCTGGGCCGCGGCGCGGCTCTCGGCGCGCCGCGGCACCGCCTACACGCGCCAGGAGGAGACCGCGCCCGACGACGTCTTTGGCAACACCGAGACCTACACGCTGACGGTGCCGAACGGCGACGTCGGCATGATGCTGTTTGTGGCAACGGCGGCGAGCGACGAGGCGCGCCAGGTCGCGCCGGGGCGCATGGTGCCGGCGCGCGCCGCCACGGCGTGTGTCGTGCGCGTCATCTCCGCGCGCCTCCACCGCCACACAGGGTGTCCCGCCGCCGTCGACTTTGAGCCCGGCCAAATCCGCGCCATCGCCCACATCCCCGTGGCCTACCAACAGCTCGTCTACGCCGGGCTCATCCCGCAGATGCTCCCGCCCGCGCCAAGCGCCTAACATCCAATCGAAAACCGAAGCGCGGGCTGCCAAATATATATATCTTTAATTTTTTTCTTGGTTCCATGGATGTCGCTATTTTTTTTGAGGGTGAATATAGAGAATAGTATAAAGGGGATAATGAACATGCAAAAAACGGTGCCCACTCGTCGACTGAGCAAGGCGGAACATAGTGGGCTCAAATAGCCGATGAAAGTAAGGGAAAGGAAAAAAAACAACTATAGAGAAGCTAAAAGGGAGAGCGGACGAAGACAAAACCAGGCAGCGACAGAAAGACGCGCGCGAAAACACATTTTGATCGCACGCGCCCCCCACACCTGTCGCGTATAGCCCGGCGGTTGCCGGCTCGGCCGCTGGTGGACCTTCTCCCTGTCGTCATCATGCCAGAGACCATACCAATAGAAAGAGATACTAGCAAGGACAACAAAAAAAAAACGAAGAAATGCCAAAACGAAGCAATGGAGGGGAAGGGAAGAAGAGGAAAGAACACGGAAAGAACAAGGAAAGAACAAGGAAAGAACAAGGAAAGAAGAGGAAATAACAAGGAAAGAAGAGGAAAGAACAAAAAAAACACCAAAACCGCCCTAGTTGCCAAGGAGGGTCTTCCAGATGTCGGCGAGCTTGGACCGGGCGCCGGTGGCGGTCTCGGTCATGGCGGCCATGACCAGGCCCACCCAGAGGGCGCCGGCGCCGGAAGCGTACGCCTTGTAGGCCCAGCCGTTGACGTGGCCGGAGGCGGCGTTCTTCTCGTCCCAGATGAGGCCGAAGACGAGGAGGGTGAGGAAGGAGGTGATGAAGGCCATCCAGAGCGGCGAGTGCGTGAGCCAGGCGCCGAAGCGGGAGCCGACGGCGGAGAATGGCAGGAAGGCGATGAAGGCGAAGACGAGCGAGAGCCAGGCGAAGAAGCGCGTGGCAAACGACGCGCCGCACTTGATGTCGCCGCTGAAGAGTTTGACCTGGGACCACTGGCACTTGAGCTTCATCTCCTGGCAGAGGCAGATGTCCCAGTGGCCAAACTCCATCTGGCGGTTGGGCGCCTCGGCGCCGACGGGCGTGGTGATGATGGTGAGGGCGTTGGTCTCGAAGGTGGTGCCGGTGCGGTTGAGGATGCCGACGTTGGCGTAGGTGTCGTTGACGGTGCGCTCGAACTCGGGGACGACGACAAAGTCCTCGTGGATCTTCGGGGTGGCCCAGTGCGAGGACGCGACGCCGCAGGCCATGAGGATGAGCGCGAGGAGCATCACGGCGTGGATGGTCCAGCCAGTGGCGTCATGGACCCAGTTGAGGAAGGGCAGCTGGGTGACGGTGTACTTGCGGCTGAACATCCACCCGTAGATGCCCCAGAAGCCGATGGCGATGGAGGCGCCGCTGGTGTAGACGATGAAGCCCCAGCCAAGGTCGGAGGTGTGCGAGCCGGTGTTGCTGACGGTGACGCTGAAGATGATCGCGACGATGACGCCGAGAGCGCCGCCCACGAGGATGAACCCGGTGCCCCACCAGCCGAGGGTGGTCGGAGGGATCTCCTGGCCGGTGACACCGGCGACAACGTTGCGCCCCGTGTCCGCGGCGAACGTCACGCCGTCGGTCGCCGCCTGGTAGCCCGCCTCGATGGGGTTTCTGGGGCGGCCGGTGGGCGAGATCTTGGGGGCGCGGAAGTAGAAGCTCTCGCGGTAGATCAGGGTGTAGACGCCAATGTACACGAAGAGGACGGAGATGACCGAGAGCCAGCGCGTCGCCTGGAAGGTGTCGCACTTGGTCCCGGTGAAGAGGGCCTGGCGGACATCGCCCTCGTCGCCCGAGGCGGTGGAGTCGAACGCCTCGTGCAGGCCGCTGAAGCGGCAGTTGTCGCCGATGTTGCGGCACCCGCACCCTTCCAGGACGCCGGCCTTACCGTGCCCAAAAGTCTTCCACTCCGGGTTGGTGACGGCGATGGCCATGAGGACAAACCCCGTCAGGATGAGGAACCGGGAAAAGGAGACCGACCAGAAGCTGTCGTGGAACACCATTTTGTTTTTTCTTGTTTCGCCGTTTGCCCTTTTTTCTTTCTTTTTACGTTATCACTAACACCTCTTGATAGAGTCTAATACGCCGTCTTTACTGTGGACCACGGGATGTCAGCGCCGCGAAGCAGGGAAGGCGAAGCAGAGCACAACAAAAAAAATATTACCTACTACAAAAAAAACGGCTCGCTTTCGATTTCTGTACACTCTCACCAATTGGGCCAAGTGCGATGCCAGTGGCTGACTGGCCTGTCTATTTGTGTGTGTAGTTTTTGTGTGTGTGTGTGTGTGTTCAATGGACATATGAATGCGAGGGGTGGGGGGATTAATAGACTGTTTGTATTTTCAGCAGACGGCGCGCCCGGAACATCCCGCACACGGCCTAGTGCCACCTGGCCGTGCCGACCGTCGCGTCCTCGTACGCATCGTCTTCATCGTCCTCCTCCTCCTCATCCGACGACACGTACGACAACGCGGCTCCATTGTCGACAGAGGAAGAAGAACAGGGAGGAAGAGAAGGGGGAGAAGGAGGAGAAGGAAGAGAAGGGAGAGGGGGAGAGGGAAGAGCACGGCGATTCGCGGCCACCCCCTCCTCGGCACCCTCCTCGGCACCCTCCACAGCACACCCGCACTCGCCCCCTCGCCCTCCCCGGGCTGCCCCGGCCGCCGGCGAGACAGCGATGGCGATGTACGTGATGGCGGTGTACGCCCACGGCTTGCCCTTGGCGAGGCCGCCGGACGAGGACGCGGAGACGTCGGCGGCGAAGCGCGGGTGGGCGCGGAAGCGCCGGAAGAGCTCGCTCTCGAGATCGAGAGCGGCGTCCTCCGGGTCGCGGTAGTCGTAGTCGGCGACATGCCCAGGCCCGTGGCGCTCAAACGCAGCCACTGCGATGAGGTGCGTAAACCCGTGCGTGTGCCGGTACTCCTTGTACTTGTGGTTGAAGCGGCTGCACATGCCGTCGCGGAGGAGGCGCGCGCGCGCGGCGCGCCCGGACGTGCGCGGAGTCGGCTTGGACGACGTGGTCTTGCCAAAGGTAAAGGCCGCCGTGCGCGTCCCCGGCCCGTCGAGCAGCGCCTCAACAAACGGCGCCAGCTCGACGATGAGCGCGGCCGCGCTGCGGCCCTTCTGTGCCGCACGGAACGCGCCGACGATGCCGGCGCGGTCCCATCCACCGACGCTCTCTTGGACGACAGGGACGCCGCCGGGAAGCGCGGGCGAGGCGAACGCATACGCGCCGACGCCGGCGCATGTGGCCGCCTGGTGCGGGAGGCAGACGCGGAAGCGCGTCGCGGCGCGCTTGTGGGCCGTCAGGTACATGCGCTCGAGGCGCCGCGTGAGATCATCCATGCTGGCGGCGGCGGCCGTCGTCGTAGTCGTAGTCGTGGTCGTGTTGCCACTGGCGGAGCTGGCAGGATCGCCCTCGGATGGCGGCGCCGCCACTGCTACCTTGGCCACAGCCGATAACCATGCAAGCGCCTCGGCCGACACGACGACAACGTGCCGCCCGTCACGGACCTCCATCCCGAAATTCCGCATCATTGTCCTTGCTTGCATACACACACACACTTTCCTTCTCTTTCTCGTTCTCTTTCTCTTTCTCTTTCTCTTTCTCTTTCTCTTCCTCTTCCTCTTTCTCTCTTCTAACAACAAGAAGAAGAAGGAAACAAGAAGAAGAAGGAAACAAGAAGAAGAAGGAAACAAGAAAGCAAAGGAAAGAACACATACAAAAGTTTGCAACACCGCGACACACTGAAAAAAAACATGAACATTGAGACGGACAAGATCACCAACACAACCCCGGATGAGATCAGCATCCGGGACGCGAGCGGCGCGGAGATCGTGAGCATCCCGCCGGATACGAACCACCAGCTGCGCCTGACCGAGGCGCCGGCGCAGAGCTTCACGACTGACATCGGCAGGTTTGCGATCTGGACACACCATCCGCCAGTGTACGGCGCCATCGAGGGCACCATCCCGGAGGACGGCCGCATCATGGTCAGCCTGCCCGTCGGGCAGCGCTTTGCGGAGCTGAACGACCCCCGCTACGCGAACCGCATCTTTGGGCCCGACACCGGCCCGTCCAAGCTCGGCGGCGCGCCGACCGGCGCGTACCGCGAGAACGGCCAGGTCTGCGGCTGCCACACCCTCATCAAGTACTACTAGGAGGGGGCCTCCGCCCCCCTTCCAACGGAGGGGCCTCTGCTCCCCCTTCCAACGGAGGGGGCCTCCGCCCCCTTCCAACCCCGCGTGGCATCCTCATGAGTTATTTAAAAATCACACAGTTAATTTTTATATAGACATACTCTAGGACCCAACTCCGGCGAGTGCCATATCAAGGAGGGGGGTGGAGGGGGGCGGAGCCCCCTCCTACTCTAAGATGTCGCCCTCGGTGACGTCGGCCACGTCCTCGCCCATGGCGTCACGCGCGGCGGCGGCCGCGCCGCGCGGATCGGGCATGATGATGGACCGGATGGGCGCGCCGACGTCGACGAGGGCGACCTGGCCGTAGTGTTTGTTGAGGCAGACGACGCACCAGAGCGCGAGCGCCTGCTCGATGGCGTCGCAGAGATAGAGCTTGGACTGGTAGACGAGGTGGATGCGGCCCATGAGGTTGACGAGCATGGGGTGGGGCTCGGACGAGACCTCGGCGAACTGGCGGTCGAGAAAGTGCTCCCAGACGAGGAAGGCGTTCTCGAACTCCATGTCCATGTCGGCCATTGCCTCGTGGAAGGGCATGGCGAAGACGTAGAGTTTCATGAGGATGCCGTAGATGTGGACGGGGTAGGTGAACTTGGCGTCATACTCGGGAGACTCCTCGCGCGCGAGGCGCACGATCTGGTAGAGCGACGCGCCCTGGCGCAGGTTCTGGCACGCGATGTTGGCCTCGCCGGTCTTGGCGAGGATCTGCACGCCCTGGAAGCGCTCTCTCTCCATCTTCTGGGACTGGGCAAAGACGTCGCGGTCCGTGTGGGAGACGTACATGACGGGAAAGTCCTTGAGGACGTCCATCTTGATGGACGAGGACGCGTCGAGGTCGCGCGCATTGCGCTCGATGAAGGCGCGCATGCGCTCGACGACGCGGTCGATGCACATGTCGCCGCAGCATCCCGCGTCGCGCGCGAGGTCGGCCGGGTCGCCGAGCTCCCAGAACTTGTACAGGCTCGCCATGAAGAGCATGCGGAATCCCGCGCCGGCGACGCGCAGGACGAGGTTGCCGTTGCCCGCGTAGACGATCGGCGAGCCCCGCGCAACCCCCGACCGCCGCACCATACGCCGGAGAGCGCGCACGTCGTGGACGCGCGCGCTCCCGGGCTGGGCAATCAGCATGCATCCATGATGGAGGAGCGCGAGGATGTACGCACGCAGCTCGGCGCAGGGCCGCAGGCGCCACCAGCGGTATCCGAGGATCTCGTACGCGAGAAGCAGGTCGGCGACCGAGTACTTGGCCAGCGGCTTGTCGGAGATGCACAGATGGCTGTGGACGACGTACGCATTCCCCAGCAGGGGGCCGGCGTGGCCCCACGCGGCGCCGCCTAGCAGGTCGGCGCCCGCGGCGGCAAGCACGCCGAGGATGGTGCCGAGCGCCATCGTCCCCGCCCAGGGGCCCTCCATGTCCATGCGCGTCTTGGTGCTCATCGTCGCCATATCCGCCAGCGCCCCGTCGATGAGCGCGACAGCGGCCGCATCGAGCGCCGTGCGCCATTCCCGCGCGCCGCGGTCGCCGCCGCCGCCTCCGTCCTCGCCCCCGCCCATCGCGAGGAGATGGCAGTGAGCGGCGAGCGCCGCCTTGTGGTCCATCACGTTCTCCTTGGCATACTTGATGATGCGCACGTCAGTTTTTTTGACGCGCGCGAGTACCTCCAGGGCGCCGCGCAGTTTTTCAAGCTCGTCCGTCATGGTCGGCGTGGAAGAAGAAGAAAGAGAGAGAGAGAGAGAGAGAGAAAGACGTCCAATTTTAATTGAGAGGCCGGGCCCTGCTTCTGTTATATTTCCGATACACTTTTCTACCCACCCAACCACCAAAAGGCGCCAGAGAGAAAAAACAACAGAAAGGCTGGCCGCTATCACATGCACCCTCCTAAGACCCGCCGCCACCGGACGACTTTTTCTTGGCGGCCGACCCGGACCCGGACCCGGACCCGGACCCGGACCCGGACCCGTGTCCCTGGGTGACGGATGCGGGCGGCGGCTTGATGGTGAGAATCTGTTGCATGGTCTGGGCGTTGGCGCGCAGAGGCGGCGGGACGGACGTGGCGACGTACTCCCGAGGGATGCGGTACGCGAGCGCGGCAAGGTACTGGGCGGTCGGCCACCCGATGATGCCGCTGTGGTAGAGCTGGTCGACGCTCTCTGGCGACTTGACGAGCTCGGCGCCGAGGCACACGCGCGTGCCGGGCTCCAGTTTGCGGCCGAGGTGCGTGAAGAGGTCGGTGAGGTAGAGCGAAAACACCCGGTAGTTCTCCTGGAGCGTGTGGATGTAGTTGACGTTCTGCGCGTCGATGCCCGCGGCGGCGTCGCGCGTCGACGCGGGCGTGCGGATGTGCGGCGGGATGCCGAGCCCCGCCGCGCACTCGTCAATGAGCTTGTCGCGCTCCTCGACAAAGCGCGGGTTCTCGTAGACCATCGTCGCCGGGACGTACTGGAAGCCGTGGGGCAGCATGAAGAGGTTCTCGCTGGGATGGCGGCCGCCGATGGCCTCCCCCTGACGCCACTGCGGCTCGGCGACGGTGCCGCGGGCCGGCGCGGCGTACGTGCGGTGGTCGGACTGGTTCTGGACGGCGCGCACCCGGTCCGCGGCGCGCACGTCGGCGGCCATCTTCAGTTTGCTCTTGTCGTCGAACGCCTCGGCCGTATTTCGCGTGATGACGTCGCTGCCCGGCGCGCCGCCGTCGACACGCAGGGGATCGCTTGCCGCCGAAGGCCGCACGCCGTGCTGGAGCATCGCGGGCATGGCGGCGCTGCGCTGCGCGTTGGCGGCACGGCTCATGGTGATGTCGTAGAGCATGCGCAAGGGCTCCTTGATGGCGTCGATGGGCGCGCCGGGATCGTTGACGGTGACGGGGCCGTACAGGCCGTAGTTGAAGTAGCGCAGCTCGGCCTCGGCCTCCTGGTCGACCCAGTCGACGTCCATGACGGGGCGCTGTGTGGCCGGGTCGTAGTCCAGGCTGACATCGACCTGCTCAAAGTCGGGGATCCACGGCACGTACTCGCCGCTCTCGTCGTACGAGAACGAGGTCACAATGAAGTTGCGCGCCCACAGATACGCCAGCGCGCGCTCGAGCACCGGCTCGATGTGCGTTTTCACAAAGACCTCCTCCTTTGGCGAAAACACCACGGGCTCCGATCCGCGGACGAGCGCGATGCCGTCGCTGAACAGCCGCGAGCGCTGGATTTGCATCAGCATCCGCACCACGCCGTCGTGCCGCACAATGTCCTCGTTCGTCCGGTAGAACCCCCCCAGCGCCCCGTCGCCGTCGCCGTCTCTGGCGGGACCCCCCATGTAGTGGGTATGCATGCCCATGGCCGCGCCAAAGGTGTTTGCGCCGAGCCGCCCGCCGCCGCCCAATCCCGAGATAGCAGCAGCCGCCGCGGCCGCGGCGGCGCGCTGTCGTCGGCGGGTCGCGCGCGCCTGTGCCATCTTCTTGGCGCGCGCCATCACGTCCACACCCGCCGCATTCTGTGCTCGCTTCTTGCCCATCTCCTTTTCCTTTTCCTTTTCCATTTCTCTCTCTCTCTCTCTCTCTCTCTCTCTCTCGCTCTCTTTCTCTGCTTCTTCCCAGCCCGCGCGACACCGCCCTTTATAAACCCAGACAAACCATTTACTAATACACCCGCCCGAATAGCGTCACAGGCCAACCAATGCAACAGAGACGGCAACGACGGCGACGGCGGCGACGATCGAGAGCCACCGCGCCGGTGCATTGACCGTGCCAGAGCCAGAGCCAGAGCCAGCGGAGCCTCCGCCCCCACCGGAGCCAAACACGCCGGGGACGAGCGAGCGCGCGCCGGGCAGCCGGAAAAAGTCGCCGAGGAACGTGTTGACGCCGGGGTCCTTCTGGACGACGAGCGACAGCCGAGAGCTGTTTGTGCCGAACGCCGGCGTGGCGACAAAGAGGTTGCGCCGCTGGATGGCGCTGGAACGAAAGGTGGTCGGCGTGGGGAAGAGGGTGGTGAATCCGGCGGACGACGCGATGCCCGGGCCAAAGTTGAAGGTCTGGTTGCCGCCGGCGCCGCCGTCGGTGCCGAGGAAGGTCGCGCCGGCGCCGGTGCGCCCGACAATCCAGTGGTCCAGCGCGACGTAGGAGAGCGGATTTTCGGGGTCCTGGCCGATGCTGCTCGCGTAGACCAGGGCGAGACCCGTGGTGTTGTCGTCGGACATGGAGAGCGCCGGGTCGTTGACGAAGGCGACGTAGACGTCGGAGCGCGGCTCAATCTGGCCGCGCAGCGCCCCGCCGGGCACCGCGCCAGACGTGATTTCGGCGTAGAACTCGCCGGAGCGCAGCATGTTGATGCCCGTGGCGTCGAGCGTCGTCGTTGTGCGGATGGGGCACGCCGTGCTCTCTGCCGACCCGCCAGCGGGCACGAGCGAGAAGAGGGTGAGGCCGGAGTGCCCCCGCGCGGCGGGGCCCTTGACGTACGCCGTCGTGGCAAACGACACGTCGTGCCACAGCGTGGTCGTGAGCCGGAACCGGTTGTGCCCGAGCGGCGCGACGGAGAGGTAGAGGATGCCGATGAAGGTCGACTGCGTGGCCGGCGCCGGCACGACGCCAGCCCCCACCAGGACCGTGGCATACTGCTCGTCGGCGTCGGCGTCCGGGCGCGCGAGCGACTGGCCCATCGCCCCGCGCATGCAGAGGGCGGAGAAAGAAGCACACAGCGCAAGTAGTAGCACCAGAAGCGATCTCCCAGCGAGTGCAGGCATGACCGAGAAGGAACAAAAAGGAACAAAAAGGAACAAAAAGAGAAGGGGATTTTGGTAGGCTATGTATGTGTGTATGTATGTAGGTATAGATGATGTATATATAGATATATTGTCTATCTATCACACTGTGTATCTCCGGCAGTGTCGCTGTACAGGGGGTGTGCGCGCGGCGTAAGGTTATATCCCATTCCGCTCCCTCTTCGCCTGTCGGCACAAGGATACTGAAAAAAAGCAACCAAAGTAAAAAATAGAGGGGTGTATTTTTGGTATGCAGCATCGTCCCCCCGTCACCCTTCGCCGCCGTCCGACCCCGCGTCCGACCCCGCGCGGTCACCATCCACGGCACTCGCCGCAGCCGCAGCCGCCGCCGCAGCCGCCGCCGCCTTGGCGGCCTCGGCAATGGCATGGGCCTCGGCGCCTGCCGCGGCGATGATACGGAGCGTGTCCATCGACGCGTTGACTATGGCATGGGCCGGGGCGTCGGACGCGCCCTCGCGCACGGCCAAGCGCCCGCGGACGGGGGCGGCAATCACATCGCGAGGGCCGACGCCGCTGTGCCGCGACCGGATGAGATTGCACAGCAGCAGGCGCAGCTCCGTCGTGTCGTGGACACCGTTGGCCAGCGTCGGCGAGAATAGCGTGCGGAACCGCATGACGGCCTTCTTCTTGTTGCCGATGTCGCGGGCCTCGTCGAACTTGCCCAGGGCACACACCGCGTCGTACCCAAACAGGCGATCGAGCTCGTCCAGCGTCCGCGTCAGCCGCCGGATGCGCCCGTGGAGCGCGCGGCTCGCCTCCTTCCGCGACAGCTTGGCAATGTCCGCCCGCGTCTGATACCTGTTGCCGCGCGGGTCCTTGGCCGCCACCTTTGTCTTCGGAGCTTTACGGGGCACAGATCGCGCCTTGGCCACGGAGGGGGCCGCCGGCGCCTTTGCCGCACCAGCTCCGGTGTCGTCGACGTCGACGTCGTCGTCGTCGTCGTCGTCCTCATCGCCGTGCTCGTCATACTCGCAGTCACTGTCAAACATTGCCCGCACATTCACAGACGCACTGCTTCGGTGATTCCCTCCGGTAGAAGCAGGAGGAGTGTCCGCCGCCGCTGCCGCCACCGCCGCCGCCGCCGCTGCCGCTGCCGCCGCCGCTGCACTGCCGTGTCTCTTTTTCATATGTCTGTTTTCGTGACCCCTGTCGTCCTGTTGCAAACTCGCGACTACCAAACAATGTTCCGCCCGTACTACTTGAACACTTTTTTGTACTCCTTTTCTCTTCTCTGTTCTTGGGTGACGGGCCATCATAGGAGGGTGACAATAAAAAAAGGCACACACCCAGACTAGACGGAATGTAACGGTTTCGATCGAACCACGTAATTCGATCGAAATGGAACAGTCGAGCGAACCTTCGAAAAAAGTCGAGCGAAATAGAATAGTCGATCGAAATGGAATAGTCGACCGAAATAGAATAGTCGCAAACACAAGAAACAACTGAAAAAACGACCGATAATGTCGAGGATGCATCCAAGAAAGTTCGCAACGCCTGGCAACTCGTATGCAGAGGCAGAGACAGGGCCAAAGGCACCGCCGCCTGCCAAAAAGAGCCAGACATCGTGTGTCATGTATTTCGACGGGTCGAGCATCGGCAACGGCTCCAAGACCTCGCGCGCGGGCTGCGGCGCACACGGCAGCGACGCCAACGGCCGCGTAACGAGAATCGGCGTCCCCCTCCCTGTCGGGACCACGAGCAACGAGGCCGAGTACGAGGGCGCGATCGCGGCGCTCAAGTGGGCGCTTCGGCACGGCTACACCAACGTCACCCTCCGCGGCGACAGCATGCTCGTCGTCAAGCAGGCGCTCGGCGAATGGAAGATCAACAAGGCGGCCCTCCGTGAAAAGTGCGACCGTCTGCGCAAACTCGCCGCCCGGATCGGCCACGTCGACTTTCAGCACATCCCTCGGACCGAGAACGCCCTTGCAGACAGCCTGGCCCGCGTTGCGTCGGGGTCCGCGTCAGGGCCGAGGCCATCGTCGGCGCCCGCAGCCGCCTCGGCGCGTCACAGGCGCCGATAAAAGCATGCGATTCTAGGTGCGACCATCACCACCACCACCACCACAAAGAAGAAGAGGAATATTAAAAAAAAAAATACCCATTGGCACAAACAAAAAAAACACCAGTTTGCAACCGCACATGCAACCCCTTGCCCCGCGCCGCCGGGGGCGCAAGGCCGAGAACGACAACCACACGGTGCCCTTCCAGCACCTGCTATTCTGGATCCAGACGAACGAGAAAACGCTCGGCCTGCGCAAGTCGACCGACCCGCGGCACCACCCGCTGGTGCAGATCGTCCTGCGACTGTATGCCCAGCAGAAGAAGACGGGCGCGCCGAGCACCTCGCTGGTGCCGCCCGCCGACTTTGCCGACGGGCTGCTGGGACTGTACCGGGACGCCATCGCCCGGTCGCGCGTCTTCTATGCCACCAGCCTCGAGAGCCGCACGCGCCACGTGGTCGACCCTTGCACGGTTGAGGGGCTGGACGGGATCTTCCCGGCGGCGGCGTCGCCCGACGTCTCCAAGGCCGGCTGCCGCGCGCTGCGCCTCAGCGACGACATGGTGACCGCAATGGACGCCGTCGAGAAGCTGGCGCACGCCGCCGCCGCCGGCGCCGCCGGCGATACCAACGGCAACAACGACAACGACGACAACGACGACGACGACAGCGTGGCCAACCCCCGCGCACAACAACTCGACGAATACGTGGCTCAGATCGTCGCCCGGCTCGCGCCGATGACGAGCATCCCGGCGGCCCGCGTCGCCGCGACGATCGCCGGGATTTCCCAGACCGACATGCAGAGCCCCGTCGCCGACCTCATGGCCACCCATCGTGCCGTCGCCACCGCGATGCAGGAAGGAGAAGAAAAGGCCGAAAAGGACGAAAAGGACGAAAAGGACGAAAAGGACGAAAAGGACGCGGCCTCCAAAAAACGGCCGCATCCGGACGCTGATGCGTCACTGTACGGGGGCGGGGGCGGCAGGAGCGCCGCCAAGGAGGAGGCGGTGCCCTTCCTCTTCAGCGGGGTCGACACCCGCCGGATGCCGCCGGAGTGGGAGGTGCATCTGACGCCGAGAGCGCAGCTGCCCGACTACTATTTGCGCGTCGAGCGCCTGGCGTACGTGACCGACGCGAACTCGGCCATCGCGCCCGAGCTGACCGCCGAGATCGTGTCGGAGACTGTGCGGGAGATGATTGCCGAGATGTCGCAGGCGTTTGCCCTGGGCAAGGACGAGATGGGTGAGATGTACGACATCGTCCAGACCGTCCGCGGCCGTCGCGGTCGTCGTGATCAGCATCAAAAGCAGCACAGCCTGCCAAGCGGCGCGGCGGCGACCACGGCAACGGGAGCGGGAGCGGGAGCGGACGGCGCGACGGAGCGGACGACCGACGCCGACATCGACCAGGCCGCGATGACGCCCCGGCAGTTTGCGGCGGCGGCCAAGGCCCACGACTTCTTCTACCGCGCGGCCGAGCTGGCTACACACCTGCTACTCGTGGCGTTTCCTCCGATGATGGTCGCCGAGGCCGTCAAGGAGACGGCCAGGGCAAAGCGCGCCGCGGCCGCGAACGCCCCCGCGCCCGAGGTCGGCCCCAGCTGCCGCCACCTGCGCTCGCTCATGTCGCGGACCCAGTACATCCAGGCGCACGCCTTCTACTACGCCGCGCTCGCGCGCCACGCCCAGGGCAAGGTCCACGCCAGTAAGGCGCTGTTCGAGCGCGCGCTCGGGCCCATGCAGCGCCAGCACATGCTCGACCGCAACTTTGTGCGCTTCATCTGCGACTACCTCAAGGTGACGGTGCGCGACGCCGTCTACTGGAAGCAGACGCTGCTCCTGGCGAACGCGCTCGAGCAGCTTGCCGTCCGCGAGTACGGCGCCAACACCGTGTTTGCCGCGTTCGCGCGCCGGTGCATCCAGGCCGCCGCGCAGCAGCAGATCGAGTTTGCGCGCGAGATCGAGCGCGCCGAAGGCCGGTGGATGGCCGAGATCGATGCGAAGCGGGCGCGCGCCAAGATCTTTCTCGACGACTACGACCAAGACTACGACTATGCGCGCGAAGGCGCCGGGGCGGTCTAGCACAGGACACTCTTGCTATATCACAGACCCCCCACCGGGCATCCTTCAAACAGGCGCCGTTATCCTCTTTGCCAAAATAAACACACAAACGGCCAAATAGCCAAATAGCCAAATAGCCAAATAGCCAAACGACCAAAAAACAACAGTCTCTTTCCTCTCCCCCCCCTGGAGGTGGCATGATACACCGGATATTACTTGTCGCGATTGCCGTCGTCGTCGTCGCCGCCGCGGTCTATGATGACATCGAGCTAGACGGCACGGTGTTGCCTGCGTCGGCGTTCGAGTCGCAGGCGGCCGCGACGGGGCGCGCCCAAACCTGGATGCGACAGCGACGCCGCACATCAACGCCGCTGACGATGTGCCCCGAAACCCGCGCCAGCATCGACGTCCACGCCTTCCAGTGGGAGCCCCCCGGCGATCAGCTGGTGCACCGCCTCCGCCTCGTGTCGGTGTCGGCGGCGCCCGAGCTGGTTGCGGCGGGGCTCGAGCGGGCGTACGAGGGCGCGCACGGGGGCGCGGCCGCCGGATGGTCGGGCGCCGCGCGCGTGGTCACGGTCGACGCCGGCGCAATCTCGGGCGACACGACTCTCCGCGCCGTCGCCGAGATCGACGGCGTGGACGGCCAGATCGCGGGGGCGGCGGGCGTCGTCGTCCTGGAGCGCGCCGACGGCGCCGGCGGCGTCTGCGTCGCCGTGACCGGCGAGCTGTACTGCGACGTGACCCCGCGGAACAACGCGCGCGACGACGCCGAGATCGGGTTTGGCGGCGCCGTCGTGACGCTCACCAGCTCGTCCGTGTCGGCGCCCGGGGCTGTGCGGGAGGCGCCCGCGACGGCGACCGACGAGGCCGGCCGGTTCTACGCCGCCATGTACCTGCCGCCGGGCGAGGCCTGGCACCACCGCGCCGTGTACACCTTCGCCGACCTCCAGGAGATGGCAGTCGAGACAACGGGAGTGGTGCCGGATGGCGGCGGCGGTGGCGGCGGTGGCGGCGGCGGCGGCGGCGGTGGCGGCGGCGAGTCCGCCGCGCCCGCGCTCTTCGTAATGGCCGCGCCGGCGCTCCCCGTGCCGAGCGTGACGGTCTGCGAGATCACGCGCTTTGCGACCATGGCGCTCGTCGTGCCCGACTGCCGGTGCCGCGTCATCAACATCGCGACGATGCTCGACGCCACACCCGCGCTCGCGCCCGTCTACGCGCGGCGGCCGCTCGCGCTCGTCGGCTACGGCGAGGCCGCGATCGACGGCCGCGCCCTGCCCGAAAACACGCCGCTCGTCATAGCAGAGGGCGCCGGCGCCGCCGTGACGGTCGCGTCGATGAAGATCTACACCGACGCCGAGCCCGCGCTGGTCCTGCGCGGCGGCGACTCGCCGCGCGTCAACGCCGTGCGCTTCACCTTCAATGCCGCGCCGGCCGTGCGCCTGGAAAACGCCGTGCCGAACGTCGACATCGGCTGGTCGACGTTCGCGGCGGCGCGGACGACGGTGGCCAGCCCGCATGCCGTGTATGCCATAGAAAACACCGCCGGCACGTGGGGCGTCGGCTCCCAGCTCGTGGAGAACGTCATCCACACCGCGACCTGCGACGAGGGCGAGCGGCTGAGCATCACGGCACACTCGGAGGAGCCGGCGTACGACGAAAACCTGGCCGTGCTCCACACCATCTACACGTGTGGCGAGGACAACGCGCTCGGCGACCCCTGTATCTTTGGGTCGATGAGCCGTGTGACGGGGTTTTGCGAGTGCGAGTTCGGGTGCGGCGGCGGCGAGATCTGCCAGGGCCGGGCGGAGGCCGCTGACGCCGAGGTGTACGTGTGCTACGACAGCGGCGACCTGGCGTACGTCCCGCTCCGGCTGCACACCCGCGACGCTGTCGCGCTGCTGCGCCATCCGGGCATTGTGGGCATTGAAGGCACAGAGAGTGGCCGGCGACGCCACCGGCTGCGCGACACATGCGACGACAGTGGCGCACTGGCACCGCTGCCCCGCGATGTCTGCACCGAGTTTGCGCCGGACGAGGGCGAGTTTATGTGCAACTGTGGGCCCGCAGCACGCACCAACCATACCGTGCCGCCGGCGGCGGCAATGGCAGTGGTCTCCGAGGCCATGGCGATCGTGATCCACGGCCGCGACGCCGACGTCGCGCGCCACAAGCAGGAGGCGGCAGCGGCCCGGAGTCTGGTCTGGGTCGCCTCGTCGTACGGCCCGATGATGGCCGCCGTCTTTGTCGTCTACACGTTTGCGCAGAAAATCGCCACCTTTATGCCGCCGCCGCCATCGCCACACGAGGCAGAGTAAAGCAAAAAACAAAAAAAAAAAACAAGAAGAAAGATTATATAAAACGTGTAACGGCTTTTCCTCTTTTCATCGATTATTGGACGGATTGGGGTGACATGGATATCCACCACAGAACAAACAACAAAAACACAGCCGAATGATCAGATAGTCAACATCTTCAATCGAAACCATTGGTCGTCCAGAGTTTTTGCGGTCGGCGCCAGACATGTTATTTCAAGTGACACCCGAAAATGTGCCCCGACAGGACCCCCTCGGGCGACGGATGTACAACCTCGTTTTCGCTGCCCATTCGCGTTTGTGAAATTTGCGAAAATCAAATTTCGCCGACAGGCCCCCTCTGGACGACTGGTCTGCAAAAAAGTTTCGGTGCCACCTGGCGAAAACGCCAGCGAGGATCGCATTTTTGGCAAATGAATTTCCTTGGGGCCGAAAATCTGCGCCGAGGGGTCAACACAGAAATTTTGAGGACGCAAAAAACGCGTCGATTTCGCACTAATAGCGGTATTTACTTATGGTCGAAGTGTTTTCCAACTCGGCCAGGTACACCAGAGTTCCACTTTTCGTAACTTTTAAAAACCGGTCGTTTTGCAACATTTTCGCCATGCTGCAAAGCACGATTTTGGACGGTTGTCACCTGAAAGTTTCGGCAATATCTTACGGGCGAGTGTACTTTGGCACCCATAAAGTACACAGAAGTGTCACCCTTAAGCACAGCGATCATGACATAACCCGAAAAAATGCGCGCTTTGCAAACAGGCGTTCTGGCGAAAAAAAATTAAAAACCGGATGCCCGGTGAAAATGGAAGGTCGGGGTGTGTGTTTATGGTGACAGGATATGGGGTGGTGCCTACTTATTGGCCTCGGGGAGTGCCGGCGGCGGCATGCTCGTCGGCGGGCTTTTTTGGCGGTACTTTTGGGTCATTGTTAATGTATGCAGCGAGGAGTGGTGCGGGCGCGGGCGGGGGCACGGGGTGGCGTGGATCCCAGCCGCAGAGCACGAGGAACAGCGCGTTGATGACTGCGAGCATAAAGCCGGCGAGCCGCGCGTCGGCGCATTCCGGCAGTGTGTTGGTATACCGGACGAAGGCGACGAGCTCGATGCTGAAGACGGCCACGACGACATAGAAGACGATCGCGGTGCAGATCTTTGTGGCCAGCGACTCCGAGGCGTACGCGAGCCAGTGGGCGAAGATGCCGTTCGTGCCAATGTAGACCGCGGCAGGCGCGACGACATAATACGAGCCCATGTACACGTGGTCGCAGGCGGCAGACACACTGAGGCGGAAGACAGACATGGTCAACATCCACGTGCCGAGCGTGGCGAAGAAAGCGAAGCGGTGCAGGGCTTCGCGGGAGATACTGGCTGTGCCGAGGACGCCGTCACACGCCGCAAGAATTGGCATGGGACTTTTTATTTTAGTGGAACGTGTGTGTGTGTATGTGTGTGCATGTATTTTATGTAGATGGAGTACTACGCGCCGGCATAGTCCGTGGTTGCCACGTCCGTCGATGCAGAGGCTAGCCCGTACACCCAACGAGACCGCAGCACGCTCTCTGTCGACTTGAACCATATCATGATGTGTGCGGCGAGCGACGCAGAGGACGAACACGTGACGGCGAGCGCACTGCCAAAGAGCGTCGCGTCGCGCACCATGTCGACGCTCCATGGAATCCACGCCAGGGCGGCCCCAACGTCTGTGTGCGGCAACGTCTGGCTGATGACGGCGCAGAGGAAATAGGCAAAGATCAGCATGTTTGATGTGCGACGGCTGAGCGACTTGGCGCGGCCGTTGTCGGAGAGGGCGGTGGCCACGAGTCCAAATCCGGTGCATATGGCCTGCTCGCGCCCGAAGTAGAGCACGCCATTGACGACCAAGGCGGCGTACGACGGCGGGCTGTAGGAGTTCCACGCGATGCCCGTGCGCACGACGGCAAACACGTCAAAGGCGCTCACGGCCACGCTGTACTGCGGCAAGACCGCCGTCTTACTGCCCATGGCATCGACCTTGTATGCGTGGTGGCAGTACGGACACACGATGGCGCGGATGATTGGAGCAGCGGCAGCGGTGTTGTCGGTGTCACCATCAGACGAGTTGCCTACTGTCTGCGAGTCGTTGGGGCGAACTAACCGCCGGAGGAGACAGGTGACGTGGATGAACTCGCGGTTGCCCGTGCATGCACAAAGCGAAATGAGCCGGTCGGGCTCCTCGGGGTCGGTGTGGCAGACGCGACACACACCCGGCTGGGTTGCCATCTCTTCGTCCATCGGTACAAAATATAGTCAAGGGGAAAGGGTGGTGTAGTTGGTTTTTATCGTATTATGAAAGAGAGAGAGAGAGAGAGAGAGAGAGAGAGAGTGAGGGAGAGAGAGAAAGAGATATAGAAAAAAAACAAACGAAGGGAGAGGGCACTACTACTCAATCTTGGTGTCGGTTTGGACGTCGAGGACGGGTGTACCGAGGACGGCCATGACTTTGCCGACGCGCTTGTCAACCTCGGCAAAGACACGGACGACAAAGAAGATAAAGCCAAGCCCCGATGTGATGTAGCACCAGAAGAGGGCGGCGTCGTCGGTCATAATAACTACACTAGGTATTTTCACGTCGCTTTTGGACGCGACAATCAGAAACATGATAAACCCGATAATCATAACGGCGATGAGGATGATCTGCTGGGTGAGCGCCCAGGTCTTCTTGGCAATCACCGCGCCGAGCGCGAGGAATGCAAAGGCCTTGATCAAATAGGCGACGACGATGACGGTCCCGGCGATGACAATGAGCGAGAGCAGGCCGACGATAACGGGGTTGACGATGGCCGCATAGACGACGGTTCGCGCTATGCGGTATTCGTACATGCACGTGGGACATTGATAGAACCGCTTCCCCCGCCCCCCGTCAGAGTACCGCCAGTCGTCGAGGCAGTCGACGTGGATGAAGCGCGCGGTGCCGCGGCAGAGACACGGCGAAAAGAGGCGGCCGCGGCAGGCCTCCGGCAGCGTCGCCTCGGTATCGGCACCCGCATAGCAGACCCGGCACTTGCGCGTGTCAGCCGGTGGCCACGTACCAGACTCCAGCGTCCCAGGTCCAGACCCAGGCCCAGGCCCAGGCCCAGACCCTTCGGCCGCGCGGCTAGTTGCAAACTCTGGCGTCGTCCCCATCTCTCTCTTTTCCTATATCTCTCTCTCTCCACAACAAAGGAAAAGAAATAGAAAGGAAGACAACGAGTTTGCAAAACACACAATGAGCACACAAAAGGATGTTTGCAACACGCCGTCCGAGTTTGAGGCGGCCATTCCGGCCAAGACGTCGCGGCGGCCGGCCTTCCGGGGGCAGACGGTCGTGGACGCGCCGGGGCACTACCCGCTGGACACGGCGGGCAACAGCGTCGTAGTTCTCCACGGCGTGCTCGGCGCGGCCGAGCGTGCGGCGTATATCGCCAAGGCCACGGCCGTCCAGCGGGCCAGCGGCTGGTCGGGATACGGGATGAAGCCGCGGCTGGAGCTGTGCTACAGCACGACCGGCAAGCCCTTCAACTACTCGAACGTCAACCACACAACGGTGGCCTACCCGGACCACGTGGCGGCCTTGCTGCCCCCGCTGGCCGAGCGGATTGACGAGGAGCTGCGGCGGGCCACCGGCGCGGGAAACACCTTCACCGAGCTGTCGACCGGCGTCGATATCTGCTACGACAAGACGTTTCCGCGCGGCGGCAGCGTCGCCGCCCACAAGGACAACACCGACCCGAACTGGGGCATGGTCCTCATCTTCTCGCTCGGCCAGACGCGCTACCTGCGCGTGCGCCGCGATTCCGATCGGTCGTTCTTCAACATCGTCATGCCCGACAACAGCGTCGTCGCCATGCACGGCGCGTCCTTTCAGAAGGAATACACCCACCAGGTCGACAAGCTCTACGCCGACGAGGAAATCTGGCCGCGGCTGTCGCTCAACGCCCGCTATCTGTAGAGGGGGCTCCGCCCCCTTCTATCCCCCCTCAGTCTATCTCTCTCTCTCTCTCTCCCTCTCTCTCTCTCTGTAACAAGAAAAAGAAAATAAAAAAACAGCATACCGAGATTTGCAACATATGGACCCTGCTACCCCGATCTGTCGCTTTTGCAAAAAGGGCTGTAACGAGCAGGAGCTGGCAAAGGTGTGCGACTGTCCCAAAGGCCACGGCCACGCGGACTGCCTGAGAAAGTTCGTCCACGTGCGCGTCGAAGCCCGATCTGCGGCGCCCCCGACCTGCCCCTGGTGCGAAGCCGTCCTCACCCACCCCGACGTCGGCTTGGACGTCACCCCCGTCGCCGCCGCCGTCGCCGGCGCCGCCGTACAGGACAACAAGGTGGCTGAAGCCCCGCCGCCGCCCCCCGCCTGTCGGTTTTGCGACGAGGAGGAGTCGCCCAGCGCGCCTCTCGAGGACAACATCTGCGAATGCAAGGGCAACGACAAGCGCGCGCACGCGCGCTGCCTGCTGGCCCACATGACCAAGCGCGGCGCGCTCCGCGCCGAGGGCCGGATGCGATGCGGCGAGTGCTCTGAGCCCTTTATGGGCGCCGACATGCCCCGCACCCACTCTGTCGAGTACGAGCTCATCTTCCGGCTCCTCGGCGGGCTCTTCCTGCACAAGGCCATCTTCCGCGTCTTCAAATGGATGACGCTGGCCTATCTCGCGCTCATCTACCTGGCCGAGCCGGTGAGACTGACATGGGAGGGAAAGCGCAATCGGGCGCCGCCGGGAGTCGGCACGTACGCGTTCGCCGCCCTGTGCTTGGTATGCTACGTAGTCCTCGCCGCCGGCTTCTCGCTCGACGCCGCGTACGACTCTCCCGACCAAAGTTCGGGCGTCCACGGCCTCATCAAAATCGCCATGGTCATCGACAGCGCCTGGCTGTGCGCACGCATGGCGCAGATGGTCTACGGCGCATCAAAGACCCCTGGCCAAGCCATCCACCAATACAAAAAACGCAAATGGTGAAGATAAAAAAAGCCCATGTTTATTCTTAATCAAATCGTAGAGGAGGAGAGACGAAAGGTCTGGGCCATGCGCGCGGGGTTGCCGTAGAGGACGATATTGATCAGCTTGTCGAGCATGCGCGTGGTGGTGTTGCCGGCGTTGTGGTAGGTGTTGACAGAGGTGTAGACGGGCCCGGCGGCGGGGTCGGGCAGGACGAAGTGCGCCTTCGGGCTGGTGAATGCGTCGACGTTGTGGTCGTTGCTGCGCCAGGAGCGCCGGCGCGGGTATGCGCGGCACACGGTGTTAAAGTCGCCGGCGACGATCAGCGGCACGTCGCCGCCGATGCGCTCGCTGTACGACTCGATGGCGCGGGCGAACTTCTTGGCGCACTGGAAGGGGATGTGCACGGAGAGGACATGGAACGTCAGGCCCGACCCACGATCCGTGACGGCGACGCCGTGGAAGTGCCGGGTCTTCCGGGAGACGGGATAGTCAAACAGGTCCTTCCCAGCCTCGGACGTATACTGGAGAGTCGGGACCAGGACTGCGGACGACGACGTGCGGTGTGCGTTGAAGCCCGTGCCGTAGAGCCTGCACGCCCCGCCGTCCGCAAACGCCTGGAGGGTGGCAAACACGTTGGTGGGGACCTCCTGAAGGCACACGATGTAACCATCAGCCACCCAGCCGATGATGAGCTGGATGATGTACGCGACGCGCATGGCCTGCACGTCTCGGTCCTTGCTCGCGAAGCTGTACTCCGACAGGCGCTGCCCCGTGTTTTTTTTGACGTGGAAGTGGTGCACGTACGCGGGGTCCAGCATGTTTAAGACCATGATGCGGAACGGGGCGCCGCCGCGTGCGGGGTAGAATGTGGCCGCGAAGGGCAGGTGGTCGGACACCGCGTTGGGGGGAAAGGGGATGATGGCCACACCCTCCGGGACGGGCGGAATGTTCGCCGTCACCAGGTCGGTCAGATCCTGTGCTGAGCCCACGGCCGTTACGCCGCCGCCGCCACTCTCCGCGACGTTGCAAGTTGCCATGTGATAGGTAGACGATGTCGTTACGAGGTTGGTATCTAGTTTTTTTTCCTTTTTTTTCTTTCTTCGGCGCGGGTAGGCAGTCACCCGTGATTCTCAGCAGCGAGGACAAAAACCGACGAGATAGGATGCATACGCTGCTTTGGCCATTCTCGACGTCCGCAGATGCCGAGTGAATAGACCCCCCCCCCGACGCCACCGTGCGTCTAGCGATTCCTACGTAACTATGATGGAGTCTGTCTTATAAACACCTTGGGTGAGAGATGGTTGTATCTAAAGTGGGAAGAGAGTGAAAAGAGTGAAAAGAGCGAAAAGAGAGAAAAGAGAGAAAAGAGAGAAAAGGGAGAAAAGAGAGGGAGCGAGCGGCTGATACGTTACAAACCACAACGAGGTAGTCGCCACGAATAGATACAGTGACGGGATGGGAAATGCAGAATCCGCCGAAGCGCGCCCCGAGGATGAGAGGCCGCCAATCCGCCCAGTCGCCGGCCGTCCCGACGACCGTCCCGACGACCGTCCCGACGTCTTTCCCGTCGAGCGCGACCTCGGCTTCCCTGGCTCCCGGGGCGCAGGCCAGCGCGTCCCCAACCGGGAAAACGCGACGCTGGTCGAGCGGATGCAAGCCCACTATGCGTACACGGCCCCGGCGGCGTGGGCGACCGCCGGCGATCCCACGTCGCCGTCTCGGCACCCGCCGTCCGTCTGGACCCCCGTGAGGGCGGACAACGTCGTCCTGTGGGTCGTCGACATGACCGACCCGGACAACCCGCTATTCCTGTTCCACCGGCGCGCGGCGACCATGCGCCATGGCGCGGGGAAGCTGGCTGTGATCAGCGGCAGGGTCGAGAAGGGCAGCAACGCCCAGGCGACGGCCATCAGAGAGCTGGCCGAGGAGTACGCGCCGGTGAAGACGCCCGTCCCTCACCGCCAGCCGATCTTCATCGGCATGCCCCCCGACTCCTTCACGGCCGTCATGCTGCTCTTCGTCGCGTCGCGCCCAGCCAGGTTCAACGCCCCCGCGAACGAGATCGACCCGGCGTATGGCGACGGCGGCCACGCCTGGCTCACCGCCAACGACGTCATCGTTCTGAGCAACGACGACAGAATGTGGCACCGGGTCCAGCAGAACGTCGACCGCCATCTCCTCCACACCTGGCCCACTACTGACCGGTAGTTAATCCTCTACACGAAACAAAAAACACCGTATGTGGTCCAATAAACCATCCACCCCGGCATCGCATACGCCGGGGGCAACATTCCACTTTTGTCGTAAAAAAAAGACAACCCAATCCAGAAAAACAAACAACCCGATACACACAGCTTATTCTCTCTATGCACGACCATAACCGCCACTTCCAGAAGCGACGGCGGCGGCTACAGGTCGCGGCCGCAGTGGCGAGCATCGTGGCCTTTGCGCTTCTCGTCGCCGTGCTGATGGCGCCGACCGCGTCCGCCCAGTTCCCGCTCATCATCTTTGACGAGCCGGCCACGTTTGGGCAGTGCCTGTCGGACGCGGACTGCAACATCTACGCGATCGAGGACCCCGGCATTGTCGACGACAACCTGCGCTGCGAGGCCACGACCTCGCGGTGCACCGTCGACCCCGCCGAGTCGCTCATCCCCCAGTTCGAGACGCCCTGCCCCGACATCGTCCTCACCCGCACGGTCTACGGATCGATGGGCCGGTGCACCGACGCCGCGGGCCGCCAGGACGGCGCCGTCCACATCAACCTGATATCGACGACCTTCCCCATGCGCGCCTTCACCGGCGTGCTCCGTCTCTACCTGCTGGCCTCGCCGGTGGGCCCCACCGGCCCCGCCTTCGCGTCCACCGCCTTCGTCCAGGAGATGTACGTCTCCTTCGACTGCGCGGACTACTTCTTCCGCGACGTGTGCCCGAACGCGCCCAACCTCGTGCCCGGCGCGACCTATGCCATAAAGTACTTTGACCACACCGGCTGCGCCGCGCTCGTCACCTTCGACGTGCCGTGGGTGAGCACGGCCGGCGGGCTGCCGCTCGTCGCGCCGGGCTCGGGCACGTGGGCTGCGGGCGACCGCCTGTCGGTTCTGCCCGGCGAAAACCCCATCTTCCAGACCGCCGACGCCCGGCTGGCGCGGCTCTCGCTCGACGCCGTCGCGTGGGAGGCCGACTTCAAGTTCCGCCTCGGCGCGAGCAACCGCGTGCCGTTTGGCCAGGTGATGAACATGCAGGGCGAGGTCCTCGCGACCGTCGTCGGGTCCGCGCTCTGGCTCGGCGCCAACCCCGGCGCGCAGTTCCCGCCCTTTGCCGCGGCCGCGTACGCCGACGTCCTGGGCCCGACGCTGGTCAGCGGCCGCGCGCTCATCCAGCTCGGCATCGGATACGTCGCCCAAGGTGCGCCGACGCCGACGGTGCGGACCGACGAGTGCGGCCGCGCCTTCGGCTACCTGCGCGCGCCGTGGGTGCTCGACCTGAGCAACCCGGCGGCGATGCAGCCCATCCCCGGCTTCGTCACCGCCGGCATGTTTGTCCGCCTCCAGGACGTCTTCTTCAACACCTGGCTGATCAACGGCACCGACCCCTTTCCCGCCGTCGACTTTTCGCAAAACCCCGCGGTGCGCGTCGTCCACGCGGGCGTGATGCCGGCGCCAGACGTGCCGGCGCCGGCGCTCTGCACCAACAGCACGGTGCCGGGCGCGCACGTGAGCCTGGACTACACGGCGTGGGAGTTCAACAGCAACTTCAACCCGGCGACGGTCGTGCTCGCGCGCGTCGTGGCGACCAGCACCAACATGGTGCTCCAGCCGCTGGTGCCGCCGCAGGAGACCCCGAATGTGGAGACGACTGCGGACTTTTTCGTGACGGAGCCCGGGTTCTACTGCGCGGTGATGCGCATGAACCTGCTGGACGGCCTGGGCTTCCGCGCAATCCTGCGCACGTGCTTCCAGATCGGCAAGGCCGCGGCGACGCTGACGCAGGTGCGCTCGTACTACCCGCCGACCGCCGGCGCGCCGTACACCTTCCTGGGGTACACCGGCATCGGCACCGGCACGGAGGTGCGCACGGAGTTCATCGTCGGCGTGCCGCCGCTCCTGGTCGTGCCCAACGACATCATGCCGCGCATCCGCCTGTGCAAGTCGTCCAACGACACGCGCGAGCAGGAGCTGCTCGTGTTCTTTGAGGGCACGCAGTTCGACATCTTCATGGACGACATGGGCTTCCTCGACCTGGACGTCTTCTACGCGCCGCCGATCGTGGGGACGAACCACACGGTGTTTATCGCGGACGCCAACCCGTACAACGGCGCGGCGCAGCGCCACGAGCTGGTGCGCGAGACCGGCGCGCGCGTGCCGAACGAGGTCGCGATGGTCAAGCTCCAGTTCGTCGGCGGCGCCAACAAGACGGTGCAGTACCAGTGCGCAAAGGCGGTGACGATCAAGGGGCTGGCGGCGCCGGCGCTCAAGACGCGCATCGTGGTCGACGAGGCCATCTGCCCGAACGAGCTGAGCCTGATGACGGCGCACACGATCGGCGGCTTTGCCTTCCTGTTTGACAACCCGATCTTCACGGGGGTGCTGGCGAGCACGGTCTTCCAGACGCCGGCGTCGTACTTTGTCGAGTGGATCAACACGGCGACGGGCGTCACCCAGCTGAGCGGCCTGAACAAGGTACGCTTCCCCGCGCCGGGCAACGACCTCATCCGCCTCAATGTCTACGACAACGCGGGCTCGTTCGCGTCGGACTTTGCGCTGGCCACCACGTCGGTGATGGCCGACACGACGTTCGTGTCCTTTCTGCCGCAGCAGCCGATCTGCGTCAACGGCACCCAGCTGGTGCAGATCGACTACGTCATCGGCGGGCTGGTCGTGCCCGGCCGCACAATCGCGTACTGGCAGCCGCTGGACGTGCTCGCGCTCGAGCTGTACAACCCGAACGTGCCGTTCTTCGACCTGCCCGAAGAGTGCCCGCTGCTGGGCACGATGTCGGCGCACGACGTCTTCCTGCTGTGCCAGGCGCCGGGCGCGCCGGGGTTCAACACGACCATGTGCGCGCCCTGCGACAACCTGCCGCTCGCGCGGCCCGAGGTCGCCGGCGCCTCGCTGGTGACTGACGAGGACGACGCGTTCTGGGAGGTCGTCGTGTGGGTGCCCACCGACGTCTTCGACAACGTCACCGGCCGCTACGTCTACTGCCGCAGCGCCAACAGCACCAGCGCGCGCGTGCCCGACCCGATTGCCCTGATCTTCACCGACCTGCGGCGCGTGCGCATCCAGCAGGGCATCACCACCGTGCCCTGCGCGGGCGACACGTGCTTTGCCGTGCGCGTGGGCCGCTTTGTCGAGGCGTTCTACCGCGACCGCTTCGAGCACCTGGTGGGCTTCACCGCCGAGCCCCCGCTGGAGTCCGTGCCAAACGCGGTCGCGACGCCGGCCATCACGGGCGACGACATCTTTGTGCGCCTCGGCGAGACCTACGTCTTTACCGCGTTCTTCGACGACGTGCTCTGCCCCGTCGAGATCGTCGTGACCTTCCTGCCGCGCGGCCCGCTGCTGAACCTGGCGCGCACGACGCGCGCGTCGTGCGATTCGCCGACGGGCAGCGCCGTGTTCTTTGCGAGCTACAACGACCCCGACGAGCTCTTTGGCGGCAGCGCGCGCGAGGTGTGCATGTTCTGGCCGGACCGCGACGTGTTTCCGCCGACGGTCTCGGCCGAGCAGGAGTTCTTTGACTTTTCGCTGCCGGTGAACGCCGAGCGCCCGACGATGCTGCCCTTCCAGCCGGACTTTATCGAGGCAAGCCGCTTCGAGCACGTGCGCGGCGGCCTGCACCGGCTGATTGTCTACGACAAGTGCGCGGCCGGCGTCGGGTGTGTCGGGGACTGCACGTCGCTGATCTCCAACCAGGACACGTTCGCGCTGACCGACCCCGCGCTCCAGTTCCACATCTTCGAATTCAACGTGACCAACTTTGAGGACCCCGCGGGCGGCATCGTCATCGACCGCACAAACTTTACCGAGGCGCTGTGCTTTGGCGACACGTACACCTTCCGCTTCTCGGTGTTTGACGACCGCGGCGACGGCGGGCTGGGCTTCCCGCCGTACCAGTGGACGTTCCACGAGCCGGTGACGGGCGCGGTCCTGTTTGAGAGCCGCACCTGCCAGTTCGGCGGCGTCGAGGACATGATCAACGACGTCGTCGGCAACTTCCGCGTGCACCTCTTTGACGTCGAGGGCATCGAGGTCGAGACCGGGCCGGAGTTCGGCCTGCGCTTCTCGGGCAACTACACGCTGGCGGTGCGCAGCTGCACGAGCGGGTGCATCGAGCTCTTCCAGACCTTCATCGACATCGTCCAGCCCATCGGCATCACGCTCTCGGCCGTGCCGTCGCAGTGCGCGTCGACGCCCGGCGGCCTGCTCGCGCAGATCGTCGGCGGCGCGCCCTTCCGCCCGGGCGAGCTCCCCAACGACTTTTACTCCTACCCGGGCAGCAGCGTCGTCCGCACCAACCAGTACATCCAGGAGTGGGCGACGCCGCTCAGCCCAAACAACCTCACGCAGACCATCCTGCCCATCCAGGCCATCCCGGGCAACTACACGCTGGTCGCCACGGATCGCAACACCTGCAAGGCCAATGCGACGATCGAGGTGACGAGCGCGCCGCCGCTCGTCGCCGAGATCATCGGCGTCGAGGCCGTGTGCGAGACAAGCACCACGGCAAACATCAGCATCCGCATCACCGGCGGCGTGCCGCCGTACCGCACCATCCAAAACTTGACGATCGTCGGCGCCGGCCAGGACCTCTCCTTCGAGTTCGTCTCGTCGTTCGACCAGAACGCGACCTTCCACGTGATTGACGCCGTCGGCTGCATCTCCCAGCCGCTGTCCTTCATCCCGCCGCCGGCCGAGTCGTTCAACCTCACCATCGACGTCACGCCGTCGTGCGCCAACACGGCGACGGGCCGCGTGGCCGTGACGTCCGACGATCCCGGCGCGAGCGGTGGCATCACGTGCATGTACCAGACGGACGGCGCCGACATCCCGGGCCTCCAGACGTGCGTGCTCGACAACATCCCCGGCGGCACGACGGTGCGCGTCTTTGCGCGCAACATCATCGGCTGCCTGGCAACCGCGATCGTCGAGGTGCCGGCGCGCTCGCCGATCGTCGTCATGGAGACGTCCCGCTCGACCAACGGCACGTTCGGCAGCGGCAACTGCACGGACGTGATTACGCTGCACGCGATGGGCGGCGACTTTGCGCCGCCGTACCAGGTGGCGCTCGTCGACGACCCGACGAACGCCACGCTCGTCTACAACGGCACGCTCGACATCGCCATCACGGGCGTGTGCCGCAGCGTGAACTACGTCGTGCTGGTGCGCGACGGCGACGGCGGGTGCCCGACGATGGTCGTCAGCGCCGACCCCGAGTTCGGCTTTGGCGCGGGCGGCGGCGGCGAGTTCCCCGTGGGGCTGCCGCCGCCGGGGTCCGGCGGCGATCCCGTGTTTGGCGGCTCCGGCGGCGGCGGCGACGGCGAGGGCTCCAAGAACACGATCGCGGCAGAGGCCGGCGGCATCGTCGGCGCCATGCTCTTTGTGGTGCTGATTGTCGCCGTCGTCATCGTCGCGGCCGGCCGGATACCCAGCGACGACACCGACCCGCTCCGCGCCCTGCCGCAGCAGCCCTTTGCGCGCGAGCCCTACGCCATGCCGTCGTAGGACAACTTTACCGCCTCGTAGATACTATATAATACATCCATCTCTATTCATCTATCTCTCACTCTCTCCTCTCGCTCTCTCTCCCTCTCCCTCCCTCTCTCCCTCTCTCTCCCCTACGTCCGTTCGGCAAAAAAAAAATAACAACCACAGCAATAACGTAACCGACACCAGGGCGAGGAGAGGCTGGCGAAATGTGCCTACAGTCCTGTGCACCCGCCTGTGCACACACCTTGTTTGTGGGACGGAATCTGACGGATGTCGCGCTGATCGGCTGGGTTCTAGGCCTAGCGGCCGCGGCGCGCTCGCCCTTCATCGCCGCGTGGGCCGCCGCGGTGGCGGTTCGTCTCTGGATATTGCCAAATACGCTTTATTCATAAAAAAACCAAGCAATGTATTCATTAAAAAGAGGTCCAAAAAAAAAGAGCCGCCGTTCCCCACGGGAAAACCCCACGCTTTCCAAAGCGCCATCGCGGCGCTTATCTCGATCAGCATAGAGGGGGCAGAATGTGGAGGAGGCACGCCGCCCCGACCTGCTCCTTACGTACCGAGGGACAGCCATCGTGTTCGCGCCTCCTCCCCTCCCCATTCCCTTTCCGTCTTCAGTCCGTGGCGGTACTCTTTAAGGATCGTCTCGCCTTGCCCGAGGCGGGATTTGAACCCGCGACATTCCGATTAAAAGCCGGAAGCTCTAACGACTGAGCTACTCAGGCCGCGGCCAATAAAGTGGCCAGCCATCGTCATATAAAGTTGGAATCCCACCCCTTTCATTTCGCGGATAAGGGCATGGCGAACAGACTCCCGCCCAAAAGTTGCTTTCGGTGCACTTTTCATTCACAGACGGTCCGAGTCGCCGGGACGAGCTGGAAGAGCGGGAGGAGATCCTAGAGAATGAAACGAAAAAGAAACAAAAAAAAAAGAAAACCAGCGGTATAGACTAGCGGGGGGGGCGTGGAGTAAGGAGGTTGTAAGCAGACGCACAACCCATTGGCGAGCATAAAACGATGAGCAGCGGGCCCATGCATCCGGGGGAATGTTACCCCAACGTCGGCCATTTGACGCAGGGCACGTCTTTAATATGGGCGGTACAGGGCGACGATCCGGACGCGTGGATGGGATACACGGGAGAGCGCGGGATGGCGGCGACGCTTTCGCGCGTCTGTGCCCATCTCACACGCGAGTACGACGAGGTGTCGCGCGAGTCGTGGTTCCGTGTCGGTCCCTACGGCCCCGCCCCGCAGTCCTCGCGCGACTTTTATTTCCACGGGGAGACCTACACGGCCATCCTCCCGGGCTGCCGCTGGCCCCATGCGGATCCGCGTCTGGCGATGTTCATCCAGGCACACAGAAGCAAGCGCCGCCGCATGGTGCTCTGTCGGGCATACAAGTCCGACGAGTCGCGACGTCACATCGAGGCGTACGCCCATAACGGCGCGCCCATATGCACACAGCCCGTGACAGACCTTCTACGCATTCCGTACTACCAACAGTGGCGGTCGTGCCGGCTGGTGCCGAGCCGATCGACCGATGTCCTTGCGGGCCCCCTCGCTGTCTGGTGTGGAGTTATCTTTCACAGGTACATCTTCGTCGACGCCAGCTTTGGCCCCGATAAGCGCGTCGTCGTCCACTGCAAAAAGTGCGGCCAGCAGCCCGACGGCCGCGACGCTGCCCACTTTGGCCACTACTGCACCCAGGACGAGGACGCCGCGCCCGTCCTCATTCTAAAACGGGCGAAGGCCGCGGCAGCCGACGATGCCCGAAAGCAGGACTAGTCGGGTGACGAGTCGGGTGACGAGTCGGGTGACTAGGTACTCACTCGCTGTCTGTAGATCAACAACCAACCGAATAAAACAAGACGCAACAAACCAAAAAAAAGAAAAGAGAAACCAGTCCAATCGCCACCTTCGCCGGCACACATTGAGAAGCTTGCAAGCATGACGACGACGACGACGACAACGGCGACAATGACGCCGACGATGATCATGACGCGTGGCCGCCGCGCCCGGGCCGCCGCCGATCCTCCAGCCATCCTGGCCATCCGGAATCCGCAGCCGTACACCGACCCCTGGGGTCGGCGGGTGAATCCGAACTGCATCCGCGCGGGCTACGCCTTCCACCTCCCGGCCGACGCTCCCCGACTCCACGCGATTGGGCGGATGATCCTGCGCGACCACGACCCCGCCGCCCACCTTGAGCGCGCGCTCGTCACGTACATGGATGCGCGACTGTTTGCGACCGAGGCCGAGGCGCGGGAGTGGAGCGGGTCGGCGTCCCGCGGCCCGGACTCGGGATCCGAGCCAATGCCCGGCCGCGTCTACGCCCTGAAATGCATCACCCCGCCGTACACCGAACACCTCGTCACGCCTGACGACCTCGCCGACCCCCGCTGGCTATACGACCTCCTCGCCGACGACACGTACCACTTTATGCAGTGTCCGCTGGCGCCCGACGACGCCGAGGAATGGCTCCGGCGCATCCAGGCCGCGGCGCCTCTTGGAGGGTCGCCGCGGATCCAGGCGGGTCCAACCGTCGTCGCCGACCCCATCGGCGAGTCCCGCCTGGACAGTCTCAACCCGTAATTTCCAATACATCGCCCAACTGAAACGAACAAAAAACCAAGCCAACCAATTAGCATCAACTTTATCCATATCTCTATGCCTTGTCACCGCTACGCATCGTCACCATCACCATCATCATCGCCATCGGCGGTGGGCGCCGCAAAGGTGCCGGGGTCGTGTGCACGCAGCAGCTCTGTGAACGTCGCAAAGTCCATGTGGGCCCACCCGTGGTCCGGCAGCGCGCGGTCGCGGCACAGCGCGTCGTACGCTGCGCGCCGCGCCTCACAGCCAAGGATGTCCGCGGCATAGTCCACGACGTCGCGCATATGCTCCATGTTGTCGGTCGACCGCAGGGGCAGCGGCGTCACTGCCGCGAGCGCGACGTCGGGGTGCAGCGCCGTCCGCGCGCGCCGCACCGCGCGCGCAACCTCGGCGCGCGTGGCCGTCGGCGCCACGCCCAGCGTATCGTAAAACGTACTGGGCCGCCGCGTCCGTGCCGCAGCGGCCTCGGCCGCCTCGGCCGCCGCGCGCATACTGTCCCGCGCGGCGGCCCACGCCGGCGTGCCCGCGACGCCCGGGATCCAGCCCTCAATCGCGTCGGCCATCGTCTCTTCCTGCCAGCACCCTTCTTTTGGCTTGGTTGTTTGTTTTTTTGATCTTGCGCCGCCGGTCGTTATGGTTAATACGCTCCGATGGCCGTTTTTTTATTGTCTGTATTGAGTTACCTCAGTCGTCCATACAGTAGAACACTTCTCGACAACAGTAGAAGGAAGGAGAGAAAACAAAAGGAAGGAGAGAAAACAAAAGGAAGGAGAGAAAACAAAAGGAAGGAGATAACACAAAAGGCGGCGACGAGAGGGTTGGCCGGCTGGACGACTAGAGGCGGCGAGGGGTGGCGGCGTTGATGGTGTTGACGACGATGCGGTTGAGGGGCATCACAACGCCGCGCGAGATGGCCTGGCCCGTCCGGTCGACGAGCCCGCCGACGTAGCGCGTGGCTGTGCCCGTGGTCGTGTCAATCACCGACAGCGTGTAGTCGTGGGGCGACATGCCGGCCATCCACGTGTACTCGTAGCGCTTGGCGCCGGTGTTGTACGCGTACAGGGGAAAGGCCGTCACCCATTTCCCCTCGGCGTCGCTGTGCGAGAACTTGGCGGGGTTGGTGCGGTCGGGGTCTGCCAGGTATTCGCCGAGACGGGCCTCGGCGTCGCCTTTCGGCACGTCCACAAAGGGGTTGACCAGCGCCTGGGTGGTGTCGCCCACCATGCGGTACACAAACCCTGCGGCGTCCGCCGGGATCATCGCCAGCCCGTCGCCGTACGCATGCTGGGGGTGATGCGGATGCGGACGCTGATGCGGCGGCTGGTACTGTCGTTGGTAGGTGTCGTGGTCTTCGCCCAGTGCGCTCATTGTCTTTTCTGTTGGTTTTGCTTTTTCCCTTCTTGTTCTCTTCTTGTTCCCTACTTGTTTTCTTCTTGTTCCTTACTTGTTCACTGGTATTCTTCTTATTCTTTTTCTCTTCAGTACATATGCCCGGGGCAGGGCTTGTTTATACTGTCATACCCGCTTACCCGACCGGTCTGCGCACGGGAGTCGCTCTCCCCCTCTCGCTCCCTCTCTCTCCCGCTCTCTCCCGCTCTCCAAACCACACAAGAAAAAAAAACAAACGAGGCACGATACTTCACGAGTTTGCAACACACAACGAGTTTGCAACATGGCGACCATCAACAACACCAGCAACGCGCGTACGGGCAAGGCGGCGCGGGCGTCCAAGACGCCGGCCCGCAACGTCATCCGGGCCCTCTGGCTGAAGGGAGACCGCGCCGCGCTGGCCGTGCCGGCCAAGTCCCACGAGATGATCATCTTCTCCCTCGCCGACTACTGCAAGCCGGCGCCGCAGGGCCCGCTGGCCGTCGAACTGACGCGGGCCGGCAAGGCCGCGCCCGACCACCGCGTCGTGGAGAACATGGGCGCGACCACGCCGCCTGCCGTCGTCAAGATGATGATGGAGCGCACCCCGAAATCCGGCCGCTGCTACCTCCTCAAGCATCTCATTCGCACCGAGGTCTTTGACTACGTGAACATCCTCATGGCCCTGAGGTTTGACGATGCTCGCTCGTACGCAGAGGCCATCCCACTCGTCGCCAACTCCGGCTGCTCTGCCGACTTTAGCAGCGCCTTCGTCGCCCGCGTCGTCACTCACGTTCCCGTGTTTCACCGGGCAGAGGGCGGCACCGCGCTAGTCGCGTCCGGCCTCTCCAAGAATGCCAAGCGGTACGGGATGCCCGCCATCTACGACGCCGTCTCCGACGCCATCGTCGGCGAACTCGCTACCGCCGACGGTTCGGACATCCCCTCCGCCCACGTCTACGCCTTCCTCCAGTGCGCCGCCGAGTTCCACGACGTCGCCATCATCACGGCCGCGCGCAACCGCGGCGCCGTCCCCGACCGCACCATCCTCAGAGCGGCTGTTGCAACAGCCGCCCCCGACGCCGTCGTCGACGCCCTCGTGGCCGGCATGTCCACTTCCGAGGTGCTCAGGGCCATGGTCTGACCTTTGGTCTGCGACTGACTACGAATCAATCAATAAAAAAAAATCCGGTCTGGACTGAGTATTTTGGCTTTAATGAATGACAAAACAGGTGGTCTCCCGAGGCGGTCTCCCGAGGCGGTCTCCCGAGGCGGTCTCCCGAGGCGGTCTCCCGAGGCGGTCTCCCGAGGCGGTCTCCCGAGGCGGTCTCCCGAGGCTAGCGCGCCTGTCTGTGGTTTTTAATATTGTTGTTGGCTCCCCATTCCTTCCTTCCTTCCGTCCTCCCTCCCTTCCTTCCTTCCTTCCTTGGTGGGCTTCACGCGCCGCCGCCGCCGCCGACATAGACGTCGACGGTCTCGTCGACAAAGTCCCGACAGTCGGTCTCCAGCCCGCAGTGCAAAACCTTGCCGATGGCGGCGTGCGCGTCCTTGATCGACACGGTTTTGCGCCGCGCGACGCGCGACATCTCGATCGACTCGCCGCCGAGCCGCTCCACGAGATACTCCACCAGGCGCTCCGTCGCGTGCAGCCCGTCGAGGTCGAACTGCGCGCCCTGCTTGCTGGCCATCTTGCGCAGGTAGCTCTGGTACGACTGCCGCGGCTTCCGCCGGCGCTTGGGGCCGTCCGACGCGGAAAGCGCCACCGGTTTGCGCGCCTTGGTGGTCCCGCCACTGCCACTGCCGCCGCCGCCGCCGCCGCCTCTTCTCTTCATCGTCGTCGTCGTCGTCGTCGTCGCCGCCGCCGGGGTCTTCGTCTTGGGTGCCATCTCTGTCTCGGTGTGGGTTTCTTCTTTTTTTGTTGTTTCGGCCTTGTGATTGGTTGGGTTCTTTTCCTGCCTTGTGCCTGTCTGTCGTTCCTGCTCGTGTATATCCACAATCAAGTTTTCTTACGTGCGCCGATGCTCCGATAGTGCGTGTGTATGCTGTCCGATGGATGCTACTCTTGCAAGCGTGCTGTCGGTCTCTTTTTTTTGTTTCCGCTTGTTTCTTCTTCTTCTTCTTTCGTCCTCTTTCTTCTCTGATGCTAGAGGGACGAGAGAGATGTGAGATGTGCGAGATGAGAGAGAGAGAGCGAGGGGGAGGATGAGGCGGAGGGGGAGGGGGGCTCGCCCCCAACCGCGGTTCGGGGGTATACCTAGTCGCTTCCCACACGCGTCCTGTACAGGAAGAGAAGAATAACTCACAAACGGACAAAAGCAAAAAAAAAAACAAAGTAGAAACACCAAGATTGCAACCATGACGATCGGGCAGAAGACGCGTACTACGGTTGGCGGTGGCGGCGGCGGCAAGAGCAAGATGCGCAGCGAGCGCGCGGGGCTGGTGCTGCCGGTGCCGCGGATCGAGAATGCCATGCGCGCGCGCCTCGCGCGCGACCACCGCGTCGGCGGCACGACGGGCGTCGCGCTCACGTCCGCCGTCGAGTTCTGCATCGTGCGGCTCATCGGCGAGGCGAACGGCGAGGCCCGCCGCGGGCACCACAAGCGCATGACCCAGCGCGACATCATGCTCGCCATTGCGCGCGACCCCGCGCTCGACGCGGTCTTCGGCCACATCCACTTCCCCAAGGGCGGCGCCGTCCCCACGGCGGCGCCCGCCGCGTACACCAAGCGCCGCCAGGCGCGCGCCGCCAAGAGCAAGCGGCAGCAGCTGCGCAAGCAGGCGCTCGCCGACGAGTGATTTTTTTTTTGTGACGTTGACGTTGACGTTGACGTTGACGTTGACGTTGACGTTGACGTTGACGCTGACGTTGGTTGGGTCTTTTTTTTATTGAGGTTGGAATCAGTCGCGTACCAATAAAAAAAAGTTTACGATGGCACACCTAGGGAGAGGGCTCAGACGGGGTCGCCGTCAAAGAGGCGCTTGGCGCGCGCAATGTGGGCCCGGAAGGCCTCGCGGCGCGCGACCTCGGTCCACGCATGGGTGCGGACCACGGGGTGGAGGTCGCGGACGAGCGCGGGCAGTGCGGCGACGCCGTCGAGCCACGCGTCGACGCGGGCCAGCCGGCCGGCCTCGAGGTCGGCGATGTCGCGCGGCGTCGGCGCGCGGCGGATGCGCGCGACCTCGGGCGGCTCGTCGGCGTACTGGCCAATGAGCGCGCGCGGCATGTCGGCGACGGCGGGGTGGGCGGCGACGGCCTCGCGCACAATCTCGGCGATGCGGTCGCCGAGGCGGGGGCTCGCGGCGAGGACGGCCGGCCAGGCCTTGCCGCCGGCGCCGGCGCCGGCGAGAAACTCGGCGTCGAAGGCGCACCGGAGGCTGACACAGGCGCCGCCGTCCTCGATGCGCACGAGGAGCGACTGGAGCCCCGGCACGCGCGGCGCGCCGGCGGGGGTGTTGATGTCGACGGCGATGACGTGCCGCGCCACGCCCGAACGGTGCGCGCCGACGAGGACGGGCCGCTTGATGACGGTGGCCCCGGTGCGGGTGGGATCCGCAGGGGGCAGCGGCTCGCCGGAGGCGTCGCGCCCGGCGAGCGTGAAGGGCGGGCACTCGACGGCGGCGCGCGCCGCGGCCGCGATTCGGTAGCGCGCCTCGCGCTCCATGCCGGGGCTGTCCGGCACGAGGTGGACGACGGCGCGCCGGGGGTCGCGGCCGGTGCCGGTGATGAGCGCGGGCTCCTCGGCGGGCCGCCCCGCGCACTCGATGACGACGACCCGGCCGCTCCACCGGGCGGCGAGGGACGTCAGCATGGCGTGCAGCTGGGGCGCGTCGCGCGTCCACGGGTGCGGGCCTTCGACGGGGCCGGCGTACTCGCGCTTGGTGACTGCCGCGGTCTCGTGCGAGAGCCGCGGCGACCCCGGCGGCACGATGAGCACGACGAGGAGGTCGCTCCGTGCAAAGGCGGCGCGCGCGGCGGTCTGTGTCGGAGCCTGGACGGGAGCCTGGACGGGAGCCTGGACGGAAACCTGGATGGGGTGGGCGGAAATGTCGCGGGGGACGACGCGGATGGGAAAGCCCATCCACGGGTGCGAGTCGCAGACGGCGTGGAAGACGGTGTCCTCGAGCGCGGGGTCGGCGGGCACGGCAAAGCGGATGGTGCCGCTCTCGACGGCCGTGGCGCCGTGGGCGGCGCCGATGATGTGCGAGGCCGCGGCGTGGTCGCCGCCGGGCACGTCGTGGCGCGAGATGTAGAACGGGTGGCCGGGCGTGTCGACGTAGATTGTGTAGGTCTGGCCGGTGTGCACGTCCATCGCGCGGCCGTCGGCCAGCTCGTCGGGCGCGCCTCCAGCCGCGAGCTCCGACATCGACTCGTGGTACACGGCATAGGCGACCTTGCTGCCCTGGCCGGCGCGCGGATGGCGCGCGGGGTCCTTGGGCCGCACGACGATATTCCAGGTGTGCATGGGATGCATGCTGTCTTTCTTCTTTTTCTTCTCTCTCTCTCTCTCTCTCTCTCTCTCTCTCTCTCTCTCTCTCTCTCTCTCTCTCTCTCTCTCTCTCTTTGCTGAAATACGAGAAAGCAGTAGAACAAAAGGGAGGACGACAGAGGTGCAAGTCTTCTGCGGCTAGCCTGGAAATGGGAGGAAGAGTGTCATCAAACGAGAAAGCGGTGATTCCCACAGACAACGCTGGGACCGACGCCGGTCCGCGCTGTTCGGTATTCGTGATGATTGTTAGTCTGCTTGCGACTCTGACGCTGGCGCTTGGCGGCGGCGCGGCGGCAAAAACACCGGACAGCAGCCGCCGCGACTCACCCGAGGGCGCGTTCCCCGAGGGCGCGTTCCCCGAGGGCGTGTTCCCCGAGGGCGGGTTCCCCGAGGGCGGGAGAAGTGTGACACCGGCGTACTTTTACGGCAACTTCTTTGGGCATGAGGTCGGCGACCTGGAGACTGTCTGGACTACGGTCGTGCAGGCGGCCGAGCGCGGTACGGATCCACGAAGAGGGCCCGTCGTCTTCCTCCTTGGCGACAGCACCCTCGACAACAAGGCGTGGGTCAAGGAGTACGCGCCCGCGCTCAACGGGTACGAGGCCGTGCTCGACCCGCCCATGATGAGGGAGGACGTCGGCTACCATCTCAACCGCCGCCTCGCCGACACGCCGTGGGTCGCCATCAATTGCGCTGTCGAGGCGTCGCTCCTCGCAACCAGCCTCGACTACTTGTCGGCACATGACCTGTTTGTCACGCGCCACATATCGGATCGCGACGCCGTCGTCGTGTCCATTGGTGCCAATGACATTGCAATGAGCCGCACCGGCATCATGGGTACGATCCTGGTAAATATGCTGCGACAGTACACTGCGCATCAAATCCGCACCTACCCCGAGGTGCACCAGGCCATGGCCTCGCTCGTCTCCCATTATCGTGACGGCGTCCAAGAGTACACCAAACGCGTCCTGAACGGCACCCGTCCGATGAAAGTCGTCATATGCATGGTGTACTACCCAGACATGAGCGCCACCGAGTTCTCGTGGGCCGCCGACGTGCTGGACGACATGGACTACGACGCCGACCCTACCAGGCTCCAGGCCCTCATCGACGTCCTCTTCCTCCTTGCCACGTCCAACATCCACATTCCCGGCGTCGAGGTCGTCCCCTTTCCCATGGCGACGGTCCTCGACGGCAAGAATACGTCTGATTACGCCCATCGCGTCGAGCCGTCGTCACAGGGCGGCGCCAAGCTCGCCGCCGCGCTGGCCGCAATCATCACCGCGCCCCCGGTGCCGCCCCCGGTGCATACGGACGAGCTTTGAGTGCAAATAAAGTCATCATGTTTTATATAACGCTTCCACGAGATTCGATGCAGGCGGCGGGGGTTGGAGATGGAGGCGCTCAGGGCGCTGGCAATCGAGTATGCGTTCGGGCGCGCGCGCCAGCATCGCGCGGTATCCCCGCCCAACGAGGACGGTCTGGCGGCCGCCCACGATGAATACGCGCCCGGGCTCAAAGTAGTAATCGGAGACGAGCAGGCCGAGGTAGTGCAGGCGGCGGCTGGTGTGGTACAGGCGGCGGAGTCGGCGCACGCGCATGACGAAGCGCAGGCGGCGGCGCAGCGCCATCCGGGCGCCGAGTTCGCGCAATAGGAACCGCGTACCGGGCCCGTGGAGTTTCGCGGAATAGGCCGACCCCCGGAGCATTATGTAGGTGATTGCGTGAATGAGAGCATCGTACGCGAGGCGGCGGGGCATCCATCGGAGGCGGTCTCGGTCCATGCGATGGTGACTGTAAAGCATAATCGACGTCACCGTCGGGATGTCCAAATGAATGTTCGGATGGGCGTCGAAAAAACGGTAGGCGTAACTGCTGTTGTTGGCCAGCGCGTTCATGAACCCTGTACGGACGTGTCCCGCCGCACCCTCGCGCGCCCAGTCGACGCGCTTGTAGATACGCTCGAGATCGTGCCGGGTTCCGAGGCTGCACACTAGTCGAAAGTACACTGGGTCGGCAAAGTCGACGGGGAAGTTCATGTGATTGCGCAGCCATCTGATGAACTTTGTGTTGTGGGCGCAGAAGGCATGGGCGGCCGCAGTTTCATAGTCGAAGGAGTGGAGGCGGTAGTCGAGGCCTCGACGACATGGTCCATGGTGGCCGTGTCGTATCCATCCGGGGTGGCTTGCGCACACTCTGGCGACCGAAAACATGCGGCGTCCGATAGCGAGGCGGAATGTAGCTAATGCGGCTGCGAGCCCGACGCCATCGCGATGCTTGTTGGCGCACTGGGCAGCCCATAAGGCCAACTCGACGTGGTCGCGCTGGATTGCGGTCGTGGCGATGCCGTGGATGAAGACGTCTCCGTGCCGCTGTACGAATCTTGCATACATCGCCTTGACGGCGTCCAGGCGGCCGCACTCGGCGGCCGTTATGATGGCAATGTCCGTATACGTCCGGCCTGTAACCCCAATCTCAGACCCGACAGCCTGCTGGATGAGAGGCTCTATGTTCTCGTTGGGGTCTCTCAGTATCTTCCTACAGTGTAGTTTCCAGACGCTCGCGGATATGTCAGCATCAACGGGATCGACTCTGGTGTACGGCAGCATCCTGGTTGCAAACTTTGTGTGTGATTTTTGTAGGTGTACGTGTGTTTGTGTGCTGAGATGGAGAGAGAGAGAGAGGGAGAGAGAGAGGGAGGGGCCGGGTTGGACGTCGCCATCGTGCTGTACTCTTAATTTCCTGGGTTAAATTTAATGTTGCAATATCTTCGAGTTGTGCGTATGTGAGGCAGACGGGGAATTTGGCTACCCGATGCCGGCGGCGTCGCCGCTGTCTCGGCGCCACATGGCGACATAGCGAGGCTGCGGCCCGCGCGGTGCGGGCTGGCCGATGTTCGCACGGTGCGAGCGCTGTTGGCACGGACGGGCCGGCGAATATGCCAGTGTCGGATAAGATGATTGACATTGCTGGGCGCCGCCGCTGTCGGGACCGGTAGCGGCAGCGGCGCCGGCGTCGGCATAGGACGGTTCGAAAGCGGCACACGCCATGCGGGGGGCGGCATCGGCAGCGGCGGCAGTGGCGGCAAAGGCGGCAAGAGCGATGGTAGCCAGGCCAGTCTTGCCGGTTATGCCAGACAGGGCGCGTTCTGTGCACAAGCGTTCACCGACTGACCACTGCCACGCGACTGTGCTCGCCTCTGTCATCATGATATCGACGGCACGCATTTGGTAGGGTGAAAGGAGATACTCTTTGGCGAGTGTACTCTTCCCGGTGCCAGTAGCGGGGGCGCCTCCGAGGAGGAGCGTTATCAATCGTCTGCCGAGGCGCCCCGCGTCGGGGATGTCTTCCATGGTTGCAATCTTTTTAATCATCCCCGATTCCTTCCCGTTCTTCTACTTACTCGTCTCTTTCTATTCTACTTTTTTCTACTTCTTCTTGGCCGAGGATGACAGGGGAGAGAGAGGGGGTTGGAAGGGGGCGGGGCCCCCTCCAGCAACGCCCCCTCCATATAAAGCCACCCGGGGCATGGGACGCAAGCAACACACTAAAAAAACAGAAACAGCAAAGAAACTGTGAAGAGGAGAAGACCGGTTCCGTTTACTGGTTTATTCATACGATGGCGTTGTTTGCTGCGGGAGGAGGTATGGGGGGGGCCAAGCCGGTCGGCACTATCGCGTACAAGATCGACCGCGTGCGTGATCTCGTCCTCACGGTCGACTACCGCGAGAGTGCGCTCTTCGCCCAGCTCGCGCCATACTACAAAATCATCTTTGGCCCGACCGAGTGGGAGCGCCGGCTCCGTCTGTCCACGACCACGCTGGCCCAGGGCGACATGCACTGGTCGCGGCTTGGCCGCGACGACGAGCGCTTTGGCTTTGTCGTCGAGCGCAAGCGCGTCGACGACCTCGACGCGAGCATCCGCCCGGACCCCAAGACCGGCGTCTCGCGGCACCGCCAGCAGGTCGGCAGCCTCCTGCGGTCGGGCATCCCCGCCCACCTCGTCATGTACATCATCGAGGACGCGCCCGAGCGCGGCATCACCCTCATCGGCCACCGCGAGCACAGCATCGGCCCCAAGTCGCTCTTCGGCTCCATCATCAAGCTCCAGCTGCGCGACAAGTTCAACGTGGTCCGCACCTGCTCGCTGCGCGGCACGGCCGCCGAGATCGCCATCCTCCACCTCGGCCTGGAAGAGTACGACGAGGAGAAGGCGCAGCGCTCCGGCCTCTACTACGCGGCCGCCATGTCTGGTGCCGGGCGCAAGGCCGACATGACGCCGGGCAAGGCCGTTGAGATCATGCTTGCCTCCACCGTCCGCGGCGTCTCCGACCGCATCGCCGCCGACATCGCCGCACACTACCCCAGCGTCGACGCGCTCACCTCCGCATACGCGTCTATCGCGCCGCCCACCCGACCGCGCATGCTGGACCACATCCCCTCCGTCAACCGGGCCGTCAGTGAGGGGGTTTGCGCGATTTTTAGCAGCGGCGCTACTGCTCCCGCGCCATCCGTTGCTACAAACCGGCGCTCGCCCTCGGCGGCTGGCCCCGCGAAGGCGCATTCTGCCAAGCCCAAGGCCGCGGCGCGCCGCAAAACAGCAAACTTCACCCTCCCCGCCAAGGCCCGCGTCGCTCCTCTGGCCACAACCATCCCCGTCAGCGACGACGACGACGATATCGAAATGAGCCCTCCCCGAGGCCAATAAGTATGCACCATCCCATAAACCCCCTCCTTAAACACACACCCCGACCTTCCATTTTCACCGGGCATCCGGTTTTTAATTTTTTTTCGCCAGAACGCCTGTTTGCAAACCGCGCATTTTTTAGGGTTATGTCACGATCACTGTGCTTAAGGGTGACACTTCTGTGTACTTTATGAGTGCCAAAGTACACTCGTCCGTAAGATATTGCCGAAACTTTCAGGTGACAACCGTCCAAAATCGTGTTTTGCAGCATGGCGAAAATGTTGCAAAACGGCCGGTTTTTAAAAGTTACGAAAAGTGGAACTCTGGTGTACCTGGCCGAGTTGGAAAACACTTCGACCATAAGTAAATACCGCTATTAGTGCGAAATCGACGCGTTTTTTGCGTCCTCAAAATTTCTGTGTTGACCCCTCGGCGCAGATTTTCGGCCCCAAGGAAATTCATTTGCCAAAAATGCGATCCTCGCTGGCGTTTTCGCCAGGTGGCACTGAAACTTTTTTGCAGACCAGTCGTCCAGAGGGGGCCTGTCGGCGAAATTCGAATTTCGCAAATTTCACAAACGCGAATGGGCAGCGAAAACGACGTCAAGTGGTGGAGGGCTGGAGAGGTCCTGTCGGGGCACATTTTCGGGTGTCACATGAAATAACATATCAAGCACCGACAGGCCCCTCTGTGTACAGACACCGCGTCGAAGCCGATCGATGAGTTTGTGGCCAATGGGCACGATATTCTCTCTCTCTCTCTCTCTCTCTCCTCCTCCTCCTCCTCTTTCTTGGTTTGTCCCTTTGGATGAGCAAGGGACAAATCACCTGAAAAGCAATAGAGGAAGATAGAGAGATAGTGTAGCGTGTTTGCAAGCAGGGGATGGCCGCCAAGCAGTCGCGGGGCCGGTTTTACCTGAAGATCAAGCCGGATGATGCCATCCAGTCCGAGTTTCGGCGACTGACGGGCGCCATGGCCCCCGACGACACGGGGCGGGTCGGGGGCACAGTAGAGAGCCTGGAGGCTCTGGCGACGTCGACGAGCGCCGCGACCGTCCTGTGGCACGCCATGCCCGTCGACGTCGACGACATCCCGGCCGCGTACTTGACGCACCTGTACGCGCGCGGCGACACGCCGGACAATTTTCGCATGCGTTTCCCCATGCTGCGCCAGTCGCCGTTTCCTCACGCCGGCAGCGCCACGGCGTCGGCCCCCGCACGCGCCGTCGAGATGTATGCGTCCCTGGCACGACGGGGCATGGACATCGGGCATGTCGTCCCTGCCATTATTCGAGCGCGCGATCAGCCTGCGAGGCCGGGCCCTGCGCCGGAGGCGTATGCGTTTGCTCAGGCGCTCGCGCGGTATATGTGTGAGACGGCGGCGTCGCCAGACGGGGAGGCTGGCGATCGCGCCGGTGATGCGGCGAGAGCGCGCGAGGTCCTGGCTCAGGGACTGTGCAGCAGTGCCCAGCAGGTGCTAAAGACTGTGACGGCCGGTGTTGCTGCTGCTGCTTCCGTTAGCGAAGGCGATGTCGTGAAGATCGGGCGGATGTCCATCAGACAGGCCAGGGAGATGGTAAAGGAGATGACCACATACTGTCCAGCAGCGACGCTCTCGGCGCTGAGCAGTGGCGACGACGACGACCGCGTCGCCTTTACGGTTGCTAGTGTAGATGCGCTCGCGTTCGACGTTGAAGACGCCGTCAACGCGGGGCAGGACCCGCCACTTGCACACTGCGCCCTTGGTGACCGCGGGGCCCCGTACCTGGTAGTGTGCTCGCGCGCTGCGTACGACCGGGTCGCGCGTCCGAGCGCCATCTGTGTGTTGCTCGCCAAGGGCCGCGTGGGGCGCACCCGTGGTTCCGCCGGGTTTCTCTACCCCTTCCTCGCCAAGTACTTTTTGTGTACCGCCGACGATGACGACGACGACGACGACGACGACGGGGGGGCGGATGCGGATTATGCCAACGTCCATGCGACCGTCGCGGCGCTCGCGGGCCTGTCTGGGTTCGACGTCTCGCAGCAGCGCGCGGCGCGGCGGCGGCACTCGCGCGCGGTGATCCCTGCCGTGTTCCGCGCCCTCATGCGCGATGGGGGCGCGACGGGAGCCTTCCTCGGCACGCTCTTTGTCGTGCTGGACGGCGATCAGGGGCGGTTTCGCGACGAAGATGCCGTCGCGCGTCTTGTGCGGGTCTTTACGCACAGCGACATGAGCGGCGGCTGTGGCGACGAGGAGACTCCGATCAAAAAGACGCTGTGGCGTGCCCGCCGGCTCCTGGGCGAGTGGGACGGGGGAGCGCTGCCGAACGTGGGTCCGATTGCGCTGGCCGTCGCGCATCTTGTCATGGGCGGGCAGTGCACCCCGGTGGTGGGACGGGAGCTCCTGGCGGGGATCCGGCCAGTCGGTGAGAGAGACGACGTCGGGCCTCCTCATCCGCTCACCCATGTGCCGACGGACATGCTCTGCCAGTGGACGCGCAATTGGTTTGACGGACAGTCTGCTGGTGTCTGGCCGGACTGGGGCGGGACCGTTGCTGCGGAGATGACGATGCTCGACGCGTTCATGCTCATCGAGGCGCATGCGCGCGGCATGTCATGCGACGCCATGCGCGCGCACCATCGGCGCACGTTCCCGCGCTGGCCGCCGCACTGGATTATCCAGGCCAATCACCCTCTGTATTTTGACGCTAGGGGGCGCCCTATCTGGGGCAAGATCCCTTCCATGTACCTGGAACACCGGACGGGGGTCAACGAGTTTGGCCGGGCCGGACCGGCGCCGCTGTACGGCGTCGACAATGCCTCTCTGTCGCGGGCTGTGTTTCTTCTCCGTCACGGCGGCGGCATCCGGGCCCTCGAACCTTCCCCTCGATTTCCGATTGAAGAGGATGAGGATGAGGATGAGGAGGAGGAGGAGGAGGAGGAGGAGGAGGAGGCGAAGGCGGCGGCGGAGGATGGGTGAAGGGGACAGCATACCGCCGACCGCTAGTGCAAAAGTCTCGTATGCGTGCGAGGCGATATCACGCAGAGGATAACAGCCAGAGTGATAGAGAGAGCGAGAGAGTGAGAGAGTGAGAGAGTGAGAGAGTGAGCGAAACGGCCCGGAGTAACCCATAATTAAAAAGAAAATACATCGTGGAATATGGCAAGAGGCGCTACGGACGACGGCTTCCGCACAATCCAGCTGACAATCTCTGGCGAGGACGGGCGGGATGCGGATGAGGAGCGCGCGCAGATTGCGTTCGAGGAAAACCGCGCGTTCTTTGTCGAGCGCGGGCTGGATGCGGCGAGTGCGCCCGAGGTGGTGCTCGTGGGGGCGTTCGACCGGCTCCGCGAGCGGCATGGCGGCGAGACCACGGGGGCGACGCAGCGGCTCGTGCTCGCCGAGAACTTCTCGGTGAACTTTCTGCCGAAGGAGCCGCACGTGCGGGGGTATGCGGTGGAGACGCTGCCCAAGCACCGCGCGGCGGACTACTACGCGCGCACCGACGAGGGCATGGGCTACGCGGCGCTGTATCTCTTTGCCGACGAGATCCCCGCCGACTTTGACGAGGCGATGGTGGCGCCGGCGCTTGCCGCGGCCGTGCACCAGATCGAGGGCGCAGGGCTGTGGCACCCGCCGTCGGCGGCATCGAAGGCGGGGGACGCGACGCCGGCCTTTGTGGCCAATGAGCGCGCGTGCATGGTCTCCTACCACCGCTTCGTCCCGTCGGAGCGCGGGTGCAGCGGGGGCCGCGGCGTGCACATGATCTACGTCAAGATGGTGTCGCACACCACGGCCGAGCTGGGCGACACTGCGGTGTCGAACGTGATGCCGGCCGTCCATGCCAAGACGGCCGAGATGCGCGCGGCGACTGCGCGCGCGGCGGAGTCGGCCTTCCTCGCGCTGATCGGCCCCAAGTACGCCGACCGGCGCGTGCGGTGCCTCTGGAGCACGGCGTTCAACACCTTCGCCGAGACTGTGGCGGGGGCGGTGTGGTTCTACGACAACTGCTACCACCACCACGCCAACCCCGCGACGAACGGCAAGACGCTGGCGGGCCCGCTTGTGGTGTACGAGCGCGACCGCGGCGAGCTCGCCTTCGCGTGCGACCGCGACCCCGACGTCGACCTGCTCTACGTCGGCCAGCACACGACGTACGACGCCGTGTTTGGGCTGCTGACGCGCGGCGTCGCGCGGGACGTGCCTGTCGCGCCGCTCGACTCGGCCGTGCTGAACCTGGCGCCCGGGTTGGGGGGCGCGGGGCCCGACGCGACGTCGGCGCGCCTGCGCATGCGCACAATCGACTACTGCGGCACGCCGCCGAGCGACCACGCCGCCCTCGGGATTGCGCTCGCCAAGACGCTGCGGTACGACCGAGGGATCGTGGAGCGGTTCCCCCCCGGCTCCGTCGCGTTCGTGCTGCCGGCGACGCGGTGCATGGCGCGGTCGGCGGTCGTGGACGCCGGTGCTATGCGCATCGTCGACGTGGCGCGGCTGTACCACCGCACGGGGCGGACGCACCTGGCTGTGGCCGAGAGCGACAACCGCAACGTGGCGGCCGCGCTGCTGCGGCTCGACGCGCACGGCCTCAACCTCACGAACATGGAGCGCCGCGCCAACGCCATTCTCTTCCCTGTGGCTATTTGGCTTGACGAGGACGACGACAACGACGACGACGATGACGACGATGACGAGGTGTGACATCCGTCCTGAGGGTACTATGAATAAACGGGGCGGGGGGGCTGTAAACGTTTATTTTTTTATTCATTCTGATGAATCTCGAGCGCGACTGCCGCCTCTATGTTCCGGGCGTTGAACATGATGAAATAGTCCATCCACATGACACCGACGACGATCCACACGCATCTGGACACGGCCAGTGGGATTTGTACCCCAAAGGACTCTATCATGTATGCCATTGCTGCGATGATTACGATAAGCCTGATTGACGGCCAGAGGCGTAAAAACCAGACAGAATCAGTCAGCATGTTGCGATGTTTTCAGTGTTGTTGTGGGTCGTATATGTTTTTTTAGTATGTTGGAAGAAGAAGAAGACGAAGAAGAAGAAACAAAGCAGAGCAGAATGTTGGGGTCTCTCCTCACGCCCAGCCGGATGCAATGTCGTCGGTGTAGCCGAATTTGAGAAAGAGATCGTTTTCGCTGACGCCGAGTGCGTCGAGCTCGGCGCGCGTGCCGCCGGCGGCCTTGAGCGCGGGCGCGCTGAACCGGATGTTTGCGAGCTCGGATACCGTGTACTTTGCGGCGACGACGCGGGCCACGTCGACGCCGGCGAGGATTAGTCGCGTAAAGGTCACACCGAGCGGGGCGCGCGGGAGGTCACAGGCCATAAAGTAGTGCCGGTCGAGCAGCACGTCGAGGTTGGCAGAGTCGGCCAGGAGCATCGGCAAACTCACGCCGAGATCGAGCGCGTCGCTGCTGGTGTAGTCCATCTCGCGCAGCAGCGGCAGCAGCGCAGTCGGGAACCCGCCGTGGCGGAGCTGCGGCGCGGCGGAACACATCTCGTCGACGAGCTGGCGCGCCGGCGTGTCGTACGCGGGCTCGGCGCGGGACTGGCCGAGGGTGTGTTTCATGGCGGTAAACCGCGAGGTCAGGATGTGTGCGGGCGTGCGCTGCATCACGGCGTCGAGCACGCTGACGGGCCCCTGCTGCTCGGGCGCCGGGGGCGGCAGGATGACGTGGACGCGGCGCGGCTGCTCGCGCACGGTCTCGCCGAGCCACTGGCGCTCCTTGTCGCGGATGTCGTCGGGCGCCGGGCAGAGGGGGCACGACACGCGCCGCGCCATGTCGGCGGCAATGGCGGTGCACGCGACGTGCATGAGCGCGTGGGCGCAGCCGACAAAGCGCGCAAAGGGCTCGCTGCCGTCGACGCGCTCGCGGCAGAGCGCACACTCGTCGGTGCCGGTGCCGGTGCCGGTGCCGATGGCGGCGAGGGTATCGGCGAGGACGTCCGAGGGCCGGACTTGCTGGATTTCGTCGTGGCGCTTGCTGTGCTCCGAGGCGGCGCGTGCCCGGGCGGCGGGTGTAGAGGCGCGCAGCGCGTGGCAGAACACGTGCACGCACACATTCTGCTCGTCCACGAATGGCAGGTCTTGGCCGCACATAAAGTCCTGCGTGTCGACGGCGATGGCGCGCAGGCAGGTTGCACACGTGGGCGAGACGCCGTCCATCGTGTTTTTTCCGTTTTTTTTTTCTTGTTTCTGTTCTCTCTCTCTCTCTCTCTCTTTCGGTATGTATGGATGGAGGTATGTATGGATGGAGGTATGTATGGATGGAGGCGTAAAGGTCAAATCGTCGGTTGTACCCGAGTTTATTTCTTATTTAGGCATCCATCTCCGAGTGAGTGCGCTTGGCGGCGGCCGTGGAGGACGGCGCCGGTTCGGGCGCAATGTAGTAGATGATGCACTTGGCCACTCGGGGGTTTCTGGCCGTCTCGGCCATGGCGGCATGCTCGGCAAAGCGGGCGTAGAGGCCGGGGGACAGCTTGGCGAGGGCGACGCAGTGTGTGATCGTCGTGGCATGTCGCCCCGCGGCGTGTCGCCCCGCGGCGTCGAGGATGGCGGCAAAGTACCCCGGGAGTGCGCAAATCCGCTTGGCCAGGGAGATGTGGTAAGGTGTGGGGCCGACGGCGTCCTCTTTGGGCCCAGCGGACTCGCGGATGCGCTTGAGGAGGCTGTAGACGAGAGAGGCGACTGGGATGGGGGCCTGCTTCTCGCCGGCGTAGCGGCACATTGTGTCAAAGGAGACGTCGGTGAGATGCATAATACAGGACTCGGTGGGGGCTATGAATTTCTGGCGGAGGAGGGTGGTGAACAGCAGGGTGGTTGTTTTGGCGGAGAAATTCCAGATTTTGTCCCGGTACTGGAAGGCCCTGTGGACGAGGCGGGGGTCGTTGAGAATGAACTTGACGAAACGGTTGGTACAGACTACTGGATTGAAACCGTAATAGTTGTTGAATATCGCGGAATATATGCGATGGGACATCTTGGTATCAGAGACGGCCGTGTACTCGGCGACACATGCTGCGAGGTTGTCCGAGGCGAGGGCATGGCGGGGGGTGTTGCTGTAGTGGAAGGTGAGAGCGCCGTCCGGAACCTCGGCGCCCTTGGAGACGAGCTGCTTGGTCGCGCCGAGATTACCGTTGCGGATGGCGACGGCCAGGAGCCTGTTCTTGTCGACGGTGCCCGCGATCGGCGCGTCCCAGCCGAGGCCGGCGATGACGAGATTGAGCGTCCGCTGGGGGGTGGCACAGCTGACGCCGGTGTAGCGCATCACCGAGCCACATAGGCACTTCACCTCGGAACATCCTTCCGACCGCTGGATGAACTTGACGGGGCAGGACCGGTTTGTGCAGATGTCCATCCGCAGCCCCTTGCCGTACGGCAGGTGCGCCGCCGGGTCGGCGATCGCCGCCGCGGGGTCCGAGTAGTCGGTGTCGAAGTAGCCCGTGTTGAGGTTCTGCGCCCGCTTCGTCCGCTCCGTCTGCCAGATCTGCCAGCACGTGCCGTGCAGCCACTGCACCCCCACTTGGTCGTCCATCAGCCGCCGCGTCAGCGGGCCCAGCGCCTCCCCGTCGTCTCCGTCGCCCCCATCGTCTCCGTCGGCCGCCCCGCATAGGCAGATGGCGCACCGTGTGTTGCAATCATCCTCTCCGTCGCTCATGGTGTTTTGCAAAACTGCTTGTCTTTCTTTTTTTTTCTTCTTCTTTTGGATTGTGGGGAGAGAGAGAGAGAGAGCGAGAGAGAGAGAGAGAGAGAGAGAGAGAGAGAGAGAGAGAGAGAGAGAGAGAGAGGACGATGCTGTGGAATGACGCTGGGCTGTTTTTTTTTATTCATGCCGGTTTGTGAGGTGTTCTCCCGACGGCGACGTACCGGACGCGTCGCTTCGGCGCATCCTGCTGACATCAAGACCTGCATCAAGACCTGCATCAAGACCTGCATCAAGGCCTGCATCAAGGCCTGCATCAAAAAAAAATAAGAATAAATTTATAGCTTTTTTGGTAACACGCCTACTCTATCCGTCCTTTTTATGCACGTCAAATACGTCCGACGCCGAGCTCAGGCCGGATGCGAGTGTGAAGAGGCCGACCACGAGGATGGCCAGCACAAAGTACGCCGCGGTGAACGGCGTCGATGTGTCCTCGGACGGCCCGCCGTAGATCCTGCAATCCACGCCGTACCGCTGGTGCTCGTGCAGGTCCGACGTCACGGTCTGGAGCGACGCGATTTCCCGGAAGAAGATGCACACCGTCTCGCGCTCGCTCGTCGCGTTGAAGCGGAAGGTGCCGATGTCGATCGCCGTCACCGGCGTGTTGGGGTCCACCGTCACGTTGCTGCCGCTGCCGCCGCTGCCAAACACGCTCAGCCCCGCCACCGTCGACCCTTCAAACACGATCGCCACGCCGTCTCCACCCACGGCGCTATCCGTCACGTTGGCCCCCGTCACCGACACGCACCCGCCGCCGCCGCCATCGTCGTCGTCGTCGTCATCGTCATCGTCATCGCCGTTCCGGCGCATCTCGCCTCGGGCACGGGCACGGGCACGGGCGGGGGCACGGCGCGCGGTTTCGTCGTTCCCTCCATCTTCTGCTTCCTCCTCCTCTTCCGCCTCCTCCTCTTCCTGGGCAATGACGAGCCGGCTGTTGATGACCGACCCGCCGTCGATAAAGAGGTCGCCCGTTGCGTGTACGTGCGCGTCGCGCAGCACGCAGTCCACCAGTCGCGCCGTTGGGGCTGCCAGCGTGATGTTGCCCGTCAGCAGCGCGCGCTCAACGCGCACCTCCTCGCGCGCCGCCAGCCGCACCGGCCCGCGCACTGTGGATCCGCGCACCGTGGACCCGCCGCCGCCTGTCGAGCCGCTGAGCTCCAAGACGCGGGGGCGTCCCCTCTCGCCGCCGGCGGCGCCGGCGACCACCGCGCCGCGCGGCATCGTCACCGCGCGCCCCTGCGCCGCACAGTTGTCGATCTCCATCCACGTGCTGGCCTGCGTCGCGCCGGCGTCGAGGATGCAGTCCTCGTGGCACGCATTCCAGCCGCCGCACACCCCGCACGCGTCCACCCGCGCGCCCGAGTAGGCCACATCGTCGCATCCGTAGCACGACCGGTCGCGCATGTCGCACGTCCCACAGGGCCCCCCGCCCGTGTCGGCATTCGTCACCTTGACCTGCACCGCGCAGCCTCCCGCATCGCTCACCGCCACCGTGTACATGCCCGACGCCAGGCCGTGTAGGTCGACGATCGTCGCCGCGACGTCGTCGTCCGACGCCGGCGCCACGACCTGGTAGTAGAGCCCCGCGACGCCCGTGATGGCCAGCGGCGGTCGCACGCCGGTGATGCGCAGCCGCGGCCGCGCCTTGGCCACCACCAGCGCGCCCGTCGCCGTCGCCGTGCACAGCTCGCCGCCGTGGAGCACCTCGACCGCGAGGGTGGTCTCGGGGGCCTGCACGCTCACGGCATTCGGCGCCGCCGCCAGCGTCGCGCCGTCAAAGACCGCAGCGCGCCATGTCCCTCCCGCTGGCACGCGCAGCCGCACCGGGTAGGACACGGGGCGCAGGCGGCTGTCGCGGCCCGACGCGATCTCCGGGTCGTGTGCGTCCACGTCCCACACCCCGGCCGTCAGCTCGACGAACGCCAGCCGCGGCGGGCCCGTGATGTGCACCTCCAGCGTGCCGTGTGCCGCCGCGCCGCACCCCGTCACGCCCTCCAGCGCCACATGGTGCGCCACCAGCGAGATCAGCGGCGCGACCTCGATCGCCGCCGACGCGCGCGTCGCGCCGGCCGTCGCGCGGCTGTAGCTGTCGTACACCGAGAGCAAGTACGCGCCCGCGCGCACCCCCGTGCGCGTGTGCCGCGCCGCCCGGTCGACCGTCCCGTCCGGCAGGTCGTGCCACGTGAAGATGTACGGCCCCGCGCCGCCGCTCGCGCTGCACACGATCTCGCCGTCGGCGGTGTGTGCCGACGACGGCCGCCGCGCCACTTCGCACTGCACGCGCACAGGCGGCGCGCGGACGATGCGCGCCACGGCCGTCGCCGTCGCCGTCGCCGTCGCCGGCGCCGCGTCGCTGGCCGGGCATGCCAGCGTAAACGTGTACTCCTGTCCGGGGCTGAGCGGCGGCGGGTCGCAGCGCAGCGGCCAGTCCGCGCTCGCGTCGTCGTGGGCCAGGTGGCACTCGGCCGGCGGAAGCGGGTCGGCAAAGGCGATGCTCCGCGCCGCAATGTGCACGCCCGTGCCGGCGCGCACACCCGACGCAAAGATGCTCACCGCCACGGCGTCGGCCGACGCCGCGCGCACGCCCAGCACCATTCCGCGCGGCGTGTTGGATGCGGTGCCGCCAGCTGCCGCCGCCGGCGGGGGGGCCAGATCGCGCGGCTGGACGACAAACGCCGGCGCCGGCGAGTCTGGAACCACTGCCATTGCCGCCGGGCAGCCGCCCGCCGCCGCCGCCACCCAGCCGGCGCCGGCCGCCAGCCCCGTCGCGACAAAGCGGCGCCCGCTCGCGTCCGTGCTGGTCATGTTGTGACTGCCGTCGCCTGCCGTGCGCCAGATCGGCGGCGACGGCACCGCTTCCGCGAACGTCACGGCCACGACGCCGTCGGCGCTTCCGGGGCACGACACGGGCGTGATCTGCGTCACCGTGACGGCAGCGCTCGTCTCGGCTGCCGGCAGCGGGGGGACGAGTGCGTGGAACTCGGTGCGGCAGATCTGCCCGGGCACGCCCGTCAGCTTCTCGGCCACGACGTGGAGGAGCCCTGGCGCGACGCCCGCGAGCGAGGGCACACCCGGCGCGTCAAAGCCGGCCACTTCCACAGAAAAGGGGCCGGCGCACGCCGCGCCGCCGCCGTCGCCGCCGCTGCCGCCGCTGCCCTCGCTCGCGGGCGTCGCGACGACGGTCGGCGTGTAACCGCGCGCGACCGCCACGAGGTCGCGCGTGGCGACGCTGTGGAAGCACGTCGCCGCCGAGCCGCCCTCTGGCGCATACCCGAATCGGACGGTCGTCGGTGTGTGGCGCGGGGCGGTGCAGTTGAAGCGCTGGTTCTCCGCGCCGGGGGCGCCGCCGGGCACGAGCGCACAGGACTGGGTGCCAAACAGGCGCGTGTCCCCGTCGTCGCCAGCGACGACGACGAGGGAGATGTGCATGGTGGCGTCGGCGGTGCACTCTGCATCCATCACGTGCGGCGCGGCGGCAAGCGTCGGCGCCACGGGGCGCGTGACGTTGAACTCGGCGCCGTCGGCGACATAGGTGTCCGTGACGACGCCCTTCCACGCGCGCCGCTCCGTCCAGTACATGGGGAACGCCGAGGGCGCCACGCGCCGCCGCCGGTGGAGGGCGCCGACGGTCACGGGGGCGGGCAGGTCAAAGGGGCACGCCAGCGTCTGGTTGGCCGGCACGGCCGTTGTGGACGCGTATCCGCCGCCGGCCGACGACGGATACGCCATCTCGAGGCGTAGCGGCTGGACGCACTCGCCGGTGCGCACCGCCCCCTCGAACACGGCGGCGCCCGACCCGGCGTGCCTGAGGACGAGCACGTCGGGCGAATCGGGCGAATCGGCCGGACCTTCGGGTAGCGTGTGCCACTCAAAGGTGCTCGCGGGATGCCACGGCGGGATGTGGAGCATGGCGCCGCTCTCGGCCTTGCCGGGCGGGCGCGAGGCGTGGACAAAGACGGGCACGGGCGCGGTCTGGCCAAAGTCGACGAGGAGCGGCGTCGCGCAGAACGCCGCATCGCCCTCGCGGCGCGTGTACCGGTCGGGGTACGGCACGGCCAGCGCCATCACGTGGCCATCGGGCACGCCCTCGATCGCCGTGCTGCCGAACCCGGCGTCGTTCACGTACGCGCGGTCGGACGGCGGCACCATGTCGGCGGTGAACCGCGTGAGCTCGGGCTCGCCGAGGCAGGTCTCGTCGTGGCGCCCGCGCTCCAGCCGTGCGCTGGCGGTGCCGCCACTGCACGCCGCGGGCGTCACGTGGATGTGCGAGAGCACCGTGTACTGGGCCTTGGCCGGGATGGCAATCTCGTCTGTCGCTGTGCACGCGCCCGTCGTGTAGTTTGCCCGGTACACGCCGGCCGCCAGCCGCTCGGCCATCGCCAGGTCTGGCCGCGGGTGGGAGAGGTCGGCCGGCGGCAGCGCGGCAAAGTGGTCGTCATCGTCGTCGTCATCGTCATCGTCATCGTCATCGTCATGGGGACGCCAGGCCCACGTCACCGCGGCTTCGTCGGACGCCATGGGCGGGTCGAGGCGCGCGACCAGCACGGCGTCTGCCGCGCCGGGGCAGTGCACAGGCAGGCTCAGCCGCCCCTCGTGCGGGGCAAGGTGGTCGATCGCAATCGTCGGCGGCCATTGCAGCGCGATTGCTCCCTCTTCCTCGTTGGTCTGTTGTGGTTGTTGTTGTGCATCGACAATGGTACGCGAGGGGGCCACGGACTCGCACGCGCCGCCGCGGTAGCTCACGCGAAGCCGCACATCGGCGCCCGCCACGGCTGCGGCGGCGTCGCGTGTGAGACGGAGCTCGCCGTCGCCGTCGCCGTCGCCGACGGGCGCACCGTCGGCCGTCCACGCGATCTCGACCCCGGCGTGCCGGCGGAGGCGCACGTCGGCGGCGGTGTGCGGGTCGCGCTGTGTCGCGCAGACCGTCTGCACGCCCGCGTCGCACGTGGGCGTGTAGTGGATTTCCACGCCGACGGGATGGGTGTCGGCGGGGGGCAGGAGCCGGTGGTGCGACGTGTACCGGCACGCGCCGAGGATGTCGTACTCGATGTCGAGGACCGCGACGAACGGCACGCCGTCCAGCGCCAGCACGCCCGGCCCCACCTCGCGCATGTCGATTGCGGCCGCACACGGCGCCCCCGTGTCCCATCGCGTGCAGGCCGCGATGCTTGCCACGGCGCGCAGCTCCGGGGGGTGCACGAGCCGGAGCGCCCCGTCGGACGACGTCGCGCACGTCGGCAGGCGGTCGATGGTCATGATGAACGCGCTCTCGTCGAACGCCGGCTCGCGCACGCGGACGGGCGGCAGGTGGTATCGGCACGTCTCCTCCTCGGCGGACACGTGGATGGCCGCGATGTACTCGCCCGGCCCCGGGAACCGGTACGAGGCCCGGCGCGGCAGGGCGTCCCCGGGGCTCTTGTACATGCGCGCATCGTTGCGCGTCACTCCATTCGGCCCGCCCGCCTCCGGCTTGTGCCACACCGAGACGCTGACGTTCCGCCCTCCCTCGCCGTCGCCGCCGCCGCCGCCGAGCCCCCGGAGCGCAAACGCGTCGGCGAGCACGATATCGTAGTACAGCCGGCTGCCGCCGCTGCCGCTGCCACTGAGGAGGGCGCGGGGGCAGGTGGCGATGGCGTCGCCGTGCGTCGTCTGTGCAAAGTCGACGACCGTGGCTCCGTCGCCATCGTCGTCGCCGTCGCCGTTGACGACGAGCATCTCTGTGGCCTCGCACTGCACACCGTCCGCGGCGATGGTCGCGTCCAGGCTGTACACGCCCGCGGCCAGGCCGTGGAAGAGGAAGCGCTCGTCGCGCGGCGCCAGCGGGTAGCCCGCATAGAACGCGGGCTCGCCAGTGTCGCCGTGGCGCAGCGTCACGTGCGGGGTGCCGGTGCCCGGGCGCGCCAGCCCCACCGAGACCAGCAGTTCGCCCTTGGGCGTGTCCCCCGGCGACGACCCCGGCCGCACACACGCCGCCGCAGGACGCGCGCTCAGCAGGCGGACGGCCGGCGCGGGGGGCAGCCAGTGGCCCGCCATGGCCTCGGCGGGAATCTCGGTCACGCACCCGGTCGGCGTCTCCGCGGCGTGCGTGCCGGACGGCCCCGACGTCTCCCGCGCCGTCCGGTAGATGTGCAGCGTCAGCGGCGCCGTCCGCCCAACCGTCAGCAGGTAGGCCTGGCCGTCCGCGAGGTGGGTTGTGCCGAGGTCGGGGTCTTCCAGGGTGTGGTAGGCGAGCGGGCTCGGCGTCGGCATCCCTGTATCCAGGCGGAAGGCGCGCTTGCCTGCACAGAGCGCGGCCGCCGGCGCGGCATCCGGCGGCTCGATCACCAAGGCCGCCGCCGTCTGGATGTACGGCGGCAGGACGTAGGACTGTGTCCACCCGGGGCACACGCGCGCGACGGCCGACGACGCGGCGCCTGCGTCCAGCACCACCCGGCCCTCCGTCGGCGTGCCGCGCGGCGCCGTCACCGGCGGCGGCATCACCGCGTCGAATGTGTGGACGGTCGCGCCTCTGCCAGGCACGCCGACTGCCGCGGCCGCATCGACCGTCACGCGATAGCCGAACGGGGTGTGGTTGACGACCGTGACGTCGACCGTGTACGCCGACGGCGCGCAGACTTCCTCCTCGCCGGCGGTGATCTCGCTCCACGCCACGCTCGCGATTGCGGGGGAGGGGTGCATCCCCGGGTGCATGATATCGGCGAGGTCGTGTGTCGTCACCGCGCCGAGCAGCCCGTAGTCGAACGTGAGCACCAGCAGGTCGTCGCGCGGCGTCTCGTGCTCGTGGGCGCTGAGCACAAACCGGCGCACGAAGATCTCCGGGGCGTCCTCTGCCTCCTCTTCGCTCTCCTTCGCGGCCGGACCCATGGCCGTAACGGTGTAGCCGCACGAGGGCACGGGCAGGTCGGGCGAGTTGGCCTCGACGTCAAACACGACCAGCGCGCCGGGGCACTCGACAGGGATGACGGGCGAGCGCACGCGAATGGACACGGGCGGCAGGGCGTCGATGTGCCCCGCGTCCACGTAGCACACGCGCTCAAAAAACGCGGCGCCAAAGCCGGGCGCCCGCACCATGGCCATTGCGCGCGCCGCATACGACACGCCGGCGTCCAGCTTGAAGGTGTACGCGCGCGGCAGCGGCGCGCTCCCCCATACTCCGGCCTCGATCTCCATGGCCGGCGGCGTCTGGTCAAACTCATACCAATGCTCGCCGTCGCGCTCGCCGCCGGGGCTCGTCCGGCGCACCTGAATGGCCCAGAGGGCGGGGCCGCGCCAGGCGGGGGTGCCGGCCATTTCCACCGCGGCAGTGGCGCCGTGGTCCGACGGGAACCGCGGCACCCGCGCGGCCGTCAGCGTCGCCTCCAGGCCGATGCAAGGCTGCGGCGCCTCGGCATCGGCCTCGGCATCGGCCTCGGCCTCGACCGGCGCCCGGGGGCCGCCGACGGCGCGGGTGTTTGTCGCAAAGACCGCGCCGGGTCCGAGCGTGGCCGTCCAGTCGACTGTCGCGCGGTAATGGCCCGGCGCCGGTGACCATATCACGTCCGACGCGAACGCGGCGCCGTCCAGTGGCGCGAACTGCCCGGCGTGGTCGGCGGTGTGCTCCCATAGGACGCGCGGCGGCGGCGCATAGGCGTGCACGGACGCGCCGCGGGCTTTTGTGCACTCCAGGCGTGTGTCGACGTAGACGGCCGAGGCACGCGCGGCCGCGCCGTGCGGCGTGATGCGCTCGACGGTGGGGCGGCCGATGGCGCACACCTCGACGTTGGTCGCGACGCTTCCGCTCGCCCCGACCCGGCCCTGCGACACGGCCATTGCGGCGCCGGCCGCCGTCGCGCCGCGGTAGTGGTACACGGTGTAGACCCCGGCCGGCACGTCGACGGTGCACTCGTCCAGCCCGGTTCCGGGAAATACCGTCCCGGTCGCGGCGTCCACGGCGACACACGGCCCGTCTGTGGCCTCGTCGTCGTCGCCGTCGTCGTCCTCCTCCTCCGCCTCGAAGCGCGACGTCAACCGGCCCGGCGCGTCGTCGGTCGCGGGCCGCGATGCGACGGCGTGTGCCGGCGCCTGGTGAACCACGACCGGCGCCGCCGCCGTCATGCCGTCCTGGCCACAGAAGCAGTCGAGAGGAAGCCCACGCGCGGCGCATGCCGCGCGCGGGCGGACGGGTTCCGCGTGGGTGTACAGCAGGTTGCCGCCGTGGGTCAGGAAGGCCACGTCCAAGCGGTGGGTGTGTGCACAGCCGCCGAGACTAAGCGGGCGCGGCGCATGGCCCGCGCCGCGGTATGCCATGTCAGCCAGCGCCCCGTCCGCCTCGGCGTCGTACAGTGCGAGCACTGTCATGATGCCCTCGTCGGCGATGTACGGATGGAGGGTGGGCGTCGCCACGAGCAGCGACGGCAGCGGCGGCACCAGCATGTGCTCGACCACGACGCGGAATGGGGGGATGGCCGCGGCGATGTCCAGCTGGGTCACGCACATGCTGTTGCCTCCGTCTGCCGCTGCTGCCGCCTCCGACATGATGATCGTCAGCTCTGGCCACCGCGCCACGGCCCACCCCGGCGCGGATGTCTCAAGCGCGCCGGTGCGCGGGAGCGACAGCGGCAGGGCGCCAAGTGTCAGGGTGAGCGCAGCGGGGGGGACGCCCGCCGGGACGCGCAGCTCCAGGTCGATGCCGTCGCCAGTCGTCGCGCGCCGTGCATTCGCCAGCTCGATAGCGGGACACGCCGAGGCCGGCGCGACAGGCGCGAATCCGATGCGCAGGCACGTCGTCGCGCCATCGGCGCGTGCGGAGGCGTAGTGCATGACCTTGACGTCGTCAGCCGCATCGAGTGCAAACAGGACCGCGCCGTCGGGCGCCGTCGGTGCCAGCACCCGGGCGCACGGCGCCAGCGCCATTGGCGCCGCGCCGTCCTCGCAGGTCGCCACGTCCCCCAGGCAGCCCACCAGGTGCGCAGGCGTCACGGTGCCCACAAACACGCCCACACACACGCCCGCGTCCTCGGTGTGAGTACACCCCGCGGCCGCGCTGTCGGCCACACGCCCCCATTGGCGCGCCCCGTCCGTGCGCTGCCCCCGTACCGCCATCGCCGCCACGCCATTCTTTGTAGCATAGACTCGCACCGCGGCGTTCTCTGTGCGGTCCAGCTCAATCTGGCTGGCGCCGTCCCGCCCGACTTCGTATGCGCCTGACGCCGCTGCGACCGGCAGAACCACCAAGAGGAGCGCGACAATGGCGCCGTCGGCCGAGATCCGGCGCGTCATCTCTTCTCTTCTCTCTATTTGTTTTTATTCGAACGTGACACTCAGTCGTTATCCGGTAGTTTGTTAATTGCACAGGCTCTGTGATGGGGTCTATAGTCATATATTCATAATCGATTCCCCGGCTAACACACTCGCCGCTATTCCTCCTCCTCCTCTTCCATGCCGTCTTCGTCCTCGTCGCTGTCATCTATGTCGTCTTCTGCATGCCTGCCGACGGGCTTCCTCCGAGAGACAACAGCCTCCGCAGCGTCGCCAGCGCCCTCGTCGACATGATGTTCTCGGAGGCGGCGGCGGCGGCGGTCGTCGTTGAGGGCTGCGGCGGCGACGCCGCGCTTTTTGGCGCTCGGTTTTCGCTGTGCGCGTATCGTCGTCGTCGCCGCTGTCGGCTTCTTCGTCGTCTTCGTCACATTGTTCCCCTGTGTTTGCATCATCTCCTCCTCCTTGCCCTCCTGGCCCTTCTCGCCGACGCCGTCGGCGTCCTGGACGGTGCCCCATCGGTAGTTGCGATGGATGTAGCAGTGTGTGCCGACCGAGACGAGCAGGCGGCAGGCCGCCACCTGGCACTTGTCAAAGATCCCGCGCCACGCCCGCCGGCGGACGACGAGGTCGGCCGACGTCGACGCGGCAATCATGATGAAGGCGTTGGTCTTGTGCGGGTCGACGTCGATGATCTCCTGCCCGCGCATGTGCCGGTACTTGCCCATGCAGCGGATGCGCAGCTCCCGGTCGGGAATGCCCTCCTTCGCCGCCACCGCGCCGGTGCGTGCCTCGGCGCTCAGGAACATCGGCGCCATCTCCTCGGCTATGCGGCGCGAGTCCTCGGCGTTGTACATCCGCCGCATGGCGGCGACCAGCGCCTCGGCGCGGTCGCGCGGGATCGCCCGGCTTGTCTCGTACTGGGTGTCCATCGCCAGCTCGCGCCCGTTGCACTCCCCGTGGTCGTGGCGCGTGTAGTCTCTGCTCAGCTCGCCGTCCGGCCGCCGCGAGCCTCTGGCCACCTCGCTCATCGTCGGATATTGCAGGTTGTCGTGCACCGACTCCCGCACAAGCGCGCTCGCCGACAGCGCGGAGACGGCGTCGTGGCCGAGTTCGCTGGCAGGCGGCAGCGGCGGGGCGGGTTGCACGGGTGCTGCTAGCGTTTGACTGTCACCACCGGCGCCGGTGCCGCCGCCGCCACCGCCACCGCCGCTGCCGGCGTCCGGGATGGAAAAGTCGTGGAACACGCGCGGCGAGATCTTGATGTTGCCCCGGACCAGCCCCTGCCCCGGGGTGACGAGGTCGACGCGAAAGTCGTAGAGGCCCCACGGGTTCTTGTACTTAGCCTTCTGCTCCTCGGGCATGAGCGTCTCGGCGTAGGCGATGAAGGCGTCGTGGCCATCGGCTCCCCCTTTTGTCCATGCAAGGTCCACCGGTAGGCCCTTCTTGTGCATGGAGGCGACTGTCGTGTTTATCTTGTTGTACATTGGCCGGCGGCCGCGAAACATTCTCCCCTTTTCGATATTCCGTCGTCTTGCGTCGGCGCTCATAGCATGACCTACTGGTGTGGGGCGAAGAGGGCGGGGGGAGAGGGAAAATGCACGGTTGCGGGGCGCCCTCTTTTTTTTCCTCTGTGTCTCGTGTTGCCGACACGCCTGTTGCCAGCACGTGCGCTTTTGATCTGTTGTCTCTCTTTTTCCCCTTCCTTGGCGCTGGAGAGAGAGAGGAGTAAAAAAAAGGAACCTTCGTCCGGCTTGACTACATACAACACGAGATTGCAACACTCGTTTTTCGAAAAAAATACTGGGGAATTACAGGCTGCGATCCATCCCGTAGTTTTAGCTGATTTTCCTAGAGGAGCAGAAGAAGAAGAAGAAGAAGAAGAAAAAGAAGAAGAAGAAGAAGAAGAATGGATATTGTCGACATGTGCGAAGAAGACGGAGGCAACCTCCAGGTAGGCCTGCCTTACTTCACGTACGATGACACAGACGGAGGGATTCTCCCGAGGGCGCCGGTGTCGCCGCTCGCTGGCGATCTCGACGTGCTAGCGGGTTTCCCGGTGTCTGTGGGAGCGATGGTGAATGAAGCAGAAGACAGAGAAGACAGAGAAGACAGAGAAGACAGAGAAGACGAGGAAGGCGACGAGCTCGTGTGCAATGACGATGGCGACGACCTCGAGCGGGGCATGGACGCGTGGGTGACCGTCCCGGTGGAGCGGTGCATGGACGTGGCGCGCAACGCATCCGGGTCGAAGATGTTTATTTTCTCTGGTGCAGGACGACTGTGTCGCGTCCGTCGCCCCTGCTCGCGCGACAACGGCGCCGCTTGGTCGGATGCGACTCCGCAGTCCGGCACGACGGCGATATGCGACTTGTCGCAGGACCCGTCGCAGGACCCGTCGCAGGACCCGTCGCAGGACCCGTCGCAGGACCCGTCGCAGGACCCGTCGCATGGCCAGTCGCAAACCTCGACAGCCAAGCGGCTCGTGGGTGGTACGCCAAGGGGCAGACCCCGAGCCCCCGTCGGCACCGCTGCCGCCGCAGCGCGGAAGAAGGCCGTCTCCGAGAAGGCGCCTACTCTGGTCGATGTTGCGGCGGCGCGCGGCGGGTACCCTGTGATTGCAGAGCTCCCGAACTTCAACTTCCGGATGGCGGCCCCTGAGGCGCGCCACATTCCGCGTAGCGCAACACTCCAGGCCGCCGAGAAGACCTCTGGCACGCGCCAGTATTCGCTCGTCGTCACCACGTACATCGGGCCCGTCCGGTATTGGCCCCACGCCGCGGCCATGCTCAATTTCTCCGTCTGACCTTGGGTTCTTCTTCTACTCTTCCTTCCTTCTTCTACTCTTCCTTTCTTCTTCTTCTTTTTTGACATCATTTTTTGACATCATTTTTTGACATCATTTTTTGACATCCTTTGACTCCCATACGAGAATTAGAATACATGTGCTTCTTTGGTAACCCCGATGTAAAAAGAAGAATAAGCAAGGAGACGGCGCAAAGGGACCCAGAAAGAGTAAACAGAAAACACGATGTCGGCCACTGACACGAGAGCGCAGGGCGGGTACGGCACAATGCTGTACACTATCGACACGGGTGGGCAGGGGGGAGGGGGAGGAGGGGGGCACCAGCACACGAGCCGCGAGTATTACGGCCCTGGCACCAAGACGCAGGCGCCGGCGCACGCCGCGCCGCACCACGCTTCGGGGCAGTCGGCGGGCGAAAAGCGCCTCGACACCCCGGCCGTTGGGTCGGGCGCCACCGGCGGCCCCGCGGCGTTCGCGCCCACAAGCTGTCCCGCGCACGCCGGGCCTGCCTCCACGGCCTCTCCCGCCACCGCCGGCGCCGCCACTTCTGGCCATGCCTCGGCGGACAGCACAATCACGGGGCGCACGGGGTCGCGCGGGGGCGCGTACGGCACCTCGAAGAAGGCCGGATGGCGCACGATCCGCCCTGGCGCGGGCGGGGGGCGTGGCAGTGGTAGCAGCGGCGGCGACGGAGGCGGCGGCGCCGGCACGGCGGACAGGCTCGTCGAGTCTGCTCGCTACACCGACACGCGCCAGGAGAGCGGCAAGATCGCCGCCCTCCTGGAGATGACCATCCCGCCCGACATGCGCAATGCGTCGATGCGCGCCGACTTTGGCGACCGGCTGCTCGGCATGTACCGCCCTGTGGAGATCCGCTTCCCCAAGCCGCACAGTTTCGTGATGCTAAAGTCGTATTACGCGCGGCGGACGACTCCCGTGCACAACAACTACTCCAGTGCAGTGCTGCCCAGCACCGTGCAGGCCGCCAACGCGCCCTCCCTGCCCCTGAAGACCGTGGACCGCAACGCGTATGCCGAGCTTTTCAAGCCCGCCAACCCGCGCATGGCCTCCAACTCGGCGCGCTTCCATGACGAGGCCAAGCGGTACGTCCGCGACACCATCGACATGTGGAAGAACGACAACGCCATCTCGGCAGTCATCGACGTCCCGTCGCGCTCGACCGAGGACGTCATCATCCCGCAGATCATTGCCCTCAACGTCCTCAAGGTCACCGCATCCGACCTCGTCGGCATCCGCATGTCCGGCCACACGCACCACAACATGGCCCCCTACCACTCGCCCATCGGGGATCACGGCGTCCAGTACGGCCACGTGGTCGCGTCGGGGTCCACGGGCAAGGAGGTGCTCTACGCCGGCGTCAGCGACGCGCAGATGGCGTACATGGAGGAGCTCCACTCCTTCTACTTCACGCGCGAGGGCAAGGGCGCCGAGGCCATTGTCAAGGCCATCCGTGCCAAGGACGTGCACAGCGGGCGCGCCGCCGGCGCGCTGTCCATCGACATCGACTCGCCGCTCTTCCTGTGGATCCTGACGCACATGCCCGAGATCTTCGACAAGTTCGACGGGACACACGGCCGCGACAAGACCGTCCCCGGGCTCACGGAGCTCGAAGTCGAGCAGGTGCGCATGATTTCCATCCGGGCCGAGCTGTCCACGCCGCGCGCCGACCTCGTCGGCCGGGGCGACGAGGACAGCCCGCTCACGTCCATCGTCGCCACCGTGTACTCGCAAAAGCGCGGCACGTGGTGCCTCGGCGACGGCAAGCTCTTCCACTTCCCGATCGCGTTCGCCGAGGTGGCCATTGCCGCGTACGCCAAGGCCATCTACGAGTCCATCACCTACGTCGACGTCGAGAACTTTCACATCTCGGCGCGCCGCCTCACCTCATCGGGCGGCGGAACCGGCGGAACCGGCGGAACCGGCGGAACCGGCGACGGGGCTGGCATTTCCCTCGACGAGAGGGTCTATGCCACGCTCACCATGCGCACGTTCAAGCCGCACGCCATCCATGCCGCCTACAACATGTGAGCCGTTATTTTTTTCATCTCTTGCTTCTTCTCTTCCTTCTCCTCCTGCTTCTCTTCCTCTTTCCATCATCTTTGATCGAGTGGCTTTTGATTGACTGTTTTATTGTCGCTGCTAGAGCGTTACTAAGTAAAAGATATATAGTTTCATTGATTTTCTTTACCTTCACCAGGAAATCTCATGAAGCACGTCGGGACACGAAGGCGTGACGTCAAGCTGGACCTTGAAGTCGAAGCGCGAGTCGCGCATCGAACGCAAGACGGCCTCGCATTCCAGGCCGTTGGTGCTGATGTACGCAGTGAACTCTCCCTTTCCGGCGGCCGTCGTTACTTGCCTGACGATGTGGTCGACACACCGCTTGTGTTGTTGCACTTGGTGGTCGGCATTCGCCACAAGCGCCTTGCTGGCCATGCTCTTGGCCGTAAACCCGGGAGGAAACGTGTAGTCCATCGTTGCCATCGTGTTGTCGTCGTTGTCTTCTTCTTCTTCTTCTTCTTCTTCTTCTTCTTCTTCTTCTTCTTCTTCTTCTTCTTCTTCTTCTATGTCGGCAAAAAAAAGGAAGAAGAAGACAACGACAACAAGTTTGCAACCATGAGCATCGCGGCCCCCGATACCATCCAGGACGAGTTTTTTATCACGCCCGAGCAGGCACAGGCCGTCATCGCCAAGCTGGACGAGCTCCTGTATGGCCAGCCCGAGCGCGCTGCTATCGTCCGGGCCCGGGGCATTGTCGCGGACGGACTGCTGGATGGGTCGGTCGACTTTGATATCCCGGGCGACACCAAGCACAACAACGTCATCCTTGGTGTGTACTTGACCATCGCGCTCGCCATGGCCCTTCCCGGTCGGCAGATCAATTACTATGGCGACGTTGACACAGGGGCTCTTGTCGCCCACCATATCGTCGACAATATGCAGCGCAATGGATATCCTCGCGCGTTTTTTGTATGGAATGCGTACTCTGGGTACAGCATCCATATATGTGGCAGTGCCCTCGATGCGGCCGTCGCCCACGTGAACGTCGAGACGGCAAATGAGGACTATCCGGAATACCCGGGGTTACTCATCGGCTCGTCCGACATCGCCATCTTCCACGATGGCGCCGACTTTCCCCTCGACGCGTCGAAGACCATCACACATGATCTTTCTGGCAGGTACTCTTCCACTGGCGGCCGTAGTGCCAAGTATGTCTTCTTCCTCGGCAACAATCTCCCCTTTCCCGCCTCTGTCCCTGTCGCCCGCGTCCAGGCCGACCTGGACAATCTCGCTCTTCGTTAGCGAAAGTCCAAGATATTTGACACCAAATTGTAACAAAAAATTCTCATAGATATTGTGTCATTAAACTCGTATGGTTGCCTCTTTATTGCTACCATGAACCTGGGTTTATGATATCGACTATATATAATAAAAAGCCGTTACAAAGACTGTATTTTTTCTTATCTTGTCATCACCGGTGGGCGATGGGCCCGTTCCACTTCTCGTGGATGCCGCGATTGATGGTTTTCAGGGGAGGGATGTGGCGCGTGTTGCGAATCCAGCGCACGTTCGAGCACACCTTGCACATGCGGATGGTGCGGATGCGATGCGCGGCGGGGTCGTCGTCGTCCATGTCGTCGTACACGGTGAGTTCGCGGGACTCGGCGAGCGTCTTGATTTTGCGCGTGCACGACGGGATGTCGCACGACATCTCGGGCTTTTCGGCCTCGTACGCCTGCACGGCATGCTCCACGCAGAGGATGTCCATGCCCTGGTACGGGCACATGACGTCGTTGAGTTGCACGGAGTGGAGGCACTTGAAGCATCCTGTGTAGATGCCGTCCATGAACGTGGCGACGCGCCGCAGGATCACCATCGTGTCGATGACCGTCTCGGCGCAGTTGTGGAGCATGTGCTGCCGCGAGATGTGCTTGGCCGTCTTCTTCTGCTGCGTCGTCGGCGTCATGATCATGATGCTCTTGTCGGTGAACGTCGCCCGGCTCGGCCCGGCGACGGGGACGACGGGCCCGTGGGCGGCGGCCGACTCTGCCGCGCCCATCGCCGCCTGCTCCTGCTCGGCGAGGCGCTTCTTGTTCTTGTGGTGGATGATGCGCCAGTCGCCGCGCAGGGGTTTCTTGGCGCACACCGCCACGGCCTCCTCCGTGTACCGCACCACGTACACGCCCTTCGTGTGCTTGTTGTTGACGCGCTTGCGGAAGAGCGGCTGGCACTTCTTGTCGCCGCAGTTCATGCAGATCGGCACGGTGCCAATCACGCGCGGGATCGGCTCGCCGTAGTTCACGCCGTAGTAGTCGTGTACCACACAGGCGTGCCTGTAGTACATGTAGGCGTCGCCGGGCAGCTCGTGGTAGTCCCGATGTCGCTTGCTGAGCTTGAAAAAGTTGTAGAAGACGGCCGTGGCCTCCTTGGAGAGCGTGCCGATGAGGGCCTCCAGCGCGGGCTCGTTGCTAAACACGGCGCCCCACATGGCGGCGATGTCCTCGGCGGACACCCCAAAGTACACGAGCCAGTCCATGCGGATCATCGCGTCCCACGGCCACGCGGCGATCGCCTGCTTCATGGTCGCGTACTGGCGCGGCGGGAGCTCGGGGTTTGGGTTGGCCAGCTCGTACTCGCGCCCGTCGGGGATGTCGTCGGCGTGCACGGCCTCGTACGCCTGCTGGTTGACGTGGTCGAAGATCCGGATGATCTCCCAGAGGTTGTAGTCCAGCAGGTTGCACCGCTGGGTCTTGCGGTAGGCGTTGTGGAGGTCGACGAGCTTCTTGTCGATCGGGCGGATCATGGCGCTCAGCGAGCGCGGCGGCATCTCGGCGTGCATGAGGTGGTGGATGGTGCGCTCGCGCACGGACTCGCACGCCCGCGTGACGTAGGCGTCGTACACCGGCCAGTTGTACGTCTCGTGCAGCGTCGGCATAAAGTCGAGCGAGTCCTCGCACGTGTTGCGGAAGAACTCCTTGAAGATCGCCAGGAGCGTGTACCGGTTATGCTCGACAAAGACCGCTTCGACTTCGCGCTGCGTCATCGTCGTGTGGAAGACGGTGTAGATCGTCACGCGGCCCTCGATGGGCATCTTCGTCGCCGACTTTTCGTAGATGCCCAGCAGCGACGCCACGATGATCTTGCAGAGGCAGCCGACGAACTCGGGGTGCTTGGCACACAGGCCGGCCAGCAGCCCGTCGATCTGGCGGTTGTTGCAGCGGTGCGGCAGCAGCTTGTAGAAGATCTTGGTCAGATCCGTCATGATATCGATGTTTGCCTCGTCCAGGTGGGGGAAGTCCATCTGCATCAGCGTCTTGTTGCTGTCCGACTTGCCGTGGTTGTACCGGGTGGCCAGCAGGAGGAACTGCGACATGTCGGGCAGCGCATCCGCCGTGAACGCCCACTCCAGGTCGGCCGGCGTCCGCTTGCACTGGGCCTTTAGCCAGTCGCCGTCGCATTCAATGTCGTCAAAGTCAAAGTCGTCGTCGCCACCGTCGCCGCCATCGCCGCCATCGCCGGTCGCACTCTTCCTCCTCCTCCCCCTCCTCCGCTTCTTCTGGGTCAGCGCCGCGTGGTACTGCCTCGAGCGGCATAGCAGCGGCATCATGGCGTCGACGTGCATGTACAGCTTGTTGATGATGCCCGGCGGCGCACCGGCCTTTGTCGCGATCTCGATGGCGCCCGAGAGCAAACTCACGCGCGTGCAGACGCTCCGGCACGCCCTGACACAGCCCTCGGGGCTGCCGCACGGCGGCATCCAGCCCTCGCTCAGCGGCACCCACGCCTTCCACGGGATGACGTCGACGAGCTCCTCCACGGGGAACACCAGGGCGGTGAAGAGGTGCGTCTTGAAGTCCTCTGCGTAGCCGCGGAGGTCAAAGTCGTTGAGTCGAAAGTAGGCAATCACCGACTCTGTCGGGTGCCCGCGCGCGACACACGCGGGGTCGGGCGGCTCGGCCAGGATGTCCGCCAGGATCTCGGACGGCAGCGCGCGGCCGCCCACGCCTGTCTGGAGGCGCTCCTCAAATCCACGGGACAGACCGTGGACAGGGTGGAACAATGCCGCCACCGACGGATCCAAGACCAAGGGGGCGGGGGTCTTGGACGCCTCGTCAGTGGTCTTGGTGGTGGTGGTGGCGGCGGGAGGGTTCTTACCCGAGGAGCGCCTCTCTAAAAAAGCAACTGCTCTTTCATCTGCTCGAGGTAGGCGGGCGTGCACTGGCGGTACCCGTCCTGGGTCAGCCACTTCCGCTCGCCGTCGGCGTGGAGCGTGTAGAACCGGGCGTAGTTCTTCACGACGGGATAGAGGATGCCGTGCGCGGGGCTGACCAGCGTCACGTCGGAGGTGTACTCCGTCGCCGTGTTGGTGACGTTGCGGTAGCGCTGGAGCGCCGTGTCGTGGCGCGGCACCACGTTGGCCGTGTGGCAGTAGTAGAAAAAACGGGCGACCTGGCGCCGGTGGCAGGTCACGCACATGTTGCGCACCGCGTCCTGGCGCCCTGTCTCGGCGATGGCGCGCCGGTCGTTGGGCGAGATGAACTCTTTCATGACAAAGCCAAACCGCTTCTCCTGGAACGTCCAGCAGCTCTCGTCGTTCGCGCACGGCCGCTCCTCGCCGACGGGCGTGCCCATCTGCATCTCCTCGTACGCCCGCGGCACAGCCTCGATCAGCCGCAGGTTGATGGCTTCCTTCCCGAGCTCGGCCTGGTCCTGCCGGTGGTCTGGCCCGCGCGCGATGATGGCGCGGATGCCATAGTACACGCACGGGTCCTGGTACATCGACTGGTTGTTGGCACTCAGCAGCAGCTCGTGCATGCGCATGTCCTGGATGAAGACCTCGGTGGCCAGCGCCGTCCGCTGAACCACCGTCCGCGGCTCCATCTGGATCATGGCGCCCACGGCATCCAGCACCTCCTTGTCCAGCCGGCCCCGCCCCGCCTCCGAGTGGAGCATCGGGTCGTCGATCGGCGCCACGGCGGGAGGCGGCAGCGCGGCAGCCAGCCCGTCGGCGTGCTTGGCACGCATGCGCACCTCCTCGTGGTGGTCGGGGTCTGCCGTGCTCCGCGCGGACCGACGGTCCGGAGGCGCCTTGCGCTGACTGTCGGAGGCCGTGTCGTAGTCTTCGGCCAGGCGCGGCGTCGGGTCGCCGCGCCCGTCGTCATTGCCGTCGCCCTTGTCGTCGCGCTGCCGCTTGTGCAGTCTGTCGATCCACGCCCCCGTCTGGGCCTCGGTCTTTTGGACCGCCCCCGCCGCCATGCTCGTGGTCGTTTTCGTCTCCGTCGCCGTCGCCGCCGTCGCCGCCGCCTTCACCGCCTTCACCACCGCCGCCTTCGACGCCGCCTTCGACGCCGCCTTCGATGCCGCTGCCGCCGCCGCGGTATTCTCGCGCTCTCTCGACACCCGGGCCAGTCGCGCAGCCACGATCCGATGCGCCCGGTCGTCTGGTGCCGTCGCTGACGCCATAGCGGCTTTTTCTGTTTGGTTTGGTTTTTGTCGTCTCTCTCTCTCTCTCTCTCTCTCTCTCTCCGCTCCAAGTGCAATCGGTTGCAGACAATAGACTAGGGGGGGGGATGGTGTACCGATCGGTAAAGTATACGAGTTGTATTCTTTTTTTTGTGTTGCTTTTCTCTCTTCTCTTCTTGAAGTATAACTTGTAGAGAGAGAGAGGGTGAGTGGGCGCGCGCGTGTGTGTGTGGGTACAAGTATGCAACCTCCAGATATAGAGGAGGACTCCCCGGAAAATCTGTTGCGCGCATTCCTGGCAGGGACTCTGCGCAACATCAAGCGCATGGACCAGTTTATGTGCGCATGGGTGCGCGGACTCCCGCCGCGGGCGTCGGTGGCCGAGTACGTCCGCGCCTTCATCGAGCCCGTCGCGACACAGGCTATGGACCTGCGGGTTGAGCACGAGTCGTTCATGTTCTTCCGCGACAGGGCCTTCTATGTGCACTACAAGCAGCTCCTCCCCGCCGAGTTCGCGTTTTTGGAGCACGCGGTCTTGCGATGGGACGAGTTCTTTGACGAGAGCGTCGAGAGCACGCACGGGCTCTGTCTGCACAAGTGTTTGCACAATGCAGTCGCCGACCAGATATTCCCCCGCGCCGAGATCTGCGCGCGGTTCATCGGCAATGTCCTGGCCATGGCGCTCGATCCGCAGGGCGCGCTGCTGTCGGCCAGCCGTTTTATTCGCGCGTGGCACGAGTGCCATGCGGCAGTGGTCGTCGTCCAGGAGCGCGCGCGCCGCCGGGGCGCGCCGGTCTCCGCCGCCGTCATCGGCCCCGTCCTTGCCGTTCTCGCGTGTCCGCCCGCCAAGATTGTCGCATGGGACCCCGCTGCGCGCGTCCACCCGGCGGTGTAGTGGCACTCGCCCGTATGAGCCGCGCCGCGCGCGGCCCCGCGGGAAAAAGGCGATGGAGATCCTAGACGCAGTGGAGGAGAAGCTCCGGAGCGACAACTGCTCGGCCGAGAGCGGCATCGTCTTCGCCCTCTACTCGGCCGTGTATATGGTGCCGTGGGTGCTCACCGGCATCTTTACGCTCAAGGCCATCGACACGCAGCAGGTCCACTACCTTCTCCTCACCATCGTCCAGTGGTTCAATCTCCTCCTCATCTTGCTGATTGTTGCCGTCTTCCGCGACCCTGTCGTCCTCAGCGGCTGTGCGACGGCCTCGGCACTGCCGGACGCGATCATCGAGCAGGCCTTCTTTGTGTACACCTACCTCGTGCTTGCGCGCATCTCGTGGGGCTACGGCGTCGTCGCTTGGCACGTCTTTGGCCTCCAGACCTGGGTCACACTGGCGTGGATGGTGGCCGTTGCCGCGGGGTTTCGCACCATCAAACAGGCCATCGTCAGCGCGGCCATCGGCACGGCCGTCGGCGTCGTCAGCAACCGCGCAGTGGTCTACATCTTTCTGCGCAACTACGACGCCATCATGGCGTCGTCCTTTGTCAGGTGGCGCGGGCTGCGCGACACCGTCTTCAGGCCGCCGGCCGTCGAGCCGCTCGACGGTCCTCAGCGCGCCGCGGTCCTCGCCGTCGTTTCGGCGCATGTAGAGGCCCAGCACCATTCTCATCCTCATGGCCACGCGTCTTCCTTCCGCGTCACATAGCCTCCTGGCCTCTTCTTCTTCTTCTTCTTCTTCTTCTTCTTCTTCTTCTTCTTCTTCTTCTTCTTCTGTTTTGTGTGTGCGCGTGCGTGTGCGTGTGCGCGCAATCTGTAACTTAGACTAGAGCGAGTACGAGTGTAATTGTAAGTTAAACCGAACGAAAGAAAACGGAAATCAAAAAAAAACACTGATTACTTCCAGACAGAGGGACGGAAGGAACAAGAGCCAAGATGCAAGGCAGTGACGACCTGGACTTTGTGGACGTGCCTCTGGAGTTAGCGATGGATGTATTGCGCGCCGCGCAGATGGTTGTCATGAACCAGACAGATTATGATGCGATGTGTGCCACGTGCCCTTCGTCTTCTTCTTCGTCTTCTCCGTCTTCTCCGTCTTCTCCCTCCTCATCGGCGGCGGCGGAGGCGTCGGCCGGCATTATGAACAGCGACGCCACGGCGGTCGCCCGTGCGATCCTCTTCCTCTTGGTGTTTGTATTTTCTGTGCGGCTTTGGCGATCGGTGACCGGAGTGCTTGGTGGATCGTGAAAGCGAGGCGAATACAAAAAAAGAGAGAGGGTGAGGGGGAGGAGGAGGAGGAGGGCTTCTCCCCCCCCCCCC